>FUFK010038910.1_pt1 | contig 17892 bp, 20 predicted proteins | sample 1021851 | NCBI WGS metagenome assembly FUFK01 (sample SAMEA51879418, study PRJEB19060) | metagenome | reverse complement strand
ACATCCACTCGCAAAAGGGTGAATGGGCGTAAGCGGGTGTCTAAACAAAACAAGTTAATAAATGTAGACAGGGCAGTAACTACACTTAAATCTACAACTTCTAGTACTTTATCTAAATTCGTCCAATCGTATCAAGCAGTAGCGATATTTATGTTTACATTTGCTGCGTTAATTACGCTATCTATATTTCAAAAAGGCGGTCCTGTTGGAGAAATCGTTTACAGAACTCTTGAATGGTGTTTTGGTTATGGAATTTATGCAATGCCCGTACTTTTCTTATACGGTTCAGCAATATTGATTCGTGATAAAGAAATAGTAAAATCACAAAAAGTTTTAATTGGAACTTTTTGGGTACAGATAATCTCTTCAGCTGCTTTTCATTCTCTTATTCATTCTGAGCCTGTACCAATTAGTGCTGGATCTGAATTAATAACTAAATCTGGTGGTCACATATCAGCATTTATTGTTCATCCATTAACCAATTTTTTTGGTTTGGAAATGACACATACTCTACTCTTAATCGGACTAGTTATGTCAGTTTTATATATGACTGATATTGAATTGAAAGATCTTATTGGAGGAGTACAGGCAGTTTTCAAATATATTTATAAATTNATTTACGCATTCTTTTTGGCTAGAAAGGAAGCAAATAATTTACAATTTGAAAATATTTTAGATACTAATGAATCCTCAACAAAGAATGAAACTGTTAAAAATATCGATAGTGGAAAAAATAAACTAAAAGAAAAAGTAGAAAATGTTTCAAATTTTACAGATTTCAAACAAAAAAAAGTTAAATCAATCTCAAAAGTTAACAATAANACTAAATCCTCTAAAGATTATAAATTACCNCCGGTAAGTTTGTTGAAACAAGGTTCATCTCTGTCTACATCTAAAAAATTGTTACAAGAGACGGCTAAGGATTTAACTCAATTATTAAAAGAACACGGAGTTGAAGCAGAGCTAACAAATGTTGTTCCTGGACCTACTGTTACTAGGTATGAAATCGAACTAGCACCAGGTGTAAAAGTTTCAAAAGTCACATCATTATCTCATGATATTGCATACGCATTAGCAACTCCAGATGTCAGATTGCTTGCTCCTATTCCTGGTAGAAGTGCAATAGGAATAGAAATACCGAATAGACAAAGGAAACTCGTATCGCTAGGAGATGTATTATCTTCTAGTGAAGCTACTAAATTAACTCATCCACTTAATGTTGGATTAGGTTTAGATATTGCTGGTAAACCTAGGCTTTTGAATCTTTCAGAATTACCACATGTTTTAATTGCAGGTCAAACTGGTGCTGGTAAATCATCCTGTATTAACTCTATAGTTACTTCATTATTGATTCGCACCAACCCTGATGATGTCAAAATGGTTATGGTTGATCCTAAGAGGGTTGAATTAGGTCAATACAATGATGTACCTCATCTACTCACAAAAGTTATAACTAATCCTAAAAAAGCTGTTGATGCATTAAGTTGGGCAGTAGCAGAAATGGATAGAAGATATGACTTGCTTGCAGATGGACAAGTTAGAGATATCAATGGTTATCATGAAAAATTTGATGCAGGATTGCTCGATGAAGATAAGTTCGATCGATTTCCTTATATAGTTTTGTTCATTGACGAATTAAATGATCTAATGATGGTAGCAGGAAGAGAAGTTGAATCAGCAATTGTACGTTTAGCTCAAATGGCAAGAGCAATTGGAATTCACCTAGTAGTAGCTACACAAAGACCTTCAGTAGATGTTATTACTGGAGTCATGAAAGCTAATATTCCATCTAGGCTAGCTTTCTCAGTTGCTTCTACTACAGACTCAAGGGTCATACTTGATCAATCTGGAGCAGAGAAACTTATAGGTTTAGGAGATATGTTAGTTGTGACCGCCTCAAACCCAAGACTTGAACGAATTCAAGGTGCTTGGGTAACTGAAGGTGAAATTAAAGATGTTGTTTCATGGGTTAAAGATCAAAAAGAAGCACAATACAATCCTGCAGTTACAGAGGAACAGAAGAAATCTATCACTTCCTCTGAAGAAGATTTTGGCGAAGATGAAGAGTTAATTGCTACAGCTAAAGAGCTTGTTATAAGATCACAATTAGGCTCTACATCAATGCTTCAAAGAAAACTTAGAGTAGGATTTGCAAGAGCAGGAAGATTAATGGATATTCTTGAAGCTCAGGGTATTGTTGGTCCTTCAGAAGGATCAAAAGCAAGAGAAGTTTTGATTACTGTTGAAGAATTTGAAACAGGTAATTTATCATCAATTGAGGAACAAGATGATAATCAAGATTTATCTATTGAAAGTTCTGATTCTGAAGATGATGAATCTTGGTACGAATAACTAAACTTTTATTTCTCTACCCTTAATTATCCTTCTTCTAATAGCCGCAGAAATTGTATCTACGATTAACACCATAAGTATTGTTACTACTAATACTGTGCCTGCTCGAGGAAAATCTCTAAAACGTAATTGATTAATTAATTCTGCTCCAACACCACCTGCACCAACAACGCCTAAAACTGCAGATGCTCTTAAATTAATTTCAAATCTATATAACCAATAAGATGTTATTGTCGGCATAACTTGTGGTATTACTCCAAAAAAAAGTTCATTTAACTTGCTACCGCCAGAAGATTTGATCGATTCGAGAGGACCTTCATCAATTCCTTCAATCACTTCTGAAGATAATTTTCCTAATGTACCAATAGAATGTATTCCAACAGCTAATGTTCCAGTTAAAGGACCAAGTCCTGTTATAGGTAAGAGCACAAAAGCTAAAATCAATTCAGGAAAAGCTCTAATTACATTAAGTACCTGCTTAGTTGCTCTGCTGAAAGAATTTAAAGAAACATTATTAGCTGCTAAAAAAGATATTGGAAAACTAAATATTGCGCCAATTACAGTTCCAGCCCAAGCAATGAAAAGGGATTCNCCGACTTTTGGNACTATTCTGTCAATAGCNTCTTGTGATAAATCTAGAGGGAACATNGCAGTTACAAGTATCCAAACCTTACTAGGAGCTGTTAAAAATCTCTCTGGNGTAATCTCNAGACCTGAAGCNGACCAAATTGATCCTGCAACAATTAAAACTGTTATNAGGTACTTTAATATTCTTTGATTTATCGGTTGNTTAGGTATGTTCATAAAATTTTTCTTCTTAACCAAACACTAAATTGTTCGATAGCAATTACTGCTACAAGAATTAAAACAATTATTGGCGATATTCTATCAAACCTTAAGAAGATTCTTTGGGTCTCAATTATCCTACCTACACCACCAGCACCAACTAGTCCTAAAATAACGGATGCTCTAATACAAAGTTCAAAAATATATAAAAAATAAGCTGTAAAGTTTGGAAGAATTTGTGGAAGTGCAGAAGTAAAAACAGCTTGATTGTGTTTAGCACCACTTGCTTTAGCTGCTTCCAAAGGTCCTAAATCAATACTATCAATTGTCTCTGATAATAATTTTCCCATGATTGCCATAGAAAACATTACTAAGGCAAGTACTCCTGCAAATGGCCCTAACCCAACAGCAACTGTAAAAAGCATTGCCCAAAATAAGTCTGGAATAGTTCTAATGAAATTAAGAAAAGATTTATAAATTAAATAAGTAACTGTTGTTTGATTAGTTGCCCTAGATGCATAGAAAGACAGAGGTAAAGCAATAAAACAACCAAGAATACTTGCGAGAATTGCAATCTGTATAGTTTCTAGTAAAGCTTGAGAAGCATTTTCGATTGCCCATTCCCACTTNGGNTTAAATAATGTATCTGTNACAAGTTTTCTATTTTCCCAATTTCTTTTGAAGTCTTCTATATTAAATCCAACTTGAAAAAAAGAAAAAATAGTCAGGGCAATAGCGAATGGATAGCCAATTACTGTTAGTAAAGAAGGTAAAGGCTTCTTGGGTACTTTAATCATCATCTCCTAATAAATCCGAAGATTTTATTGCTCTACCATAAATATTTTCAAAATCTTTATCGCTAACATCGTTAACTTTACCGTCGTACACAAGTTCTCCATCTTTGAGACCGATTAATCTTTCACCAAATTCTTTTGCGAGGTCTAAGAAATGTAAATTAACAATTGTCGTAATGCCTAGTTCCTGGTTTATCTCTTTTAAGTACTTCATTACAACCCTAGAGGTTATGGGATCCAATGATGCTACCGGTTCATCTGCTAACATCACTTTGGGTTTTTGTGCAAGAGCTCTAGCAATTCCTACTCTTTGTTGCTGACCACCTGACAAATTCGATCCTCTAACGTATGCTTTTTCTAATATTTCTACTTTGTTTAATGATTCAAATGCAATTTCTTTATCATCTTTNGGCCACANTCCAAATATAGAACGAAGTGAAGAAACTTGGCTTAATCTTCCGGTTAAAACATTTTTTAATACAGATGATCTATTAACTAAATTGAAAGTCTGAAAAATCATTCCTATATCTGATCTAATAATTTTTANTTCTTTTTTTGAGGCATTGGTAACNTTTCGAGAATCNACAATTACNTNTCCTTCAGTGGGTTTNACTAAGTTATTNACAGTNCTTAANAAAGTTGATTTACCCGCTCCAGACATACCTACAATGATNACAAAGTCACCNTCANCTATATCCAAAGAAACATTATTTAATGCTTTTACTCCACCCGGGTATGTAACACTTACGTTTTTAAATTCAATCATAATTTTCAAAAAAAAACTAGGGCAGTAATAACTGCCCTAGTTTTATATTAATTAGTCGTCGTAAAGACCAAATTCTTCAGCTGCTTCTCTAACCACATCAAACTCTGAGTTTTCTGCAGGTACTAAATCAGTCCATCCATAAATTTCATCCATTATGGCTCTTCCTTCTTCAGTAGCAATGTATTCAGCTAAAATATCATAAATTTGCTGTTTAATATCTTCAGGCAAATCTGTTCTAACTGCAATCACATCATTTGGTATTTCTTCTGTAATTGCAAATGCTATGACNTTTTCNCCTACATCAGCATTTGTTTTTCTTAATGTTCTTCNTGCGTCATCATATGTAACACCAAACTTAGCATCACCATTATAAAGACCAGCAATAACACCATCATGTGAACCAGCAAATCTTTGAGTTATATCACTTGTATAATCTATACCTGCTTTTTTAAGTTGTAGAGATGGATATAAGTATCCTGATGTTGAACCTTCTTCAACAAAAAGTACTTCCTCTCCCAACATAACAGAAAGATCTGCTTCGCAAGCAAGTCCTGGACTAGTTGTAACACCGTCTCGAACTTCAGGGATTAACCCAGAATCACCAAATCCCCAACCTACTTGTAGAGCTTTTACATCAGGTGGAGTTGTTTCTGAACCAGTTACTAGAGTTGGTACACCATTGATATTTTCAAAAGCACCTATAACTGGTGGAGAATNACAAATACTTGCNTCTGTTGTCCAGAATGTTCCGTGATACGATCCAGAACCATACCTTACTGATTTAGCAATTGCTTCAAATCTTCTTGGAAATGCTTCCATTGCTGTTACATAACCTAAAGTTGCAAAAGCACCTACGTCAGCTTGACCAGATCCCATTGCAACTAGTAGACCTGAATAGTCACTTGTTACAAATCCTTCGACTTCAATACCCAAACCATCAGTCAAAACTTTCATCATTGGTTGAATGTTGTCTAATAATTCGGCTTGTTCCGCGCTAGGTACAAAGCCAAAAACAATTTTATCTAAAGTTGGCGCAGCAGTNGTTGCTGGAGCCTCTAAAGTTTCGACTTCTTCCGTAGCAACGGGTTCTTCTACAGTCTCTTCAGCAGAGCCACCACAAGCAGTAGCAACTAATGCAAGACAGAGTAGAAGTAGTAATGATTTTTTCATCATTATCCTCCGCTAGCTTATAATCCCATATTACATATTTAGGATTTAAGGTTCTTAAATTAAGTTAAAAATTTGTAAACTTTATTTCGCCAAAATCTCTAAAAATTACTTCACCATTTGTATCTAGAATTAAAGTTATAGGCTGTCCAACTACTTTAAAATAATCTCTTAATTGAGGAGTGGAAAAACCAATTTTTAATTTACCTTCTAAGTTTTCATCTACCCACTCTAAAGTTGGACCATACTCACTGTGAGCAAGAGCAATAACATCATATTCTTCTTTTAGATTTTCTAATTCAGCTTCTAGGACAGGCAACTCCTGTCTACAAACACTTCAGTAATCTGCCCAGAAGACAATTATTGTTTTTTTGTTTGTGAAGTCTTCAGAATCTTCAACAAGATCTGAATTTATAAATGAAAAAGAGCTATCCGAAACTACATTAATGGGTTCTGCACTTTCAACTTCAGCACCCTGTGAACAGGCTATAAAAACGAGGAAAATTAATATAAATCTTTTCATGAAATAATCATAATATGATTGAATAATAACTTTGCTATTGTGAATACTGTGAATATAGCACTATTAAGCGTTGGTACAGAATTATTGTTAGGTGATACTGTTAACACAAATCTATCGTCTCTAGGCCAAACACTTTACAACAATGGTTTTATATTATCTTCTGAAGTTACTGTACCTGATAAAAAAGAAATCATAAAAGACGAATTCTTAAAATTATTCGATAAAAATGATGTAATTATTTCATGTGGGGGAATTGGCCCAACAGAAGATGATTTTACAAAAGAAGTTATTTGNAGTGCTTTAGAGATAGATTTAGAAGTTGACGAAGAGCACTTATCTTGGATGAAATCTAGATGGGAAGCAAGAGGTTTCACTATGCCAGAAACAAACATAAAACAAGCTCANATCCCTGTGGGATCAACAAAATTGATCAACTCTCAAGGNACAGCTCCAGGGATACTAATAAANCATAGTGGAAAATATATTTTTATTCTTCCTGGTCCTCCCAGAGAATTTAATCCTTTAGTGATTGATGAAGTTGTACCTTTATTAAAAGATAATTTTTCCACTACTAATAAAGAATATGAGTTTGTTTTATTTTTTAATCAAGCAGAATCATCATTAGCTGAAGAAATTAATAAATTTAAACCTGAAGGCTTAGATTTAGCTTACTTAGCAAGTAAAGGAGTTATTAAACTCAGATATGATAAAAATTCAATTGATGAAGTTAATCTAAAAGAATTTTTAACACATTTAGAAGATACCTTTAAAGATTCAATAATTGGTTATCAAAACATTCCTGCTTCTAAAGCTTTATTTAATTTATTGAAAGAAAAGAATTTAACTTTATCTTTAGTCGAAAGCATAACGGGAGGTAACTTATCCTCTGAAATAATAAATTACCCTGGAGCCAGTTCAATATTATTAGCTGCGAATACTCTATATTCTAATGAAGCTAAGAAAGAATATCTTTCTGATGATATTTCAGATGATTGGGAGACATTGTCTAAAGAACTTTCAGAAAAATCAATTAAAAAGTATAAATCTTCGATTTCTTTAGCCATACTCGGGGAAGCAGGGCCTATTCCTTCAAGTAATTACAAAATTGGAGAAATATTTATTGCAATTTCTAACAATAAGGAAACAGTAAATTTCTACCATAAATTAAGGGGTAGCAGAGAAGATATTATTAATAGAGCAGTAAATAATGCAATTTGGGACCTAATTAATTTTATTAAATAGTTGTATTCGAACATATGTTCGATTAAAATATGTCATAGTAAGATGTTTTAATATATTTTAATTATTGTTATTAAAGGAGTTAAAAATGGATAAAGACAGGGCAAAAAAACTAGATACAGTTTTTTCTCAAATCGAAAAACAATTCGGCGAAGGCTCACTTATGAAACTTGGTGCCGAACAAGTAAAAAAAATACCAGCAATTTCAACGGGAGCATTATCAATTGATTTAGCATTGGGAATAGGTGGTGTTCCAAAAGGTCGAGTAATAGAGATTTATGGACCAGAGAGTTCAGGAAAAACAACACTTTCATTACATATTGCAGCTGAAGCGCAAAAAGCTGGTGGAGTAGCAGCTTTTATTGATGCCGAGCATGCATTGGATCCTATTTACGCAAGTGCATTAGGTGTAGATGTTGATGAATTATTAGTCTCACAACCAGATACTGGTGAACAAGCTTTAGAAATTGCAAATATGCTCATTGATTCTGAAGGAGTTGATGTAGTTGTTATTGATTCAGTAGCAGCACTTGTACCACAAGCAGAAATTGATGGTGAGATGGGTCAATCACACGTAGGATTACAAGCAAGATTAATGTCTCAAGCTTTGAGAAAATTAACTTCATCAATAAATAAAACACAGACAACAGTTATATTTATAAATCAAATTAGAGAAAAAATTGGAGTAATGTGGGGTTCACCTGAAACAACAAGCGGCGGTAGGGCATTAAAGTTTTATGCTTCAGTTCGTATTGATATTCGCAGGATTGAAACTCTCAAAATTGGTGCCGAGATGATTGGTAATAGAGTAAGAGCTAAAATTGTAAAAAACAAAGTTGCTCCACCATTCAAAGAAGCACAATTTGACATTATGTTTGGTCAAGGAATATCAAGAGAGGGCTCTTTACTAGATGTAGGCGTAGATCACGGAATAGTAAGAAAAGCAGGAGCATGGTTTACTTATGATGAAGTCCAACTTGGACAAGGTAAAGAAAATTCAAAACGTTTTCTTAGAGAGAATGCAGATATTGCATTACAATTAGAAACCGATGTTTATAAAGCTGTAGGTTTAATAGAATCTGAATCCAATGAAGACATTTCAGAGGAAGAAACAGAAGATACTACTTCCGAGTAATAAATTTAAAAATTAATTAAATTTTAATTTTATACTCTACATGTGGACCAATTAGTAGAAATAAAATCAAAAATACAGATTAACCCTTCAAGGGTTGGTAAGAAATATTTTGTAAAAACTTTTGGTTGTCAAATGAATGAACATGATTCAGAAAGAATTTCTGGCATGTTTGAGTTAGATGGTATGTCAAAAGCTATATCTGAAGAATATGCCGATGTACTTTTTGTAAATACTTGCACCATTAGGGAAAACGCTGATGACAAACTTTATGGTACATTAGGACAACTAAAACAATGGAAATCACAAAAAGATAACAGGAAACTACTTGTTGGTGGATGTGCAGCACAAAAAGATAAAGAACTTGTAAGAGAGAAAGCTCCATGGGTAGATGTAGTTATTGGTACTCATAATTTAACTAATGTAGTTGATTTATTAAATAGATCAGAAGATTGGGGCCCTTTAACTGAAATAATTGATGAGATTGAAACTCTTCCTACAGAAGCACCCTCAATACGTGAATCAGAGTATTCAGCATGGGTAACAATTCAAATAGGATGTAACAATTCTTGTACTTTTTGTATTGTTCCATCAGTGAGAGGACAGGAGATAAGTAGAAGGCCTAGTGATATTGTAAATGAAGCTAAAAAATTGGTTGATGAAGGAGTTAAAGAAATTACGTTACTGGGTCAAAACGTAAATTCATATGGTAGAGATTTAAAAATTGAAGGAAAAGCAAGACCATACTTTTCACAACTATTAGAACAACTAAATGATATAAAAGGATTAGAAAGAATTAGATTTACATCACCACATCCTAAAGATTTCAAGGCAGAAACTATTGAAAGTGTTAAAAAATTAAAAAATGTTTGCAACCAAGTTCACGTACCCCTTCAAAGTGGTAGTTCTAATATTCTCTCAAAAATGCATAGAGGCTACAACAAAGAGAGATTCATTGAAAAAGTAGATATGATAAGGAAAATTATCCCAGATGTATCTTTAACTTCAGATATTATTGTTGGATTTCCCGGAGAGACTGAAAAAGATTTTCAAGACACTTTAGACGTAGTTGAATATTCCAAATTTGATTTGGTTTATATGTTTAAGTTCTCACCCAGACCNGGAACTTTAGCTTATGATATGAAAGATGAATTTATAAGTAATGATGTTATAAATGATAGATTTTTAAGATTAAAAGATTTGCAAACAGATATAAGTGAAAAAAGATATAAAAGATTTCTAAACACTGAACAAAAACTATTAATTGAAAAAACTTCTAAAAAAAATTCTGAAATATTCACTGGAAGAATTGATGGGGGGCAGTTAACCCATATATCAAAAGACAATATTTCAGTTGGTGATATTGTCAATGTAAAGATTGTTGATACAACTCCATTTTATTTAAAGGCAGAACTTTTATAATTGTTATATTTTTTAACTGGAATAACTGCNTCAGGTAAAAGCAATTTAGCNCANAAGATTGCATTAGAGAAAAATATGTCTATNTTATCTGTTGATTCAATGGCAGTATATAAAGGATTNGACATTCTTACAGCCAAACCAACAGATGTTATGCAAGCNCAGGTAAAATATTATGGNCTTGATATNGCNGATCCTGATCAGAATTTTTCGATNATTGATTATCTNAATTATTTAATCGATCAAGATATACCTGAAAAAACTTATAGTGAAGACATTTTAGCTGTNGGTGGATCAGGTCTTTANATAAAAGCNATGATAGATAGATACGAGTTCAGACCNACAGATCCAACAATAAGGTCTGAATTAGAACAGTTGAATTATGATCAATTAATAAAATTTCATAATCTAAACAATATTCCTATTCCAGATATTGAATTAAACAAAAGAAGGCTAATGAGAAATATTGAAAATTTTATGCTTGATGAAGCAAAGTATGTATTTCCACAATTAAATTTACCTAATGGATCAGTTGGAGTATTTTGGAATCACCCAAATTATAAAGAAAATATTGAGAAAAGAACTAAACAAATGATTGCTGACGGCTTACTTGATGAGATTAATTCAATTTCTTATCCATCAAAGACTGTTTTACAAGCCATTGGATTAAATTTATCAGAAGATATAGAAGAAAATATTAATATAAAAACAAAAAGACTTGGTAAAAAACAAATTACATGGTTTAAAAAAGAAGACCGATTAAAAATGATTAATAGTGAAAACCCAGATGATGTATACAAAGATATAATGGAAATCATAAATGAGTAACTTTGCTTATATGTCTGGAACCGGTAATGACTTTCTTGTTGGTGAATATGACGGACCTGTATCTGATATTCAAATTATTGCTTTAGTAAGTGATTCAGAGTTTGATGTAGATGGAGTTATATTTGTTGAACAAATCGATCAATTAACAGTGAAAATGCATTACTTCAATAATGATGGCTCTAAAGCTGAATTATGTGTTAACGGTGTAAGATGCGTAGCTAAATACTCTCTTGATAATCAATTTGTTACAAATAATGAGTTTGTGGTTATTGCTCCGGTATCTGATATAAAAGTTAGCGTAAATGATAATACCGTTGAGTTGTTGGCACCTATTCCTGAATACAACGAAAAACATATTGAAATAAACAATCATAAAGGAATTGTATCTACTGTAGGTAACCCACATTTCATGGTTGAAGTGAATAATGTTGAAAACTTTGAGCTCGAAGACTTATATCAGTTAGTAAATAATAATGAAAATTTTGCATCTGGAGTTAATTTAGAAATTTACGAAATTATAAATAACGAATATGTAAAAGCTCGAGTATATGAAAGGGGAGTTGGGGAGACAGATGCATGTGGATCTGGTGCATTATGCATGTTTAACTACCTCTCAAAAACCAACAGAATTGGAACAAACGGATATATTCTTTATCCTGGCGGAGAACTTAATTTAAGATTTGAGAACGAAGATTTATATTTATCCGGAGAAGTTATATATCTCTAAATAAACTAACAACTTTACCAATAGGTTGAATATTTGAATTTACTTCCTGATTTTCGTAGCTTTTATTAGCTGGTATTAGATACCTTTTACCTGAAATGGTATCTAGAAATTTTACTGTAGCTTCTGTTTCATTTATCATAAATGCACCTATATCACCATTTTTTGGTTCTATTCCTTTATCAATAACAACAATATCTTCATGATAAATTCCTGCATCTACCATAGAATCACCATTAATTTTTAAAGCAAACAAGTTATTATTAAACTTTTCTTGTGGGACAGATATTTCACCAATTTTGTTTTCTTCAGCCAANAGTGGCGCTCCAGCTGCAATTTCACCAACTACAGGTACTGATTTAAAACTAGTCATTAATCTATTGCTAGTAAGTGTCCTAGATTGATTTGCTTTTTTATTTAATAGACCTTTTTCAATTAAATTATTTAAATGATATTGGACAGAACTTGTAGATTTTAGATTTACCTCTTCTGCTATTTCTCTGATTGAAGGAGAGTAGCCCTCATTTTCAAGTTTATTTTGGATAAATTGCAATATTTCTTGTTGCTTNTTTAATTTCATNATTAATTATACCATAAATTAGAACAAATGTTCGAAAAAAAATGTCTTACTTCTTTTTTATATTTAAAATATGAAAAATTTTATAAAACTTTTTGTAATTATGTACTTTTTGAGTGGATTTGTCATTAATTTTGTAAAACAACCATTAAATTCAAATAATTCTGATCAAGAAATTACAACAATTCAGTACAAAATTAGGTCAGGGGATACATTATGGGACATTGCTGATAATTATAATCCATCAAATAAGGAAAATTTTATAAATGAACTCATGATTATTAATAATTTAGATTCATATCTTTTAGAAGTTAACAAAATTTTAGTTATTCCGATAAATATTTGATACTACATTTAGATCTAATTATAATAAATACTATATATGGTATGTCCTTATTGTAATAAGCAAGAAACAAATGTTGTAGANTCTAGAAAAAACAATGAAGGTAACTCGATTCGAAGAAGAAGAGAGTGCCCAAAGTGTAATTTGAGATTTACTACTTATGAAAAAGCAGAAATCGGTCTCTTTGTCCAAAAAAGAAGTGGTGAATTGCAAGAATTCAACTATGAGAAACTATTCAAAGGTATAGAAAATGCATTTGGTGGTTTAGATCTTAATGAAAAGCAACTAAAAACCCTTGTTGATAATATTTACAATGAAATTAAGGAAAAAGGTGCAAAAATTAAAAGTGAAGTTATTGGTGAAACAGTTTTAAGTCATCTTAAAGAAACAAACAAAGTAGCATACTTAAGGTTTGCTTCAGTTTATAAAGAATTTTCAGACGCATCAGACTTTGAAAAAGAAGTTGCAGAGTTATAGATTAAGGCAAGTCTTCGAAATTATTATAAGCATTCAAACTTTTATTATTAAAATCTTCCAATGCATTTTCAAAAGCTTTAATTTCTGTTGATTTATTCAAATTAATTGCTGAAACTATAGATTTAGCAACATCATATTCATTATTTCTTAACGCGGCAAGATATCTTCCATGTAAATCTTCAGCTGTTACTAGTGCTACTTCAACTAAGTTTTTGTGATTGTTAAATTCCTCTATTTCAGGTAAATTTGAAAAATTAACCTTACTTTGTGCAATAATTCCAGACAACTCTATTGTTAACTCATCTATATTAATTTGATCTTCATCAACTGGTAACTCTCCATATATAAGCACCTCAGAAATTAAAATCCTGTAAGTTATAACTAGATCAAGCTCATTAACTAGTAAAAACACATTATTTAGATTATCTATAACAGTCGATTTATTATCTAAATCATTTCTTGATTCTAGATTTGCTCTATATTCAATTAAAGATGATTCAATCTGTTGTAAATTAGCACTTGCATTTGATACATCGTACTTTGAGTAAAAAGTATTAGTAGATATTTCAATCAAAGTAGGTAGCAAATCTATAAGCTCATTTGAATTAGAAGTTACTACTATTGCGTCTTCAATTATTTCTGTTTGGGTGTTTCTATAATCTAAGTAACTATTTACAGAGATAAATATTACTAAAACAGTCGATAAACCTATGAAAGTTGGTAAGACCCATTGTCTACGACTTTCTAGATCAGACCATACTCTTTGAATCTGTTCAGTGATTTTAAGTGGATTGAATGTATCAGTTGGTGCTTCTAAAGAATCTGATTCTGCAGTATCTAAGTATGTCTCAATACTAGGCTTTTTAACTTCAACAATGAGATCTTCTGTTGAGGAAATTAATTCTTCAAAAGTTTGTTGTTCAGCACTTATAGATTCATCTACGATATCTACTTGATACTGTGAGGAATCTATTTCAATATCAGGTTCGAAACCTAATAAATCAAGAATTTTGATTTTATTAGATGTTTTAGTTTTATTTATTGAAAAATAATCTCTAATATTCATCATTGAAAGGCTACCACTGAAAGATAATTTTAATATAAAAATAAAGATTCTTAATGAGTTTGGGAAAATACCTGAAAAAAGTCACAAGGATGATATCGGGTATGATTTATACGCAGATAATGATTACACAATAGATCCTGGAAAAGTAGTTTTAGTCAATCTTGGGATCTCGATACAGTTACCAAAAAATGTAGGAGGTTTTGTACTACCAAGATCTGGATTAGCAACTAAACATTTAATATCGCCCATAAACTCCCCAGGACTTATTGATCCAGGATATACAGGGGAGCTTATGGTGCCTTTAATGAACTACTCAGACGTTACNTACATAGTAAAAAGACATGAAAGAATTGCACAGTTAGTAGCTATTACTACGAGTGATTTAATTTTTTATCAAGTTGATAGCTTAGATACATCAGATAGATCAGATGGTGGTTTTGGCTCGACTGGAAAAAATTAATTTTATTATTTTAATTATTAATTAAGATATTACTAATGCGGTAGTAGCTCAGCTGGCTAGAGCGTCTCGTTGCCAACGAGAAGGTCGAGGGTTCGAATCCCTTCTACCGCTCTTCACGGCGACGTGGCGGAGTGGCTACGCAGAGGTCTGCAAAACCTTGTACACCGGTTCGATTCCGGTCGTCGCCTCCAATAATTATGATTGCTATTACAGGATCTGGAGAGTTTCTACCATCAATTCTTGATGTAGATAAAAAACTTTTAAATTACCTTGATGAAGATCCCTATGTACTTACTTTTTCAACAGCTGCTGGTAAAGAGTCTGATGAAAGACTTTTGTATTGGGAGAATTTAGCGAATTCACATTTCGGTAATTTAAATGTCAAACATCAGCATATAGATGCGAGAAATCATAAAGATTTGAACAAAGAATCAGTAATTCAAGAAATGAAAAAAGCAAATTTTGTTTTCTTTTCTGGTGGGTCACCTAATCACTTATATGATTCTATCTACGATTCTGAATTTTCTAATGAACTTCAAAACTTAGAAAGTAGAGGTATTATTGCTGGCTGCAGTGCTGGAGCAATGATAATGGGTGAGAAAATGATCAAAGGAGTTGGTTTAAACTATTTACCAAAAACAATCGTAATACCTCATTATGGTGAAAGTTTCTATTCATGGATTTCAAACACAGTAAAGATGTTAAACAGAGGAAGGTACAAATTGCTGTGCTTAGAAAAAGACACTTATTTTATTAAAGACGGTGAACATTTGAGCGTACTGGGTAAACAAAATGTTCACATTATATACAATAAAGAACACCATACATTCTCTGATGGTGACACAATAGACGCATCATTATTACAATAAATACATGTGTGGAAGGTACTATATTGATATTGCAAAAGACGAACTGTCGTTTGTAAATAACTTTTCTGAAATCGAATACGAACAAAATTTCAACGTAGCACCACAGAATCAAGCTCCATGCATAATTGATAACAATTTAGTAATTGCTANCTGGGGATATTTTCCAGANTGGCTAAAGAGTCAATCAAATCCTAGACCATTATTTAATACAAGGTATGAGTCATTACTTGAGAAAAAAACATTTACTTCAGCATTTAAAAACTCAAGATGTTTAATTCCAATCTCTGGATGGTACGAATGGAAAGATGAAGANGGTATTAAACAACCATATTATTTTTTTGATAACTCTGAAAATGTATTGTTTGCTGCAGGTCTTTATTGGAATAGAAGTAGTGGTGATATCGAAACCTCTATCATTACAAGAGAGGCTGTAAGTTCATTACAGACTATNCATAANAGATCTCCCTTATTGCTTACAANAGATCAAAGAGAAATATGGANGTCTGATTTATCTAGTGAAGAAATTTACCCAGAGGTTTTAGGGTATGAATACGATANTATAGAATTTTATAAAGTAGATAGAGCNGTGAACAACCCAAAAAATAATAANGATTCTCTTATAAGAAAATATGAAGAAGTACCTTTTTAATGAATAGTCAGTCACCAATATACTCTTTAAAATTTACAATCACTTGGATATTTGTTTACGGAATTATTGTGTTTATTTTGTGGCAGTTTATACAAATTTTCTTAGCTATATATCTGGGCCTTTGGGTTCTTAACTTGCTGATTGAAATTGTGGAAAGACTTTTTCTTAGATTTGGTAAAAGAATTATTACTGTAGAAAAATAATCAATTTATAAAATATCTAAATGATGCTATATTTCTAAATACGGGAGATTAGCTCAGTCTGGCAGAGCACTTGCTCGACACGCAAGGGGTCACAAGTTCAAATCTTGTATCTCCCACAAATTATTCATTTCCNTTATTAATTACAAAATTNANGTAAGGNGTATTTAAACCAAGAATTTTCTGCTCCTCATAATCAAATTTTTCTGCAAATCCTGCAATGTAATAATGTTCATTTAAATTCTCGTCACCCTCCGTAAAAGAGTTCAATGCATTATCTCTTCTCTTCCAATATGATTTTTTAAAATCAGGATTACCATCATATGAAAGAGGGTTGTATGTGATTTTTGAATTTTCTTTTGGNACNAAATCATCGCAAACACCTTTATATTCATCACCTATTTGCACTTCATATCCACCTAATTCATATTTATATGCTTTTATGACGCAGAATTTATGGTATTTGTATTCGCTCGAATTCCAAATTGACTCAACGTGAGAAGCATCTATAAATTCGAACTTTTTGTTCNCTCTAAATACAATGTTTAATAAATAAAGAGCATCAAAGTAGCTAATATACAATTTTTGGTTATCACTGGATCCGTAGTAATTATCTTCCATAACANATAGATTAATATTGTTAAGTCGTAACTAGTTTAAGAAGTAAGCTCAAATATACGTATATAATTTGGATATGAATAGACAGATTAAAAACATTATTNCAATTACAGCNTTCCTCANNTGCATCGGCTTAATAAATANTGCAGGTCAAAATATTGATATTGAGATAAGAGGGATNAATGCNTTTACNTTTATTTTNATTANTGCTGTATTGATACANATTATTTTTTTTNTACCTTCTTTTATNTTAAAAACAGANAAATATTATGACTTAGTTGGAAGTTTGACATATGTTACAACGGTATCTCTTGCATATTTTGCTGTCGAAAATAAAACAATAATAGATTCAATAATCTACTTTTACGTCATTGTATGGGCTTCAAGACTCGGGATATATTTATTTAGACGAGTCAGAAATGACGGGAAAGATGTAAGGTTTGAAAAAGCCAAAAAACATTTTTTTTGGTTCCTTCAATACTGGATTGGACAAGCGCTGTGGGTCGCACTAACCGCATGTGCAGCAATTATTGCAATCTTATCACCTGAAGATGACACACTACCAGTTCTAGCTTTGGTTGGTATGGCATTGTGGCTCTCTGGATTCACCATTGAATCTATTGCTGATTATCAAAAACGAGCATTTAGAAAAGAAAATAATCCTAGTGAAGCCTTTATCCATACAGGCTTGTGGGCAAGATCAAGGCATCCCAATTATTTTGGCGAGATAACACTATGGACTGGTATTGCTGTTATAGCTTTAAATACCTTAACTGGCATTGAGTACATAACTCTTATTTCACCAGTATTTGTATATATATTGTTAACACGTATGAGTGGCGTTAACATGCTAGAGCGAATTGCAGATGAGAGATACGGTCATTTAGAAGAATATAAAAAATA
>FUFK010061324.1_pt1 | contig 17895 bp, 14 predicted proteins | sample 1021851 | NCBI WGS metagenome assembly FUFK01 (sample SAMEA51879418, study PRJEB19060) | metagenome | reverse complement strand
GCTGGCTTGCGGTCCATTTTTGAAGCGATCGCAACGAGATCTGAAGCGAAGTCGCGCGTTTCGTAAGCGCCCTCGGCAGACCATTCGCTGTCCCCGTGACCGCGCATGTCAATTGCGATCGGACGAAATCCCGCACTGGCGAGATCGGCTGTGACACGTTTCCATGCGTGACGGGTCTGGCCGCCCCCATGCGCGAGCAAGACCGGTAAAGCATCGGCATTTCCGGTCGCTTCGGCTGCTATGGAGATGCCACCATTTCCCCCGATATGGAAAGTTTGCGACTGCATATCGCAACCTCTATATTGTAAATTGGTTTACAGTAAACCGCTTTATTTCCTGATCGGCTATGGTAGGTTGCCCAGGATGGCTGCCACGACGGACTATGACACGGATACAAAGGGGGCAAGTTTCCTCACCGATACCGATCGGCTGTTCTTTCTTATGGAGGAAGTGACGCGGCGTTTGCGCAGGACCTTTGATTCTTCGGTTGAACAATTCGGGCTCACGCGGACGCAATGGCGTATTTTGGCTTATCTCTTTCGGAGCCCAGGCATGACCCAGACCGAGCTGGCTCGGGAACTGGAGTTAGAGCGCGCTAGCATCGGCCGGACTATTGATCGCCTGGAAGAACTTGATCTGGTGGAAAGACGCAGCGCGAAGAACGACAGGCGCGTTTGGCGGGTTCATTTACGCCCTGCCGCAATCGAGCTACTTCCCAAGATGCGAGTAGAAGCTGATGCAATGTATGCTCGCTTGCTCGGGGGGATCCGTTTTGGGGAACTGGAGCGCTTACGCGGATCGCTGGCCAGGATGCATGACAATCTGGCCAGCGAGCCATAATCACTCGAAATCGAGCCAATGCCCCGCGTTCATGCCCCACCTTTGCCCTTCAGGGGGGGGCTGATGTTCAAGTGATGGAGGCCGAGCGCTTGCGATCATAAGATCCCGGCAGTCGTGGCAGGCGAGGTGGCCGGAGCCCTCGCACTCACCCAGCGCCGTACGGTTCCTTATCGGCTTGAGCGACCATTGGATTCAGTTTCTGCTGTAGCGTGAAATCAGCGAGTGTTTGCAGGGCGGCACTGCTAGCGAATATGGTTGACCCTGAGATTGAGCACGCCAGGCTTGCGCGAGCCTTTCAGGATAGCGCGATGGATAAGCATATGCCGAAAGATGAAATACGTGATTACGCCCCCAACGAAAAGGATGACATCCTATATTTGCTGGAAGAGGTGAACAGGACCGCTCGGCGGACGTTCGACGCTCTGATCGTGGGGCTCGACCTCAATCAAACACAATGGCGGATCATCGCGTCCTTGTTGCGGGAACCTACCCGAGCTGCGCTGTGGCGACATCGTCATCATGGATAACCTGTCGAGCCATAAGCGCGCGTCGGTGCGCGAGCTGATCGAGGCGGCAGGGGCAACACTGCTGTCCCTCCCGCCCTACAGTCCCGACTTCAATCCCATCGAGAAGGCCTTCGTCCGGCTCAAGGCGATGCTCCGCAAGGCAGCGGAGCGAACCGTATCCGGCCTCTGGGACCTGATCGGCAGGCTCGTCGACCTCTTCCAGCCCGACGAAAGCGCCAACTACTTCAGCTCCTGCGGCTATGACCCAGAGTGAACGGAATCCGCTCTCAACCTTGTATATCTTGGGGCTGGCACGGCACCGAGCGCGGACCGGATCGAGGCATTCCTGGCTGATCGGGGCTATGATGCCGATGCCATCCGCGAGGAGATCGTCGCTGCCTGCGTCGAGGCTGTGATCCCCGCAAGGAGCAACCGCCGCAACCCCGCCCCACATGATCGGGCGAAATGCCGCTGACGTAAAGTTATCGAGCGATTGTTCAACAGACTGCAGAACTGGCGCAGGGTTGCCGACTCGCTACGACAAAACCAAAGGGTCTTACCTTGGCTTCGTAGCTCTCGCCTCTGCCAAACTACGGATATACTTTTCCGACGCGGCCTAGAGCACTGCTGGCCAAAATCCTCGCCGAGCGGAGGCACGCAATCTTTCTGCAACAGGTCGACGGCCCGCCAACACCGTATAAAATGTATTGGCGCTCCGTCAGGCTGCGGCTCGGTTATAGGTTTCTGCCTGGATAAGTCGGATAATCTATCTGCCGGGTGAACTACGGTAGAGAGACTTATAGCCCGTTTGAACCTTCGAAGGAGATGTTTGCGTTCTTGTTTTCCAGCACACCCGATCCCATAACGAAGAAATGGGTTCTGGCGCGTAATCGCTCAAGGCTGTTGTCAATACCCACCCTGTGACTGATCGCGTCTGCATGTACGTCGCTTACGAATAGCCCAAGAAACAATTCAGCAAGTATATGCGGTGGCGCGTTCAGTTCGATCCCTCCTTCTTGCCAGTCCGCAAAGAGCTGTTGGAGCGAATCAAGGGTCCGCGTTGCCGTACGTTCGAAAAACCGTCGGGCGAATTCCTTGTTGCTCACGCTGCGCGCGATGACGATTCGAACCAAAGCGACCACTTCCGGATCTAGGAAGTGGGCCTGAAAACTTATTGCAAGGCGGTGAAGGATTTCCTGTGGCGTACCGCCTTTTTCAGCTGCCTCGCGGACCAGCGTCGCACCGGAAGATGCCTTTTCGATCGAACAGATTTCGTCAGTTTATGTAAGCTTCGCACAGGCAGCCAGCGAGGTCATCGACCTGCGCCGCGCCATCGCTTCGGGCGAAATCGATCTGAATGATGGCGAACAGATCGAGGTACGCCTCACCTTCGGTAACGGGACCGAATATCCTATCAGGGGTTATATCGATTTTCTTGATTTCTCGGTCGATGAACAGACCGGGACCGTTGAGCTGCGTGCCGAATTCAGTAATTCGTCACGCCTGCTGCTTCCGGGCGAGTTCGTGCGGGCGAAAATTTATGCCGGCAAGATCCCGAACGGGATCACGATCCCGCAACAGGCAGTGACTCTGACCGGTGAGGGCGGTTCCGTTTACCTGATCGACAAGGAGGGGCAGGCCCTGGTCCGGCCGATCAAGCTGGGAAATATGGTCGATGGCGAATGGATCGTCGAAAGCGGTCTGAAGCCAGGCGATACGGTTATTGTGAGCAATCTTCAGAAAATCCGACCGGGCGTTCCGGTCAAGATATCCAACACGCCCACCGGCCGTCGACCTGCCCCCGCTCCCTCTACCGCCGCTTCTGGCAAGGGTCGCTAGCGCATGGCACGCTTCTTCATCGTTCGCCCGATTTTCGCCTGGGTGGTTTCGCTGGCTATCCTTCTTGCGGGGCTGCTTGCCTTGCGCGCCTTGCCGGTCGAACAATATCCCGAAGTCGCGCCGCCGTCGTTGACGATCAATGTCGTTTATCCAGGCGCCGGGGCAGAGACGCTCGAGCAGAATGTTACTCAGGTAATCGAGCAGCAACTCAATGGGGTCGATGGCTTTCTCTATATGTCCTCGACCAGCACCTCGGCGGGGCAGGCCAGCATTACTCTGACCTTCGAAGCGGGCACTGACATCGATATCGCCCAAACCGAGGTGCAGAACCGCCTCAGCACGGTGGAGGCCCGCCTGCCCGAGGAGGTGCGCCGCCAAGGCATTACAGTTCGGCAGGCGAGTGAGGGGTTCCTCATGATCGTAGCCTTGACGTCCGCCAGCGGAAGTCTTGATTCCACCGATCTTGGTAATATCGCATCCAACCAGGTGATCGACGAACTACGCCGGGTAAACGGCGTGGGCGACGTTATGTTGTTCGGATCGCCTTATGCAATGCGCATCTGGCTCGATCCCGAAGCGCTGGCTTCCTACAATCTGTCTCCGTCAGCCGTGCTGACAGCAGTCCGCGAAGAAAACGCTCAGACGGCAGGCGGTGCCATCGGCGCACAACCACTTGCCGAAGGGCAACTCATTACGGCCAACATCTCCACCGAGGGCCGCTTCTCTACCGTGGAGGAGTTCGAGAACATTATTTTGCGGGCCAACACAGGTGCAGCAGTGGTGCGGTTGGGTGAAGTCGCGAGGGTCGAGATCGGGGCTCAATCCTATGCGACCTCCGCCACCCTCAATGGCCAGCCGATGGCCGGGATGGCGATCCAACTCGCTACCGGTGCCAATGCCTTGACCACGGCCGAAGGTATCCGGGAACGCCTGGCCGAAATCGACGAAGGCTTGCCACCTGATGTGGCATGGGAGATCCCCTACGACACTACCCCATTCGTCGAAGCGTCGGTGGAAGAAGTCGTCATAACGCTGGTCGAGGCAATGGTCCTCGTCTTTCTCGTTATGTTTCTCTTCCTGCAGAATTGGCGCGCCACGCTCATCCCCACACTTGTGGTGCCGATCGCCTTGGCCGGGGCGTGTCTGGGATTGTGGCTGTTCGGTTTCTCCATCAACGTTCTGTCACTTTTTGGCATGGTCCTGGCTATCGGTATCCTTGTGGATGATGCCATCGTGGTCATTGAAAATGTCGAACGCATCATGCGCGAGGAAGGGTTGCCGCCGCTGGAGGCTACCCGCAAGGCAATGGGGCAAATCACCGGTGCGATCATCGGTATCACGCTGGTATTGATTGCCGTTTTCATCCCGATGGCGTTCTTCCCCGGCTCCACAGGCGGAATCTATCGGCAATTTTCGGTCACGCTGGCAATCGCGATCTTCTTTTCAGCTTTTCTGGCTCTTTCGCTTACCCCAGCCTTGTGCGCGACCTTTCTCAAGCCGATGGATCATGAACACGATGATGCCGGAGAAGTGGACGTTGATCCGGAGGTCGAGGCAGCGTCGGGTTGGCGAGGCATGCTGGCGCGTGCCGGCGGTTTCGGAGCGCGCTTTTTCTCGCGTTTTAACCGTTGGTTTGCGCGAATGCAGGAAAAATACGGTCGCACCAATGACCGTATCCTGTCGCGGCCATGGCCCGGCTTCGCGGTTTTCCTCACGCTCATCCTGCTGACGGTGGTGCTGTTCGCCCGCCTTCCATCCGCGATGCTGCCGACCGAAGACCAGGGATTTCTTATCACTGCGGTCCAGACCCAACCAGGTGCGACCCAGGCTCGAACTGACGAGGCGTTGGAGCCGATCACCGGATATTGGATGAATCGTGAGGAAGTTGAGAACCTCGTACTTGTCCGCGGTTTCAGCTTCTTTGGACGCGGGCAGAACAACGCCTTGATGTTTACAACTTTCAAACCCTGGGAAGAACGGACTGGGCCCGACAGTAGCGCCGGCGAAATGCTGGCAGATGCAATGGACCGTTTTATGCAGCTCGACAATGCCAGTGCCTTTGTAATCCAGCCTCCTGCAATCCAGTCGCTGGGCAGGGCCAGCGGCTTCACCCTCAAGTTGCAGGATCGTGGCGGGGTGGGGCGCGAAACTCTGACCGCAGCGCGCGACCAAATGCTGGGCATTGCTTCTCAAAGTCCAGTTATTGCCAATCTGCGACCGGAAGACCAGGGTCCCAGCCCAGAGGTCGAGGTTGAAATTGACAGGGTTCAGGCTCGTGCACTCGGCCTTTCGCTGTCCGATGTGAACACTGCGCTATCGATCACTTTCGGCTCAGCTTATGTCAACGATTTCAACCGCGACGGACGTGTGCTGCAGGTGCAAATACAGGCTGACGCCCCTTATCGGATGACGCCCGAGGATATCATGGCCCTGCGCATTCCAAATGCAAGCGGAGAGTTAGTGCCATTCAGCGCCTTTGCGTCCGCCCGTTGGTCGGCAGCACCCGCCAGCCTGTCGCGATATAACGGATACCCCGCGATGACACTTTCGGGAACGGCCGCCCCCGGTGAGTCCTCTGGCTCCGCGCTTGCCGAGATGGAGCAACTTGCAGAGCAATTGCCGCAAGGCATCGGCTATGAATGGACTGGCCTTTCTTACGAAGAAAAACAGGCGGGTGGGCAGATCGGCTTTCTTCTTGGCTTGTCGATAATTGTCGTGTTCCTGGTGCTTGCTGCGCTCTACGAAAGCTGGGCGGTACCCCTAGCAGTTCTGCTGATTGTTCCCACCGGCGTGCTGGGCGCAGTCGTGTTTTCCATGCTACGCGGCCTTTCGGCGGATATCTATTTCAACGTCGGCTTGATCACGATTGTTGGCCTTGCCGCCAAGAACGCGATCCTCATTGTCGAATTCGCGATCGAGGAAGAAGAACGAGGGTTGCGACGGATAGATGCAATAAAGTCTGCAGCCCGCCTGCGCCTGCGGCCGATCATCATGACTTCGCTGGCGTTCACCATGGGTATGGTGCCTTTGGCGCTTGCTTCAGGCGCCGGTGCGGCGAGCCGCATCTCGGTAGGTACCGGAGTGATGGGCGGAATGATCGCAACTACGATTTTCGGCATTTTCCTTATCCCGATGCTCTATCTGCTGGTGCGCAGGAATGTCAGCCGCAAGCAGCCGGTCGCAGCCGGACATCTGGACGAGGCTGATCCCGGAAAAGCAAAGCCGGACGACACGGAACCGGGTCCGGATGAGGAGCCAGTCCGATGAAACATTTGATTGCCCTGGCCTTGGCTTCGACGATGCTGGCAGGTTGCGCCAGCATGGCGCCCGACCATGTCCGGCCCGCGCCGGCCACGACGCCCACATTCGACAGTGAATACTTGCCCGATGGCGAAGTCGTCGCTTCCCAGCTCTCCTACCGCGAATGGTTCGTGGATCCTCGCCTGCGGGGCCTCGTCGCCCTTGCGCTGGAGAATAATCGTGATTTGCTGGCAGCAACCGCGCGCATAGAACAGGCTCGCGCGCGTTATCGCATCCAGGACAGCCGCAGACTGCCTGATATCGTTGCTGATGCAGGTGCCGTTCGCACACGCCAGCCGCTTTCGGCTAATCCCGCGCTCGACACAGGTGATGTGGAGGGTGCTCCCGATGCGATTACGTTTAACCGCTTTGACGTAGGCGTTGGCGTCAGTGCCTTTGAATTGGACTTCTGGGGCCGGGTCGCGAGCCTAAGCGACGCCGCGCGCGCGGAATATCTCGCAACGGTTGCCGCGCAGCGTGCTTTCTATCTCTCGTTGATTGCGGATACGGCGGCGACCTATTACGAAATCGTCGAGACGGAAGAACAGATCGCCCTGGCCGAAGCCACCGCCGAAAGCAAGCGCGAAGGGCTGCGGATTGCAAAAGTGCGTCTCGATAATGGCGTGACCTCGGCACTGCCTTTCCGTCAGGCGGAAACACTGCTGACCCAGGCAGAACAGCGACTGGCAGCCGAGCAGCTAACATTGGCGCGTCTACACAATCAGCTGGCGGTATTGGTGGGTGGAACTATTCCCGAGCCGCTTCCCGACGGGCTCGCTCTGGCGCAGCAGGGTAATGAGCGGCGGCTGGCGGCGGGCCTGCCGTCTACCTTGCTTTTTGTACGGCCCGATATCGTCGCGGCCGAAGAACAGCTACGGGCAGCACGTGCCAATATCGGTGCCGCTCGCGCAGCATTCTTCCCCACTATCTCGCTGACCGGCAATACGGGATTTTCGTCAAGCAGCCTTGATGATCTGTTTTCGGGCAGCGGTTGGGGATGGAGCTTCGGTCCGGCCATTTCGCTGCCCATTTTCGACTGGGGTGCACGCGAAGCCAATCTGGCTCTCGCCCAGGCCCTGGAGGTCGAGCAGGTGGCGAATTACGATCGGACCGTCCAGGAGGCCTTCCGTGAAGTCTCGGATGCACTGGCCGGACGTCGCTGGTTGGCCGAGCAGGTTGCAACCCTGGAACGCGCCGTGATCGCACAGGAACGGATCGCCCATATCGCGCGCCTGCGCTATCGGGAGGGTGTAACCAATTATCTCGAGGTTCTCGATGCTGAACGAAACCTGTTCAACGCCCGCCAGGAGCTTCTCGCGACCGAACGGGCCTTGCTCCAGAACTGCGCTACGCTTTTCGTAGCTCTGGGCGGCGGTATTGGAGACGAAAAGCTCCTCTGGCAAGGGACTTAATAGAACTCTTGCAAATCCGGCAAAGGTCAACGCGGGCGGACGTCGCTCAGACGGTATCTCACCTCGCCAGCCTTCGGGCCAAGCGCCGCCGTTGTCCGGCAAGCTCCGATATTCCCGCAACGCAGCATGAGGGCCATGCGTCTTTGCCTCGCTACAGGAGCAAACGGGCCACCCGATTAGCAATCGAGACCGGGGTAGAAGGTTCCACACGTTCGGCGGCAGGACGAAGATCGTCTCGCCTCAGGCAAGCTCGATGCGAAACGAGCCAATGGCGCGGAGCCGTACCGTACCAGGCTCTTCCCGGGAGATGCCTCCCCTTACGTGCCTAGCCGATTCGATACGATATGGCCGGCGGTTTGCAATAGGCTATCCTCTGAAGATACAGTATGTCCCGCGTCTGCGCGATAAAGCTGAAGTTGCGAATTCGATACCTAGCAAGAGAGACGTTTAGGCGCACTTGCCTACCCCCTAAGTTAATGATACGAACCAGTCTACTTAAGGGTCAGAGACAGTGCGGCATGAGCTATTTGTTCAAAGCGGATCGGACTGCTTCCGGCGAATTTGGAGTGTATCCCGGATGCATTGCTCGACCAGCTCCGGTTTCTGTTGATGCACCTATGATTCCAGCTGTTCTCTTTGCTCGATGAAGCTGGGATCACGGCCAGAGATCTTCGTTCGAGAGGAACAGGAAAATGCCACGTTGGTCGTTTCAGGCGACTGGATTACGCAAAACCTCGCAGAACTCCCACCGACAGTTTCGTATGGTTCTTCGGATCATCCGGAAATCGACTGCAGCGAGCTAGGTCGGATCGACAGCGTCGGCGCGCTTGCAATCCTGACGCTTGTGCACCGAGCGGCAAAAATTGAGGGACTGCCTGAAAATCTGGCGCGCTTGTTCGAACTCGTGGACGCCGCCACCCAGGGAGAAGATGCCTCGGAGGCTGCCCGCCACCCGCTGCACGTACGCTTGGGGAAAGTGGTTTATCGGGCAGGACAGTCCATAAAAACAAGCGCGCGGTTTCTGGGGAAGCTAGAGGTTTCTCTGGTTCGTTCGATCGCAAACCCCAGCCGCATCAGGCCCGTTGCCCTGGCATCGTCAATCCAGAAAGCCGGACTCGAATCCTTGCCGCTGATTGCCATCATGACGTTCTTTATCGGGGCGGTGGTCGCCCTGATTGGAAGCGATCTGCTGGAACAATTGGGGGCAGCGGAACTGGTCGTGGAACTGGTCGGCATATCGGTCCTGCGAGAGTTTGGCGTGTTGATACCCGCAATCCTTCTTGCCGGGCGATCGACATCGACCTTTGCCGCCCAGATCGGTGCGATGCGCATGAACCAGGAAACCGAGGCGATGCAGGTTATGGGTATCGATCTGTTCGACGCTCTTGTCCTCCCCCGTTTCTTGTCCTTGCTCATCACCATGCCGTTACTTTCGGTCATCGCCATGATCGCTGGCCTGGCCGGGGGCCTGGTCGCCAGCTGGGGCATTATGGGCGTAAGCCCGATTCTGTTCATCGAGCGGTTGGAAAGCGCGGTGGAAATTCGCCATTTCTGGGTCGGGATAGCGAAGGTTCCGGTTCTTGCTGCCGCGATTGCCATTACTGGATGTCGGCACGGCCTTGCTGTCAAAGGCGATGTCGAGCAACTCGGCTCCCGAGTCACCGTGGCAGTTGTCCAGGCGCTGTTCGCCATCATCTTTCTAGATGCTGCCTTTGCCGTTCTTTTCAATGTGTTCGGCATATGAGCGAAGAGAATGACCAGATTATCAGTGTCCAGGGTCTGACCACCCGCTTTGGCGACCATGTCGTTCACGAAGATCTGGACCTGGAGGTGCGCCGGGGAGAGATTCTTGCAATCATTGGCGGATCGGGAAGCGGAAAGTCGGTTTTGGTGAATGCCATCCTCGGCCTTTTTGAACCGCATAGCGGAACTATCGAAATTTTTGGCAAGGAAATGTCGAATGCCTCTGATCGCCTTGCCGTCGATCGCCGCATTGGCGTGATGTTCCAGCATGGTGCGCTATTTTCATCGCTGACCGTTCAGCAGAATGTCGAAGCGCCTTTGATCGAGCATGCCGAATTGCGCGGCGAATGGCTAAAGCGTGTCGCCTTGATGAAGATTGGTCTGGTGGGCCTCGAAGCGGAAGTCGCGCGTCAACAGCCGACCGAACTTTCAGGGGGCATGAGCAAGCGCGTCAGTGTTGCCAGGGCCTTGGCCCTCGACCCTGAATTACTCTTTCTGGACGAGCCTACTTCAGGGCTTGATCCCATCGGTGCGGCAGAATTCGACCAACTTATCCGCACCTTGACCGACACGCTGGGCCTCACCGTAGTCATGATAACTCACGATCTCGACAGTCTCTACTCCATTTGCGACCGCGCCGCTGTGGTTGCTGACCGTAAAATTGTGGAAATTGCTTCAATTCCCGAGTTGGAACAGTCCGGTCATCCATGGATCAAGGATTTCTTCGCGGGCCGGGCGAAACGCGCCAAGGAGAGGAATTGCTAATGGAGCGAGAAGCGAATTACGGTCTTATCGGCGGGTTGACGCTTGTCCTGCTGGGCGCGGCCTTCGCGTTCGTGCTGTGGTTGGGGCAATCGCAGTTCACCAGTGATTTCGACGAATACCGTGTCGTTTTCGACGGTCCTGTTCGCGGCTTGAACCAGGGTAGCGAAGTTCAATTCAACGGGATTCCCGTCGGGGAGGTCACGTCAATCCAACTCGATCCGGACAACCCGAATCTGGTTGTGACCGAAATCCGTGTTCGAGAGGATACGCCGGTACGATCAGATTCAACGGCAACGACCGAGTCCGAGGGAATTACCGGTGGCAAGCATATTCAGATCGGCGCCGGAACGCCAACAAAGCCTTTCCTAATGGAGAGCTCGAGCGATAAGCGACCGACCATCCAGGCGGAAGAAAGCTCGATGGAATCGCTGATGGATGGCGGCGGAGAGGTGCTTGCCGATGCTTCGGAGGTCCTGAGCCGCGTTAATCGGGCTCTATCCGATGAAAACATCGAGAACATTTCTTCCGCGATTGCCGATGTCAAGACAACCACCGAGCAACTGCGCGCCAGTCGTGGTATGTTTGAAACAGCGGAACAGACATTGGTCCGGCTGGACCGCGCTGCTGCAGATGTCGAAGGTGCTGCGCAATCCGCACGGACGGCGATTGAAGGCGATGGCAGGGAGGCCTTCGCGGACGTGTCGGCAGCCGCAAGAGATTTGAAGGCCGGGATCGCCGAGGCGCGCACCGTCATCCAGCAACTCGATACAGCCACAAGCGGATTGGCCGGGCCGGACGGATCAGGGATCGCCCAGACACTGGAATCGCTCGATAAAGCCGCGACTGAAGTAGAGCAGCTTTCTCGTCAACTGCGCCGTAATCCCCGTGAAAGGAAACTGTCAGAATGATCAGATTGCTATCGAAGAACCTTCCGATCATCGTGGTGCTGGTGGGTCTGACAGGGTGCGGCGGCGGTGTTTTGGGAATTGGCGACGAGACGTCCCTGTACCGGGTGGGCAACAATGCAGACACGGCACCGGCTGTCGCGCAAGGCCGTTTACCTCTTTATATCGCTCGACCCCAGATGCCTTCAGGTGCTGATGCAGACCGGATCCCCACTGTCGAAATGCAGGAGATCACATATTTGGCCGAGGCCCGGTGGGCCAGCCCTGCCCCTGAGATGATAAGCGATCTGCTCAAGGAGAGCATAGAGCGCAACGTAAATCAGGCCTATGTGCCGATCCAGTCGGGATTACCCGATCATCATTTGCTCTCTACGAGATTCACCTCTTACGCGGCCTATTACGAAAATGGGTCCGAAAAGCCGCCGGTTATCCGTGTGGTCGCTCAAGCCGAACTCGCTCGCGCTGCGAACTCTGGCCCCCTGGCAGTTGGGAAATTTTCCCGACAAGTGCCGGCAGTAGAGAACACGGTTTCGTCAGTCATCGACGCTTTCAACACTGCAAGTGTGCAAATTGCTGACGAGATGGCTGTCTGGGTCGGAGAAAATATGGGCGAATAACTAGTCGTGCAGTTTGGATAACGGGTTCCACATACCCCCGCTTATCGTGAGGGACTATCGGCAACGGACGGTCGACAACCGTAAACGAAGAGGTTTACCGATCGATCCATTCGTTCGGCAATTTCAGGGGTGTAGCCAGCTTCAGTTATGCCCAGCGCCGCACCACGAAACGGTGAAAGGATCACCGCCGAAACGAATTGCTCAGCGGCAAAATCGGGATCTGACACGGCAATCTCGCCTTTTTCGTTCGCTCTCTGCAACACTCTGACCACCAGTTTTGTGGTGCGGATGAACCCGAACTCATAGACTTTATTTGCAAGTGCGGGGAACCGCGTGGCCTCCCCCAGCACGACGCGCTCCATAGCGACATGCACATCGGAAAGCATCCACGAAAGTAGCTTTTCGGCTAAGACCACAAGATCGAGAGTGATATTGCCAAGGTCCGGTATGTCCTGTTCGAGAGCGTTCAACCGATCGTGGATTTCCGTCAAGATCACAGTCTCGAACAGTGCCGATTTGCCCGTGTACCGAGAATACAGGGTTCGTTTTGATATCGCCGCTTTCTCGGCAATGTGATCGGTTGTTGTTCTGACGAATCCTTCATCCAGGAAGGCTTGACGAGCGGTCCGAAGTATCTTTCTCGACAGAACCCTCGAAGCTTGGCGGGTAGGCCTACCCATTCAACTTGATTCCATCACCTGGCACGCACTTCTCTCCGCCAACATGTTTCGCCCGTCTCGCCATTGCCGCCATCTTAAAGAAGACAGAGGCGTTAGCCAACAGTTTCGCAAGTGGTCTGAGCCCCTAAATTTCCTCCAATGATAGGTAGAGTCCGGCCCTGACAAGGAGACGGACTGACGTGCTCCCCTGAAATGTGACCGGCTTTTGGTAGAGTCCGACGCGAAGGAGTCGGACGAAAATGAAACGAAGCAGGTTCAGCGAAGAGCAGATCATCGCGGTATTGAAGGAGCAGGAGGCTGGGATGCCGACGGCGGAGGTGTGCCGCCGCCACGGGATCAGTTCAGCCACGTTCTACAAGTGGAAGTCGAAGTTCGGCGGGCTGGAGGTCTCCGATGCCCGGCGGCTGCGGACGCTCGAGCAGGAGAACAGCCGGCTGAAGAAGCTGCTGGCCGAGGCGATGCTCGACAACGTGGTGCTGAAGGATCTGGCATCAAAAAAATGGTAACGCCCGGCGCGAAGCGGGAAGCCGTCGCCCATGCCCGTGAGCAGCACGGGCTGAGCGAGCGTCGGGCGTGCAGTCTGGTTGGTGTGAGCCGCAGGGTGATCCGTTACGAGCCGACAAGGCCGGATGACGGAGCACTGCGGCAACGGTTGCGCGAGCTGGCAGCGGAGCGTCGCCGGTTCGGCTACCGCCGTCTGGGCTACCTGCTGGCGCGGGAAGGCATGAGGCCCAACCACAAGAAGTTGCTGCGCATCTACCGCGAGGAAGGGCTACGGGTGCGCCGCCGTGGCGGCCGGAAACGGGCACTGGGCACGCGCAGGCCAATGGTGTTGCCAGATGGTCCGAACCAGCGGTGGTCGCTCGACTTTGTATCCGACAGCCTGATCTGTGGTCGCCGCTTCCGCATCCTGTGCGTGGTCGATGACTTCTCGCGAGAATGCCTGGCGCTGGTGGCCGACACGTCGCTGTCAGGCGCGCGGGTCGCCCGGGAACTGACCAGCCTGATCGGGATGCGCGGCAAGCCACACACGGTGGTCAGCGACAATGGCACCGAACTGACCTCATCGGCCATCCTGCGCTGGTCACAGGAGCGGCGGGTCGAGTGGCACTACATCGCGCCGGGCAAGCCGATGCAGANCGGCTTCGTGGAAAGCTTCAATGGCCGTCTGCGCGACGAATGCCGCAACGAGACGCTGTTCACCTCGCTGGCGCACGCCCGGTTCGTGCTCGCTGCATGGCGGCACGACTACAACACGGTCAGGCCACACTCGAAACTGGGCGGGAAGACCCCCGCCGAGATCGCCGGCGAACGTGTCTGGGGGCATGCCACCAGACACGTTGCCATCCCATCAAACATCAATCATGAAGGCGCGAGACTCTACCTCTGAATGGTAACAATCAGGGGAGCACGTCACTCAGACCAGTTACATTGGCTGAGAAGAGAGGGTCAAAAAAGAGGGTCCGACACAACGAAGCGCCGAACCCTCTTGCAATTAGCGAGTAAGTTTAAAACTTGCCGCGCACGGTGATGCCGTAAGTCCGCGGTTCCGCAAGAAAAGCGGAGAACGTTTGTTGCGGAGCCACGAAAGGCGTGTTGAAGGCCACCTGCGTATACCCAACGTCAAACAAATTATTGACCCATCCCTCGATCGCGAAGCGATCCGCAATATTGGTCAGACCCACACGCCCGTTCACTACGACGAAGCTGTCCTGTTCCTTGCTGAAGAGCAGGTCGGAGCCGGTGTTGTAATCACCAGCCATACGAGCGTTCACGAAGACCAGGCCTTCGAGCCCACTGTCGCCGATTGGCGGCGTCCACGTAAGCGACGATGTTGCCACGATCTCTGGTGCATTCGACAGGTTGTCGCCTGGCAGCAAGCGTAGTGCGGGGTCGAGCGGTGCCCCGGTATCGTCCCCGATAAGATTGTCTTCAAAGCTCGTATCAGAATAGGTGACGCCAAGGGTAATATCCAAATCACGAGCGGGCCGTAGATAGGTTTCGATCTCGACACCTTGAGCGATCAGACCTGGTGCAACTTCATCGGAAGAGCATGCACCGGTTGTCGCGCTTGCGTCTCTGTCGGCCCCGCCGAGATCGCTATCGCAACTATTGACCGTCTGCACAATGTAGAACGCCCCATTGAACGTGTTCAACTGGAAGTTACTGAACTCTTGCCGGAAGCCTGCAATGCTAACCCCGAACTCGCGTGTCGAGTATTTGAGGCCGATCTCATATGCATCGACTGTTTCTTCATCGAACTGCAGCGCGGCTGCCGAGATATTGGCCGGATCGAACGCAAGCGGATTTGACAGTGCAGACCTGTCGAGGTTGAAACCGCCCGCCTTGTAGCCGCGTGAATACGAACCGTAGACTAGCAGATCGGGAGTTGGCTTCCAGCTCAGGATAGCCGTGCCGGTAAACTCCTCTTCTTCGCGCGAGTCTTCGAGAGAAACTCCATCGAGCTCCGATGTCGAATTGCCTTGGCAGGAAAGGCTGATGATACCACCGGCCAGAGGTGCCAAAGTCGGAACACCCAGAAAGCCTCCGAGCAGATTGCGGTTTGTCGGACAAACCGTGTTGTCGTTGCGGAAAGTTGCGTCGAAGTCCTTGGTTTCGTTTGTATAACGAAGCCCCAGCGTCAAATCGAGCGTATCCGTGATCGCAAAGATATTATGCGTGAAGAACGCGAAGTTCTCACTCGTCTGATTGTAGACCTCGCTGACCGTTCCCAAATCGCTGATGCTTGCAAGGTTGTTGATACCTGCGAGGATCGCCGGGGTTGCAGCGCCGAATGCCGGGCTTCCGGTCAGCGTACCGTCCAATGCCGCCACGTTGGCACCCAGGCAATTGGAAGCCCCCGGATTGACCAAAGCCGGGTTGATCGCGATAGCGATGCGGCACGCTACGAAATTGCCGTACTGGGTGCCGAACCGCAGATTGTCACGCACCTGCAGTTCTTCATTGGCGTAATACGCGCCGATCAACCAGTCCAGTTTACCATCGAAGGCCTCACCGGTAAGGCGCAGTTCCTGAGTGAATGTTTCAAAGTCTCGAGCAAGAGCATTCTCGGTCGGAGCGCGGTAGAGAATATCGACAGTAGTGTAATCGGTGTCAGATCCCTGGCTGTTGGCATATTCACGGTAGCCCGTGATAGACGTCAACGTGACGTTCCCGAAATCCCAATTGATCTCAGCCGAAATACCGTAGTCTTCGGTTTCGCCTTCATAGCTTCTGCCCGGCGTAGGGTACAGGTCGCGGTTGAATGTATCCTGGGTGAGGGCACGCGGATCCTGCCCAAGCGCAAGCAACACGGGAACGATCGGATTTGCGGTACTCGTCAGGGCGGCCCCATCCGATGGCCTCGTAAAGGGATCAAATCCAGCGCTGATCCGTGCAAGCGGAGCAAACTCGGGCTGGACGAACGTCGCGGCACAGCACGCTTCGTCCTTTTTGGAATAATCCCCGACAAGGCGAATGGACAGGTCGTCATTGGGTTCGAACAGGAGCTGACCGCGGACCAGATAACGATCGCGATTGTTGATCGTCCCGCCGTTGGTAATATCGTTGTAGAAGCCGTCGCGCTCAAAGTAAACGCCGTCCACACGCGCAGCTACGGTGTCGCCAAGCGGAGCGTTTATGCCACCTTCGACGCGGATCGCATCATAGTTGCCATAAGTGAAGGCCCCGTATGCGCTGAAATCGAACTCGGGCGGTGCGGTGTAGATATTGATCAGGCCTGCCGATGAGTTCCGCCCGCCCAGAGTACCTTGGGGACCGCGAAGGATTTCGACCCTGTCGATAGGGCCGAGCTCACTCAGGGCGCTTCCCGAACGAGAGCGATAGACTCCATCGACAAAAACCGCGACCGAACTTTCCAGACCAGGGTTGTCGCCGACCGTGCCGATACCGCGAATACGCGCGGAACCGTTAGCTTCGTTGCCGGTGGAAGACACCAGCAGGGACGGTGCAACCTGGTTCAGCTCACGTATGTCGCTGGCGCCCGAATTCTGGAGGGTTTCTCCGGAAACAGCTGACACGGCGACTGGAACATCCGCCAAGACCTGCGATCGCCCTTGCGCGGTAACAATGATTACGTTTTGGTCTTCGACATCGGCCCCTTCAACCAGATCCGCATCGGGTTCGCCAACATCCTGGGCGAAGGCGGCTGTCGGTGTGAAGGCAAGTGCCGCTGCCAATGCACCAAGGGCGCAATGGTGGCGTGATGGAAATCTTTTCATGTGCCTCTCCTCTAAGAATGTGCCCCATCCTAGGCACTAGTCGATGTTAGAAACGATGCCGATAAGCGCGTTTCATTTCAAGACTTGGTAGATGAATTGACGGATTATTTCACATTGTCGACAAGCATGTGGCAAAAATGCCATGCAGGTCACTACATGCAGGTTTCTAGTAGCCAGAAAGCTTGGAAAATCGGTCCTTTAACCAGCTCGACGAACCGAAGCTCTGCTCCAGCACGCGGGCGCGCTTGAGATAGAAGCCGACGTCGTACTCATCGGTCATGCCGATCCCGCCGTGCAGCTGGATGCCCTCGTTTGCCATGGTGTGCATAACGCGGTTGGCTTCCGTCTTGGCGATGGTCGCCGCGCGCGCCACGCCGAAGCCGGCATCGACGGCTTGCAGGCCCGCCTCGACCGCGCNGAGCGCATCTGNGCGAGATCGGCGAANAGGTCNGCCATGCGGTGNTGNAGCGNCTGNAAGNTNGCNAGCACCTGGTTGAACTGCACGCGCTGCTTCAGATAGTCGAGCGTGTCGTCGAACACCTGCTGCGCCATGCCGAGCATTTCGGCTGCGGTGAGCACGCGCGCGCGGTCGAGCACGTCATCGAGCAGGCTGTCGCCGCCATTGGCGAGCTTCTCCGCCGCCGCGCCGTCGAAGGTGACGTCGGCATGGCTGCGCTGGTCNGTCAGCTTGCGGGTGGTGAGCGCGACGCCGTCGCCTTTCTCGACCAGGTAAAGCCCGTCCTTCGCCGCGACGACGAACAGGTCCGCACCATGCGCTTCATGGACGAAGGCCTTGGTGCCGCTCAGCTTGCCGTCGGACACACTGGTCTCGATCTTCGCAGGATCGTGGCTCGGCCCTTCGTCGACGGCGAGGGTGGCGATGGCCTCGCCGCTCGCCAGCCTGGGCAGCCACCTGGCCTTCTGCTCGTCGCTGCCGCCAAGAACGATCGCCGAGGCGGCGACGGTGTTCATCACCAGCGGGCTGGCGGTGAGCGTCTTGCCGAGTTCCTCGACGACGAGGCCCGCGGACAGGAAGCCGAAGTCCGA
>FUFK010717748.1_pt1 | contig 17896 bp, 19 predicted proteins | sample 1021851 | NCBI WGS metagenome assembly FUFK01 (sample SAMEA51879418, study PRJEB19060) | metagenome | reverse complement strand
CGCCACCCGCACCGGCACGCCCCGGCTCGCCAGCACACGCGCCGCGACATAACCGTCGCCGCCATTATTGCCCGGCCCGCACAGGATCAGCACTTCGCTGCCCGCGGCGAGCCGGTGGACCCACTCGGCGACGCCCGTGCCCGCGCGCTCCATCAGCTCACCAACGCTCGACCCGGCGGCAATCGCCCGCTCTTCCGCCGCGCGCATCGCGGCGGCGGTCAGGATCGGTGCCCCTTCGGGCACGCTCGAAAACATCAGTCGTCGCCCTGAGGCTTGGGCAGCAGCAGCGCGAGCAGCAGCATGCGGCATTCGGCGTCGATCGTGCCGTCGATCAGTTCGGGCCGGAAGCGCCGCTGAAACGCCACCGTCGCCGCCAGCGGATCGCGCACGTCATAGCCGAAGCGCTCGAGCGCGAGCAGGAAGCCGGCATCGGTCCAGCCCGGATCCATCAGATTCTTGGTCGGACGTGGCAGCGCCAACCGCAGTCGCGCCAGCTTGCCCCAGGGGAACAGCTCGCCCGGATCCTGCTTGCGCGCTGGCGCAATATCCGAATGGCCGACAACATTGCCGCGCGTGATGCCGTAGCGATCCTTGATATCGGCAACCAGGCGGATCACCGCGTCGATCTGTTCGTCGGGATAGGGGCGATAGCCATATTCATGGCCCGGATTGACGATCTCGATCCCGACCGACGCCGAATTGACGTCGGTGACGCCGCGCCAGTGCGACCCGCCCGCGTGCCACGCGCGCTTGTCCTCTGGCACCATGCGCACGACCTGCCCATCCTCGGCCACCAGATAATGGCTGGAGACCCCGAAGGCGGGATCGCGCAGCCGCTCGATCGCCTCTTCGGCACTGCGCATGCCCGTATAGTGCAGCACGATCATGCTGACGGGTAACAGCCGCTCGCCGAAATTGGGCGAGGGCGCGTCGATGATGTTGAGCTCGGCCCGGTCCTGCATGGCGTGCAGGGATGCGGCGGCGCGCGCCGAAACGCAAGCCGGTTGAACCCGGCGTCAGCCGAACGCGCTCACCGGCGGGACGCAGCGCGCGGTGTCGGCGCGATACAGGCCGCGGATCCGCGCGCACGGCACGAATGCATCGGTCTGGCCGATCACGGTCTCCCCGGCGCCCAGCAACAGCGCCCCGCCATCGCGGACCGCGCTGCGCAGCGTCTGATAGGCACGGGCGCGCATTGCCGGGGGGAAGTAGAACAGCACGTTGCGGCACAGGATCAGGTCGAACTTGCCCGGCGGCGCTGAGTCCTGCACCAGATTGTGGCGGCGAAACTGAATGCGGCGGGCCAGCTCGGGGCGGACCACCCACTCGGTGCCCTCCTGATCGAACCAGGTCATCATGCGCCGGATCGGCAAGCCGCGCTGGATTTCGAACTGCGAGAAGCGGCCCGAACGCGCACGATCCACCGTCGCTGCCGAGACATCGGTCGCGACGATCTCCGGAAATGGCAGGCCGCGCGCGACATAGGCCTCCTCGAACAGCATCGCGAGTGAATAGGGTTCCTGCCCGGTCGAGCAGCCGACCGACCAGATGCGCAACCGCCGCCCCGGCTGTTCCGCCACCATCGCCGCCGCGGCCTCGACCACCAGCTCCAGCACGCCCGGATCGCGGAAGAAGGACGTTTCGTTGTTGAGCAAGGCGTCGACCACCGCATCGGCCAGCGGGCCGGGGGCAGCGCTGGTGAGCCGCGCGATCAACGCATCGACGCTGTCCAGGCCATGCGCGCGCAGCACCGTCTTCAGTGCGGTTTCGATCCGCCAGGCGCGGTTCGCCGCGATCTGCTGGCCGGTGCGCTGCTCCAGCAATGCGCCGACAATGTTGATCGCGCCGGACGAAGCAAAGGGCTGGGTGGCCGACATCAGCGCGGTCGCCGCTGGCTGGCGACCATGCGCCCGATCTCGTCGGGGGGCAGCACCGCGCTGGCGCTGGCGGCGACCGCGCCGGGCATACCCCAAACCACCGAACTCGCACGATCCTGCGCCAGAATTGCGCCACCCGCGTCGATCAGGCTCCGCGCGCCGATCGATCCATCGCGGCCCATTCCTGATAGCATCACGCCGAGACCGCGTTTGCCGAACACGTCCGCCACAGATTCGAGCATCGGGTCGACGGAGGGCATGCACCCGCTGACCACGCGCTCGTCCGACAGCCGGATCGCGACGCCCTCGGTGGCGCGCACGCAGCGGAGATGCGCATGGCCGGGCGCGACCAGCATCCGGCCGGGGCGCACCCGCATATGATCCTCGGCCACCTCACACGGCCGCCCAGCAAGCACCGCAAGCTGCGCCGCGAAATAGCTCATGAACGATGCCGGCAGATGCTGGGTCACCAGGATCGGGACCTCGAAGCTCGGCGGGATCGCGCGCAGCATCTGGCTGAGCGCATGGATGCCGCCGGTCGACGCCCCGACCGCAACAATATCGAATTCCTGCGGCACCGGAAGCGGGACCAGGTTCGGCCCGACCGCATCATGGGAGCGGTCGGTGAGACGGTTCAGCCGCTCTTCCAGCGTATTGGCGAACTTGCCCGCAAAGCTGCCCACGCCCGGTTTGACCAGCGTGTCGGCGGCACCCAGCGCCAGGGCCTGGACGGCGGCCGCAGCACCGCGTTCGGCGGCAGAGGACACGACCAGAATCTTTGCCCCCTGCCCCGCAACCAGCAGATCGGGCAGGCCAGTCAGGCCATGTACCCCGGGCATTTCGAGATCGAGCAGGATCACATCCGCGCGATTTGACGCCAGAAAGGCCAGTGCGCCCGGCACATTGCTGACTGCCCCGACCACGGCAAAGCCGCGCATCCCCTCGATCATCCGGCTCAGCACCGCGCGGGCGACGGCCGAATCATCGACGATCAGGATGCGAACGCCATCGTCGCGCGGATCCGGCTGAATGCCGGCCGCCAAAGAGCTGCCAGACATTGACGTTATTCCTTAAGCGACGCCGACGATCTGAAGCTTGCTCTCCAGCGTTTCGCGGTCGAACGGCTTCATTACATATTCGTCGGCACCCGCGTCGATCGCGGCGCGGATATAGGCCATGCCGTTTTCGGTGGTGCAAAACACGACCTTGGGCTTGTTAGCGATGCCGCTGTCCTTGAGCGCGCGCAGGAAATCCATCCCGCTCATCACCGGCATGTTCCAGTCGAGCAGCACGACATCGGGCGATGCCTCCAGGCACGACTCAAGCGCCTCGCGCCCGTCGCCGGCCTCGCGCACCTCGAAGTTGAGCGTCTCGAGGATGTGCCGGGCGACCTTACGGATCACCTTGGAGTCATCGACGACGAGGCAGGTTTTCATACAAGACGCTTCCCGGTTCTGCGGAACTGACATTCACTATGGAAGAAATACGTAAGTAGGACGTTAATTGCCGGTCATGTGGTGGGCGCAATTGCACCGGGGACGAGCGCCGCGAGATCGATCGTCAGGATCGGTTCGCCATCACGCTCGATCAGCCCGCGCCCGGCTTGCTGCCACATTCCCGCCAGCGGCACCCCCGAGGCCAGCGGCTGCGGCTCGAACGCCGCGACATCGTCCAGCGCATCGACCAGCATCGCATAATGATGACCGTCAACCGGCGTGATCACCGCGCGACCGCCAGCGGCCTCGCCCGGCTCCAGCCCCAGCGCGGCGCGGGTGTCGATCACGGTCACCACCCGGCTGCGCAGCGCTGCGAGCCCGCGAACATGGCCCTGCGCGCGCGGCACCGCGACGATATTGCCGATATCGACCACCGATTCGACCTGATTGGCGTCGATCGCGACCGATTGCCCGGCAATATGCGCGATCAGGAAGAGTTGCTCGCTCATCGCCCGCCTCCCTGCGCCACGGCGGCGATCGCGCCGAGCAGCGCCTCCCGGTCATAGCGATAGATGGTCCCATCGCTGCCGCCGCGCTTGCGGCTGCGCAGCCGCACCACCGGCGCGGCTGCAGCACCCTCCGGCTCGGCGTCGAGCGTCAGCACCACTTGCGCCGCCTCCCCGGGGGCCAATGCGCTGACGACACGATAGCCCGCACTTTCGAGCAGCGGCTGGATGAAGGTGCCGAGCCAGCCGGTGTCGCCACCGCCGAGCAGGCACACCGGCGCGACCGCGTCATCGGCATCCGCCTCGCCATGTTCGCCGAACAGCCACAAAGGATCGAGCATCTCGACCGGCTCGCCATCGATCAGCGCGACGCCCGCGATCGGGCCGGGCGTCGTCGCCGGCGCCATCTCCGCCGGCATCGCGACTATGTCCGCCGGTTCGGCGATGGCATAGGCAATCTCGGTCATCCCGTCGCGCAGGCGCAGGATCGATCCGGTGCGCTTGGGATCGGCGCCCTCAACCGCCGCAACCGGCACGATGCGATCGTCGATGGTCAGGCGCAGGCGACCCGCGCTGCGATGGATCGCGCCCGCACCGACCTTCTCGATCCGGTCGACGACCTCCAGCGGCACCGCGCGACGCGCGCCGTCGAGGTCGGCGAACACCAACGCCAGCGCGCCATCAGCAAGCGTCTCGCTTTCCTCTTCGACCTCGGCCTCACGCGCGCGCTCGAACTGAAGACCGGCGTCCCGCGCCAGCCCCGCGCAATCGAGCAGCAGCATCGGACAGCCGCTATCGGGCAGAGTCTGTCCGGCATAAATCCCCGTTGCCATGATCGCGGGCGCCGCGGGCTTGATCACCAATTCCTCATTGTCGAGCACATCGTCGACGCGCAGCGCGTAGCTGCCCTCGCCCATGCTCACGATCGCGACCATCGGATAGCCGCTGCTCGCCACCGGCTTCAGCCCAAGCTGGTCGGCCAGCACGATCATCGGCAGCCGCCGGTCGCGCAGCGTCACCACCCACGCGCTGCCGATGCGATCGACGCGGATCGCGTCGCTGCGCTCGCTGACAATCTCCTCGATCGCCTGGCGCGGGATCGCAAAGGACTGGCCGCCCGCGCCCACGACGATGGTCGGGATGATCGACAGGGTCAGCGGCACATGGATCAGGATGCGCAGTCCCCGGCCGGGATCATTGTGCAGCTCGACCCGCCCGCCAATCTGTTCGATCGCGGCGCGCACCACGTCCATGCCGACGCCGCGCCCCGAAATCTCGGTCACTTCGTCCTTGGTCGACAGGCCGGGTTCGAAGATCAGCGCCAGCCTGGCGCGCTCGCCCAGCGACCGCAGTTCGCGCTCGTCGCGGCCATTGTCTGCGAGCTTGCGGATCACTCGCTCGACATCGATGCCGCGTCCGTCGTCGGAGACTTCGACGACGATCTGATTGCCCGACTGGCGCGCGGAAACGGTCAGGCGGCCATTTTCGCGCTTGCCCGCCGCACGCCGCTCGGCCGGATGTTCGATGCCATGGTCGATCGAATTGCGGATGATGTGGACCAGCGGATCGCGCAGCACCTCGATCATTTCGCGATCGAGCTCGACCTCGGCACCTTCGACATTGAGCAGCACCGACTTGCCCAGCCCCGCCGCCGTATCGCGCACCATGCGCGGCAAGGCAGAGAACAATGCGTCGATCTTCTGCATCCGCGTGCGCGTCACCGTGTCGCGCAGGTCGGCGACGGTCGCCGACATCCGCTCCAGCGCCGCCTCGACCTGCGGATCGACCTCGGCACTGCGCAGCCGACGCGACAGTTCGTTACGCGCGAGCACCATGTCGGACATGCCGCTCATCATCCGGTCGAGCAGGTCGACGTTCAGCCGCACGCTGCGGCTCTGTGCGCGCTGCGCGACCGGCGGGGCTGCTTGCACAACTTCGGCGGTTCCGCCCGCGAGTGCGGCGATCAGCAGATCCTCACCGGTATCGTCGAGCGCGGCGCCGGCATCGATTGCCTCAACAATCTCACCGATCCGGTCGACCACGCCCAGCACGGCATTGACCAGCGCGCGATCGGGCATGCGCTCACCCGCGCGCACATCGGCCAGCACGTCCTCCGCCGCATGGCTCAGCCGCGCAAGTCGGGGGAGATCGAGAAAGCCGCAGCTGCCCTTGACCGTATGGACGAAGCGGAAGATCGCATCGAGCCGCTCACGGTCGTGCGGCGACGCCTCCCAGGCGACGATCTCGCCTGACAGCGCCTCCAGCGTTTCCCGCGTCTCGGCAATGAATTCCTGTAACAGATCGTCCACGGGCGCCCCCACACGTCCCGACGGTCATGGCATCGCTACGGTTAACAGGGAGTTAGGAGGCGACCCGTGCGCACCGCAGAATCCCCCGCCCGACGCGCAAAGTAGCCAGCGCCCGAAACACGGATCGCGCGCAGCAATCTGCCGATACTCCCGTATTTGCACGGAGTGCCCGGCAGCGGAAAATACCTATACTCAAAATAGGATCAGGAAGTTCAGGAGCCAGCAAGGCCTCGTCTCCTGGTGGAAAGGGGGTGCCAATGTCGACGCAACTTGACCGTATGCGTCTCAATTGCCGCCTCGTCACGCGTGTGCTTGGCGAAGAAGTCTTCGCCGCGACTCTCGATTTGGGTAACCAACTCCCGACTGAGCTCGCGCGTGCGCGGATGGTCTGTATTCCGATCCTGATTTCGGCGACGCGCGACATGATCGATCGCAAGATGCGTGGTCCCATCGTTGCGCGGGGCCCGTCGATCAACGCAATTGCCGCCTCGCTCGACCTGCCGTTTGAAACGGTGCGCCGCAATGTGCAGCGCATGGCCGATCTGGGCTGGCTCGCAATCGGTCCGGGTGGCGGAGTCTCGCTGCCCGTACCGATGCCGCGTGCGCTGGCCGAATGGTGCGTCGATCTGGGGCGCAGGTTGCGCCGTGCCGCCGCGACGATGGAAGCGCTGGGTGCGACCGATGCCATGTCGCTCGAGCGTGGAACGTGCGACAATAGCTGCACGCTTGCCGCACTCGACCTGTTTCTGATCATGGCGGGGACGTCGAACCATTTTCGGCTACGCTACACCGAACTGCTCCTGGTTCATTTCGTCTGTTCCGCGAGCGTCGCGCATCTCAATGAATTGCCACAGGGGAGTGCCCCCTTTGCGCGGGTCGATACGGTGCCGGACGCGGCCGAACGCGCGTTCGTCCCGATGGCCGATCTGGCGCGAATGCTCGGCATCTCGCGCTCCACTGTCTACCGGCTGGTCTCCGATGCGGCGCAGGCGGACCTGTTCGAACGGCGTGGCAATGGGGTGCGCGCGTCCGACCGGTTCCTCACGAGCGGGGCATATGTCGAGGCGCTGGAGCTGGTCGCGGGGCGCACGGCGACCCTGTTCTCCCGGATCGAGCGGCACCGCTGCGGCAACGGCTGCACCGCGCTGGACCATGTGCTGCGCCGCCCGCGCCCATGGCGTCAGATTTCGACCCTTTCGAGTTCGGCCCAGATCGGTTAATGCCCCGCGCCATGAGCAAGCCAGCAACCCTTAACCGAGGCGTCGTCACCCTGACGACCTGACCCGCGGGCAAGCTGTGCCCGCCGGGGCGCAGCTTCATCGGCACGAGTGCTCATCTCTGTCCTGAATCGGCGTCCCTTAGTTGATCGATCCAGTAAACTGGATCGGCTGCGGCACGGGCCTACTCCCCCACCCGGCCACCCAACGACAGTGTATTCTATGGGTGGCCGGGTGGGGGAGCGGGCCGGTGCCGCAGGGCCTGACAAGGAAGTTCCGATGACCCAGTTTTCCGTTCACCAGACGCATCATGCGCCGCTCAAGCTGTGGGACAGCGCCGGACCGTTCGAGGTCGGCGCGATGCAGCAGCTGCGCAACGTCGCCTCGCTTCCGTTCATCTTCCGCCATGTCGCCGGGATGCCCGACGTGCATTGGGGCATGGGCGCAACCGTCGGCTCGGTGATCGCGACGCAGAAGGCGATCGTGCCCGCCGCAGTCGGCGTTGACATCGGTTGCGGGATGATGGCGGTGCGCACCTCGCTCACCGCCAGCCAGCTGCCCGACAGCCTCGCCGCTTTGCGTGCCGAGATCGAGCGCGCGGTGCCCAAGGGGATGGAGTCCAACCAGTCTGCCAACCATAGCAGGGGTGGCTGGGCGAGCACGCCGAACAGCGTGGCACGGACCTGGTACGACCGGTTCGAGGACCGCTGGCGCAAGATCGTCGCCAAGAACCCGAAGGTCGACGGCAAGACCAGCGACCAGCTCGCCTCGATGGGCGGGGGGAACCACTTTATCGAGGTGTGCCTCGATGAAGCGCAGCGCGTGTGGGTGATGCTCCACTCCGGATCGCGCGGCACGGGGAACCGGATCGGGACCTACTTCATCAACGCTGCCAAGGAGGGGATCGTGAAGGAGACGCTCGACTTCCATCTGGTCGACAAGGACCTCGCCTTCCTGACCGAAGGGTCGCAGCTGTTCGATGACTATATCGAGGCGATGCACTTCGCGCAGGATTACGCGATGGCCAATCGGGAGCTGATGATGGTCCGCGTGCTGGAGGCGCTGCGCAAGCACGCCCCCGGCTTCAAGACCGACAAGGCCGCGATCAACTGCCACCACAATTATGCGACCCGCGAAGTGCATTTCGGCGAGCAGGTGTGGGTGACCCGCAAGGGCGCGGTGAGCGCTCGGGAAGGCGAACTCGGGATCATCCCGGGTTCGATGGGCACGGGCAGCTTCATCGTCGAGGGGCTGGGCAATCAGGAGTCGTTCTGCTCCTGCTCGCACGGCGCCGGACGGGTGATGTCGCGGGGACAGGCGAAGAAGCTGATCAGCCTGGAGGACCACAAGGCCGCGATGCAGGGCATCGAGGCGCGGGTGGACGAAGGCGTGCTGGACGAAAGCCCCGCCGCCTACAAGGACATCGGCGCGGTGATGGACGCGCAGCAGGATTTGGTGCGGATTCGTCACCGGCTGCGGCAGGTGGTGAATGTGAAGGGGTGAGGCTCCGCCGCCGGATCCCTTCCCTTCCTTCTTAAGCCCCTCCCGCTCGCGGGAGGGGTTGGGGAGGGTCTTCTTCTTGTTCTTCTTCTTCGCGCCCCAGCGCCGATAGAAAGAAGAAAGAAGACCCTCACCCAACCCTCTCCCGCAAGCGGGAGAGGGCCAGAAGGCGGCCACCGTCAGCCCCCACTCTCACCGTCAGCCCGGCCTTGAGCCGGGCCAAGGCTTCTTCTCGGCTGCAGACAAGAACAGCCCTGTCCCAGATCAGGTCCGGGACGAGGTAGAGTTTCAGGTGGCAGGTTCGGTCCGCCACACCTCCCGCGCCGCCATCACCCCCTCAAACAGCGCCGACCCGACAAACGCCGCCAGCCACCTCTGCACCCGCGCCAAATCCTGCGCCGGGAACCAGTCCCGATCCACCGCCGCGAATTGCCGCACGAACGGCAGGATCGCCGCATCCGCCAGCCCGAACTGGTCGCCGCCGAGATAGGGCCGCTCGCGCAGCCGCTGCTCATAGCCCGCCAATATCCCCAGCCCCGCCGCACGGTGATCGACGTCGTCCGACAAGTAGCGCTCAGCATATTTGTAGCGGTCGAGGTGAAGCTTGAACGCCCCGTCATTGGCTGCGATCAACTCAACATCGTCGCCCGCCAGCCACCCTTCGGGATCGTTCCGCGCCAGCGCCCAGCGCATGATATCGATACTCTCGTCGATCACCCGCCCATCGGGCAGGACCAGCACCGGCACCGTCCCCTTGGGCGAGGCCGCCAGCATCTCCACCGGCTTGTCGCGCAGCTTTACCTCGCGATGCTCGACCGCGACCCCGCTCACCGCCAGCGCCAGCCGCGCCCGGATCGCATAGGGGCAGCGGCGAAAGCTGTAGAGAATCGGGTCAGTCAGCGTCAGGCTCCGGAAACACCGCGCCGACATGCGCTTCGCCGCGCTGCGCCGCCAGCAGCGCCTGGCGATGCCGCTCGGCATAGCTGGCGCGCTGCTCCTCGGTGCGCGTACCGATACAGGCGGGGCAGCTCACCCCCTCGACATAGTGCGGCGACTGCCGCGCCTCCGGGCTCACCGGCATGCGGCACGCGCGGCACAGGACATGCGCGCCGACCTCCAGCCCGTGCTTCACCGCCACCCGCTCGTCGAACACGAAGCATTCGCCATCCCACAGGCTGCGGTCCTGCGGCACCTGTTCCAGATAGGCGAGGATGCCGCCCTTGAGGTGATAGACCTGCTCCACCCCCTCCGCCTTTGCGAACGCCGTCGATTTCTCGCAGCGGATGCCGCCGGTGCAGAACATCGCGATCTTGGGCGTGCGCCCCGCCGCCTCGATCTCCGCACGCTTGGCGCGGAACCAGTCGGGAAACTCGCTGAAGCTGCGCGTCTGCGGATCGATCGCACCGCGAAACGTGCCGATCGCCACCTCATAATCGTTGCGCGTGTCGATCAGCACCGTGTCGGGGTCGGCGATCAGGTCGTTCCACTCGGCCGGCGCGACATAGTGCCCCACCCCGGCCAGCGGATCGATGTCCGGCTGGCCCATCGTCACGATCTCGCGCTTGAGGCGCACCTTCATCCGGTGGAACGGCATCGCGGCGGCGTGCGAGAACTTCACGTCGATCGCTGCGCAACCGGGCAACGCGCGGATATGGTCGAGCACCGCGTCGATCGCCGCATCGCTCCCCGCGATCGTGCCGTTGATCCCCTCGCGCGCGAGCAACAGCGTGCCCTTCACCCCCCGCGCGACGCACAACGCCAGCAGCGGGCCGCGAATGGCCGCCGGATCGTCGAACCGGGTGAATTGATACAGCGCCGCGACGCGCACTTCAGCCATCAGGCGACCTTGAACGCTGCCCCGAACAGCAGCACGTCGGCGTCGGGCGGCGACACCTGCAGCTCGCCCCCGCCCTGCGTCACCAGCTGGTGCACCAGATAGGCCGCCGCCGCGCGCGGGGTCACCGGCGAATCGCCCGTGTCACCGCTCAGTGCGCCGCGCAGCTCGCCGTCCAGCACGATGCGCGGCCCTTCGGCGCGCACCACAATCTCCACCATGTCGTCGCGCGCCTCGGCGCCGATATCCAGCTGCCCGCCGCGCACCAGCGCGTCGCCGCCGATCAGCGCGAGGTTGAGCAGCACCTTGATCACCTGCTTGGGCAGCACCGGATCCTCGACCATCCAGCCGATCGACACGCGGTGATTGTCGCCGAACAGCCCGTCGATCGCCGCCTGGGCCTCACGCGTGTCGACGGTATCGCCGAACCCGCCCGCCGCGCCGAACGCCAGGCGAAAGAATTTCAGCTTGTTCGCGCTCGCCTTCGCGCTCTCCGCGAGCAGTTCGAGGCAGCGCGCACGCATCTCCGGGTCATGCTCGTCGGCGAGCAATTCCAGCCCGTTGTTGAGCGCGCCCACCGGGCTCAGCAGATCGTGGCACAGGCGCGAGCAGAGCAGGCTGGCAAAATCGGTCGGCGAAATGTTCATGGATGCTCCCATTGCTCCACCGCCCCCTTTGGCCCAGCCGCGCCGCCGCTGCAAGCGCACCCTCTTCGCAACCGGACCAATCGCGGCTAGCGTCCGCCGCAATTCGATTTGGGAGATTCCGGATGCGGCATTTGATGACAGCGTTGACGGCACTTGCGCTCACCACGACAGCGGCGACCCCTGCGCTCGCCCAGACCCGCGCTGCGCCCGCAGACGCGGTCAAGCTCGATACCAAGCGGATCGACGCGATGCTGGCGAAGATGATCGCGGACGGTCGCGCGGTCGGCGGTTCGGTGCTGGTGTGGAAGGACGGGCGCGAGGTGCATTTCGCCGCGCATGGTGTCGCCGATCGTGAGGCGAACCGCCCCTTCGCCCGCGATACGCTGGTGCAAATCTATTCGATGACCAAGCCGGTGACCGGCGTGGCGCTCATGCAGCTATGGGAACAGGGCAAGTTCCGCCTCGACGATCCGCTCGCGCGCTACCTGCCCGATTTCGCGAACATGCAGGTGCAGGACGGCACTGGCGCAGATGGCAAGCCGCTGTGGCGCGCCGCCAGCCGCCCGATCACGATCCGCGACGTGCTGCGCCACACCGCCGGCTTTGCCTATGGCGACGGCCCGACCGCGGCGCACAAGGCGTTCGCCGCCGCCGACCCGCTCAACCCGCAGAATACGCTGGCGGAGTTTGGTCGCCGCCTCGCCAAGGTGCCCCTGCTGTCCGAACCCGGCACCGAATGGCACTACAGCGTCTCGGTCGACGTCCAGGCGCTGCTGGTCGAGCGGCTGAGCGGCATGAAGTTCACCGACTATGTCCAGCAACACATCTTCGATCCGCTCAAGATGCGCGAAGCCGGCTGGCACCAGCCGATGGACCGCCTCCCCCGCTTCGCGGCCACTTATGTGAAGGGCGCGAACGGCATGACCCGCCAGCCCGAGGCGGCGATGCGGGAACGCAACTTCCCCGGCGTACCGCTGACCATGGGCGGCGCGGGCATCGTCGCGCCGATCGATGATTATATGCGCTTTGCCCGCATGCTGCTGAACGGCGGCGAGCTGGACGGCGCGCGCCTGCTCAAGCCCGCGACAATCCGCCTGATGGCAACCGACATGCTCGACCCCGCGATCAAGGAACGCGAATGGCTGCCGGGCAAGATCGACGGCGGCTTCGGCGTCAACTTCGCCGTCCGCACCGCCCGCCCCGCAACGCCCGACCGCAATCGCGGCGCAGTCGGCGAATTCTTCTGGGACGGTGCGGCCAGCACCCTGTTCTGGGTCGATCCCGCCAACAACATGGCGGTGGTCTTCTTCGTCCAGACCTTCCCGTTCGATGGCACGCTGCACACCGATATCCGCAAGGCGGTGTATGGCGCGGAGTATCTGGGTCCGAAGGGGGATTGAGCCACCCACATCCGTTTGTGCTGAGCTTGTCGAAGCACCGTCCCCGACAGGGGTGGTATTCCGCCCTTCGACAGGCTCAGGGCAAACGGGTGTTGGTCAGCCGTCGCGCCCGTCAAACCCCGCCCGCGCCTTGGCCACAGCTTCCAGATTCGCCTCGGCCCACAGCCACACTCCGCAAAACGCCTCGCCCAGGCTCTCGCCCAGCGGGGTCAGGCGATAGTCCACGCGCGGCGGCACCACCGCGTGGACCGTGCGCGTGACAAAGCCGTCACGCTCCATCCGGCGCAGCGTTTGCGTCAGCATCTTCTGGCTGATCCCCGGGATCGCCTTCGAAATCTGGGTGAAGCGCAACTCGCCCTGCTCATCGAGCGTTTCGAGCACGATCATCGACCATTTGTCGGCTACCGCACCGATCAAGTCATAGACCAGCGCATCGACACGCGGGTCGGGATTGTGCCACTCGCCATTGCCCATTGCCCACACTCTCTTTTCGGTAAGTATAAAACTTTCGGGTGCCTTCTTTCGAAAGGATAGCAGCCGCCTAAATCTGCGTCACCAATTGAAGGAGGCGCGTATGAAACAGTCCGGAAACACCATCCTGATCACCGGCGGCGGGTCAGGCATCGGCGAGGCACTCGCCCATCGCCTGCACGATGCCGGCAACACCGTCATCGTCGCCGGCCGCCGCCGCGACGCGCTCGAGGCCGCCATCGCGGGTCGCGAGAACATGCACGCCATGACGCTCGACATCGACAGCGCGGAGGCGATCGAAGCCTTTGCTGCCGAGGTCATCGCCGCCCACCCCAACCTCAACGTGCTGATCAACAATGCCGGGATCATGCGCTATGAGGACCTGTCCGCGCGCCGCAACCTGACCGATGCCGAAGCGACGATCACGACCAACCTGCTCGGCCCGATCCGCCTGACCAACGCGTTGGTCGATCATCTGAAGGTGCAGGACGATGCCGCGATCGTCAACGTCACCTCCGGCCTCGCCTTCGTGCCTTTGGTCGCCACTGCGACCTACAGCGCGACCAAGGCGGCGATCCACAGCTACACCATCTCGCTGCGCGACGCGCTCGCCGGGTCGGTCGAGGTCATCGAACTCGCCCCGCCCGCAGTCCAGACCGACCTCACCGCCGGCCAGCGGAATCGCGCCGGCTACCAACCGCTCGACGAGTTCGCGGACGAGGTCATGGCCCTGTTCGCCCAGTCTCCCACGCCCAAGGAGGTGCTGGTCGAGCGCGTCAAATTCCTGCGCAACGCCGAAGCGGAGGGCCGGTTCGACGCGACTCTCGATCAGCTCACCGCCATGGTAAAGGCGGCGCAGGCCGAACACGCCTGACCACAGGAGACGGGGCATGACCGACACGATGCGCGCGTTCGTAATGACCCGTTATGGCGGGCCGAACGTCGCAGAGCTGCGGACCATGCCCCGCCCCGTCGCGGGACCGGGCGAGGTGCTGGTCCGCGTTCATGCCGCCGCCCTCAACCCGGTCGATTTCAAGACGCGCGAAGGCAAGCTCAAGGTCATTCAGCGCTACGACCTGCCCGTGGTGATGGGCAACGAGCTGGCGGGAGTGGTCGAAGCGGTCGGCGCGGGAGTCACCGGCTTCACCACCGGCGACCGTGTCTTCGCGCGCACGCCCAAGGGCGCGATGGGGGCATTCGCCGAGTACGCCGCAGTCCCCGCCTCGGTCCTCGCCCACGCCCCGGCCTCGATCGACCTCCCCACCGCCGCCGCGATCCCGCTCGCCGCGCTGACCGCGCTTCAGGCGTTGCGCGACGAACTGCACCTCCAGCCGGGCACCAAAGTCTTCATTCCCGGCGGCGCGGGCGGGGTCGGCACCTTCGCGATCCAGATCGCCAAGCATCTCGGCGCACATGTCACCACCACCGCCTCGCCGCGCGGCCGCGACTTGGTCGAACGGCTCGGCGCGGATGCGGTGGTCGACTACACCAGCCAGCGCATCGCCGATCACGTCCGCGACATGGACGGCGCGTTCGACCTGATCGGCGGCGACACGCTGAACGCGAGTTTCGCGGTGGTGAAACCCGGCGGCGCGGTCGTCTCGGTCGCCGCGCTCCCCGAACCGCTGACCGCGACCAAGGATTTGCGCCGCGGACCCGCCCTCGCCGCCCTGTTCTGGCTCGCCAGCTTCGGCCTGCGCGCAAAGGCCCGCCGCCACGGGGTCCGCTACCGCTTCCTGTTCATGCATCCCAGCGGGCTGGAACTCGCCGAACTCGGCGCTTTGGTCGATCAGGGGAAGCTCGAACCGATCATCGACCGCGTCGTCCCGTTCGAGAATATCGCCGACGCCTTCACCCACCTCGAATCCGGGCGGGCCAAGGGAAAGATCGTCGTTCGGATGGTGGGGTAAGAGATCAGTCAGACCTATCGGACGACGGCTCCACAGCCGGCCGCGTCAAATAGCGACGGACCGACTGGAACGCTATAAGCGCCGCCACGACGCCGAAAAAACCGCCCCCAACAATCGCCAAGAAATAGGTAAATCCAAACAGCAGGAGGAATGGAAGTCCGATTACAAAGGGCAAAAACTCGCAATCGCCTGCACAGAATTGAAACCAGTAACTCGTAGCGAACGCGATGGGACCAATAACTACTGGAACCCCAAGCGCGAGCCCGAATGCAGGGAAGATGTCGTTCCGCATACGGTAGAGGACCGGCAATGCGATAAGGCCGCACAAAACCGCCGACCCGACAAACACCATCCACATCCACCAATCCCCCGTTGCCCCCGCGCGCCGCAAATGCGCGTTTCATTCGACATGGCAATCATAGCAAGTCGATCTCCACCCGCTCAAACCGCCCGTGCAGCCCACTCACCCCCGCGCGCCACGCGGTCACGGTCTCACCCGCGACGATGACCCACAGCTTCCCATCCGCCGCCGCCATCGCCGCATCGGTCGCGGACGGGGTTGCGTCGCCGGACGGGTGTGAGTGCCAGTAGCCGATGACCCGCTCCCCGCCCGCACGCTCGGCCTTCAGCGCCGCGATCAGCGCGGTCGGATCGATCTCGAACCGCCGCGTCGGATCGTGCGAGACATTGGCCGTCACGCTCGCCCGATCGACCCCATCGGCGCCGAACAACAACCCGCAAGCCTCCAGCGGCGCGGCTTCCGCTGCTGCCTGCTGAATTACATCGATAACACAGCTTGAAATCCGCAAACCCATGCCCATCTGCGTATCGCAATGAACCGGGGGGTTTCCACACTCGAAGCGCGGATCGCGGATGCAGCAGATGGCTGGCGGCTCGACCGGGCTTTGGCGGATGCGCTCCCCACGCTGTCGCGTGAGCGGATCAAGGCGCTGATCTCCACCGGCAACGTCACCGGCCCCGACGGCCTGATCCGCGATCCCAAGAAAAAGGCGCCCGGCGGCGCCCTGTTCACGCTCAACGTCCCCGACCCCGAACCCGCGCATAACGAAGCGCAGGCGATCGACCTGAACGTGGTCTATGAGGACGAACATCTGATCGTCATCGACAAACAGGCCGGGCTGGTCGTCCACCCGGCAGCGGGCAATTTCGACGGCACGCTGGTCAACGCGCTGCTCCACCATTGCCAGGGCAGCCTGTCGGGCATCGGCGGCGTCGCACGCCCGGGCATCGTCCACCGCATCGACAAGGATACGTCGGGCCTGATGGTCGCGGCCAAGACCGACCGCGCACATGTCGGTCTTGCCCGCCAGTTCAAGGATCACTCGATCGACCGGCGGTACAAGGCGATCGTGTCCGGCCGACCGAAAACGTCAGGCGGATCCGTAGATGCGCCGCTTGCGCGTTCGCCGCAAAACCGCAAGAAGATCGCCATCCAGCCCGGCGGCAAGCGCGCGGTCACCCACTGGACGCTGGTCACGCCGCTCTACGCGGCAGCACTGGTCGAATGCCGGCTCGAAACCGGTCGCACGCATCAGGTGCGCGTGCACATGGCGTCGCTCGGTCACCCGTTGATCGGCGACCCGGTTTATGGTAGAACGAAGAAAGAACATCGGGAGGTATTGGAAACCATGGGTTTCCGCCGTCAGGCCTTGCATGCCGCCCGGCTGGGGTTCATCCATCCTATCAGTAGTAACGCTTTGGCGTTCGATAGCGAAATGCCTGCGGACATGCAGGAACTGATGGATAAGCTCATCGTATAAGTATCTGACTCGTCCAGACGGAGGGTCGACCGGCATCCCTGCCGCAACAGGGGGGAAGCCATTTGAAAGGGAGTAAGTGACCATGGCCCGCGGAAGCAATGTCCCGGCAACGATCCCCGCCCTGGGTGGTGAGGCAAGCCTCAACCGCTATCTGGCGGAGATCAAGAAGTTTCCGATCCTCGCGCCCGAGCAGGAATATATGCTCGCGAAGCGCTTTCAGGAGCATGGCGACCCCGAAGCGGCCGCGCAGCTGGTCACCTCGCATCTGCGCCTCGTGGCGAAGATCGCGATGGGCTATCGCGGTTACGGTCTCCCCGTCAGCGAACTGATTTCCGAAGGCAATATCGGCCTGATGCAGGGCGTGAAGAAGTTCGAGCCCGATCGCGGCTTCCGCCTTGCCACCTACGCGATGTGGTGGATCCGCGCCTCGATCCAGGAATTCATCCTGCGCAGCTGGTCGCTCGTAAAGATGGGCACCACCGCCGCGCAGAAGAAGCTGTTCTTCAACCTGCGCCGGATGAAGGCCAAGCTCGACGCGTTCGAGGATGGCGACCTCAAGCCCGAGGATCTGGCCAAGATCGCCAAGGATCTGGGCGTGACCGAGGAAGAGGTCACGTCGATGAACCGCCGCATGGCGATGGGCGGCGACACGTCGCTCAACGTGCCGATGCGCGAGGATGGCGAGAGCCAGTGGCAGGATTGGCTGCAGGACGACAGTGCCCTGCAGGATGAGGTCGTGGCCGAAGCGCAGGAGGCGGATGTCCGCCACTCGATGCTTACCGAGGCGATGGACGAGCTCAACGAGCGCGAGAAGCACATTCTCACCGAACGCCGCCTGACCGACGATCCCAAGACGCTCGAAGAGCTCAGCCAGGTCTATGGCGTCAGCCGCGAACGCGTCCGCCAGATCGAGGTGCGCGCGTTCGAAAAGCTGCAAAAGGCGATGATGCGTCTGGCCGGCGACCGCCGCCTGCTGACCGTCGGCTGATCTATTTCGGCGGGGGGGGG
>FUFK010070458.1_pt1 | contig 17900 bp, 16 predicted proteins | sample 1021851 | NCBI WGS metagenome assembly FUFK01 (sample SAMEA51879418, study PRJEB19060) | metagenome | reverse complement strand
ATGGGTGCAGCGTTCGTCTTCTTCATGAGCGAACGTTCCAACGTTAGTAAGGAACACCGTACCACTATGACGATCTCGGCACTGATTGTTGGTATTGCAGCGTTCCACTATTACTACATGCGAGGCGTCTACGTCGAACACGCAGTTGTTTCAATTGAGTACCGATACATGGACTGGATCATTACCGTTCCACTTATGGCTCTCAAGTTCCCAAGCCTGGTTGGTAAGGACGCTATCACAGACAAGACCTTCGCTGGACTCGGATTCACTGGAATTTGTTTCACTGGTGCTCTCATCATGATTGGATTTGGATACGCTGGTGAAGCCGGCCTCATGGNNGNATNCTNGGNCCTCNTCCTNGGTGGNNTNGGNTGGGCAATGATCATNGTTGCAACNGGTACNCCATGGTCCNNTGGNNNNGGTGTCGACAACNNCAANATCNCNGANNANCTCANGTGGAGCGCAAACGCNCTCCGNTGGTTCATCGTTGTTGGNTGGATCATCTANCCNCTCGGTTACCTNTTCAGCCCAGAAGNCNNACATNATCGACNNTGGTNNAGANGGCGAACTCTNGATGGGTATCGCTTACAACATCGCTGANATGATCAACAAGATCGGATTCGGTGTCGTAGCATGGATGGGAGCCAAGAAGGCTGCCGAAGCTACCGCTTGAGTAGAGAGATAGAATACAGCATGTCATGACTGGGGAGGGCGCCTTACGGCGCCCTCTCCTCTTCATGGCGAGATATCTGTCGTAATGCATACTCGAGAGAGTATGTTGGAAACCGTGTTCTCCAGAACACGCTCAAAGGCCACCATACCAGGGTGAACACAATCACAACTGGTACAGCCGAAGACCACGTAAGTACAACATTCGATCCCAAGTAAATTGGAATAAAATGTGCAATGTACAACGTGAGAGAAAGCTGTCCCAAATGATGTAGACCACCTAATGGTCGGCGGTTCTCGAGGAGTAGCCATATGATCAGAACACCAGTACATGCTCCAATAAGAAACGGAGTGTTGGCTGGGAAGAAAGTCAGTATGGCCTCCCCTCGAGGTTGAGCGAATGAAATGCCTGTCTGCATTGATTCGTAGAGAAACAATGTACAGAGAAGCAATCCTGATACGATCACTAGACCAACTCTCCGGATTGTTGGAGCATGTATGTTGATACCTGCACCAAGAATCGAGAAGAACATCCATGGAAACAGTGGATATGTCCCTGTTACCAGTAAATGAGAAAGGAACTGGATGATTGTTATCGCCTCAGTTCTGTCATTCCATGACAGAGAGGATTCCCCTGGTAAATATACGGTATTGATGATGCCAATCAGCACAAAGGTTGCTCCGAATGCTACGCTGTTCCGTGAAATACGGATCCATATTGGTGCCAGAAGGTACAGAATAGCAAACAAGGAGAGTACGCCTGGTGTGAATGGATCGAAAAGATGGGATGCAGTAATGTTGACTAGAAACTGTGCTATCATCAGAAAGACGAATCGAATCAGTGCTTTTCGTAACGTCCATGTAGATTGAACGGTAACCCAACCTCCAACGGTTACAAACAACGGAGCTGCTAGACCACCAAGACTTGCAACGACAAGTGCGAGTAAGGAGGTTGTTGAAGCATCTGCGGGCGCCCATGTGGCTGCAGCATGCACCATAACCATGAGAAGAATGGCAAGACCTCGAATCTGATCGATGTCTTGCCGACGACTCATCCTCGGTCACCGCTGACTACGAACGTACTCAACCGCATTTCGGAAGATTTGCAATCCTTCACCTTCCCAGTCATCATCGAGATCCATCGATGTATGCTCGGGATGAAGCCACATACTGTAGAACGCCTCTGGATGTGGCATTAATCCAAACACAAGACCCGTCGAATCACAAATGCCTGCAATGTTTCTCATGCTTCCATTTGGACTCATTGGGAACGGCAACAATTCGTCTTGAATCCCTTCACCGACGGGTGTTGTAGGGTCAACGTATCGGACCGCTAACAGATGATTTGACTGCAAATTGTCGAGGTCTTGTTCTGTTGGCATAACAAACCGCCCCTCGCCGTGGCGAACTGGGCACTCAATCCTCTGCATTCCTTTTGTCCAAATACACGGGCTATTGNAGTCAAATTCCAATGTGACCCATCGATCCTCGTAACGACCCGTATTATTGAGGGTGAGGCTCGCCCTCTGAACAAGATCAGGTTCGAGCGAAGCATTTGCTGGACCTGGTAAAAGCCCCGTCTTTACGAGAGCTTGAAACCCATTGCAGATACCAATGACTGGTTTCCCATCAGTGACGAATTGTTGCAATTGTTCACGTAATGCGAATCGAAGACGGTTTCCGAGAAGGCGCCCGCTTCCAAGGTGATCTCCGAATGAGAAACCACCGGGTACTGCAAGTATATCGAATTCTGACAGGCTTCTCTCGCCGTGTACAAGGCGATTCACGTGCAGGCGTTCCGATGAACCACCAACCATCTCGAACACTGCTGCAGTTTCTCGATCGCAATTGATTCCAAAGCCAAACAGAACGCAAACCTTGACGTCTTGACTCATTCAACGGCCCCCGTCATATCCAACGCTCCTTTCCAAGATTCGGTTAATTGTTCAACATCGGCTTGAATCAAGGTATCATATCCGTCCTCAATCAACAGGTCTGATGATGCTGAAACCATGCCGATGAGATGGAGATCAGCCCCATCCATCATTTCCACAAAAGCGACTTCATGTTCCGCTTCTACAGATACAACAATTCGGCCCAAAGATTCACTCCAAAGGCGGCTGAATGCATCTCCGGGCCCAATTCCGTCAATGTCAATAAAAGCCCCGCATCGACCTCCTATGCACATTTCAGCAAGTGCAATTGCAAGACCACCTTCACTGCAATCATGAGCAGTACGGATTAGTCCGGACTGGATGGCTGTGGATAATTTACGATAGACTTCCAACTGGCCTTCTGGATTTTTGAGTAAAGGAACTTGGCCTCCAATTCCACTCACTTCGCCATGTTCTCGAAGATGAAAGGCCACCTCAGAGGCTCCCAGCTCATCGTACGTGGTCCCTACAAGATAGATGCGTTCACCATGATGCTTGAAGTTCGATGTTGCTGTTTTTCGGACATCCGGTTGATTTCCAAACAAGGAGAACAGCATTGTAGGTGGGATTGAGATCTTGTTTGGCCACACACCGTAATCGTTCTTCATCGAATCTTTACCAGAAACACAAGGAAGGCGATAAGCACGGCAAACGCGTTCAAGTTCTCGATTCGCTCGGACAAGTTGTGCAAGTTTGAATTTACCATCTGGAGTTTTCTCCGATTCAATCGGGTCTGGCCAGCAGAAATTATCCAACCCTGCCATCTTGTCAATATCAACGCCAACGCATACAGCATTACGAACAGCTTCATCAATTGAGGCTGCAACCATTGCTCCTGCATCTATATCGGAATATCGCGGTGCAATTCCACACGATACGACAAGGCCTTGGGAATCGCCATGGATTGGAGCGATGAGGCCAGCATCTCCTGGACCGTCTCGCTCAACACCAACAAAGGGTTTCACAACAGTCTGGGCGATAACTTCGTGATCGTATTGCCGAACCCAGGTTTCCTTTGATGCGATGTTGGGTCGTGCAAGCATATCCATCAGGAGTTTGTTCTGGTCCAGATCTGTTGGAGCGGAAAACGGTTCGTGTTGTGGTGGAACCCACTCAGATTCGAGTTCAAGTTGTGGAACTCCGTCATGGAGGAACGTAATCGGGAGGTATGCAACCGTTTCTTCTCCATGCTTGACGTGAAAGTAGCCCGTATCCGTGAAGGTAGCAACTTGTGTGGCTTCAACTTCATGCAGCTTCGCCAGTGCTTCAAATGCATCTTTGTCTTTGGGAGAAACAGCTACTGTCATTCGCTCTTGCGATTCTGAAACAAGGATTTCCCAAGAGGAGAGGCCTTGTTGTTTCAATGGCACTTTACCGAGATCAATTTCACAACCATTGGTGTACTCGGCCATCTCTCCGATGGATGAAGATAGGCCTCCAGCTCCATTATCGGTTGTGCATGTAATGAGGCAAGCATCGCGAGCTTCGAGAAGCATGTCCATCATTTTCTTCTGGGTAATTGGGTCACCAATTTGTACGGCGCTTGATGGTGACTCATCCGTTAATTCAAGTGATGAAAACGTTGCACCATGGATGCCATCTGAGCCAACCCTTCCTCCAACCATGTAGACCAAGTCACCGGGTGTTGGATTCTTTTCATGAGATTCACGACCATCTGCTAATCGACGTGGCATAAGCCCAACCGTTCCGCAGTACACCAATGGCTTCCCAATATAGCGCTCATCAAACACGATCGAACCGTTGATGGTGGGGATTCCAGATTCATTACCACCAACACGTACACCAGCATGGACGCCACGAAGGACGCGTGAGGGGTGGAAGAGGGTTGATGGTAACTCACCGGTCCAATCCGGTGGGCCGAAACAGAAGACGTCTGTATTTGCAATCGGACGCGCTCCCAGGCCTGTTCCGAGAATATCGCGATTGACGCCAACAATCCCGGTCATTGCACCTCCATATGGGTCGAGTGCAGATGGTGAATTGTGTGTTTCTGCTTTCATACAGATGGACCAATCGTCGTTCCAAGCGATGACTCCAGAATTATCGTGAAAGACGGAAAGAAGCCAATCAACTTCCTTTGCCATATCGTGGGTCGGTTTCATGATGTGGGTTTTGAATAACGAATCGATGATCGTATCTTCATTTGTTTCTGTGTCAACGTGATGGATTTTGCTTGCAAAAATCTTGTGTTTGCAGTGTTCGCTCCAGGTTTGTGCAAGACATTCCAATTCAACGTCTGTTGGGGCATCGGGTGAGATTCCTACGTTTGTTCGAGATGTACGTGTTGCTTCGTCACGGTAATGATCACGTATGGTTTGCATCTCATTCAGGTTCAATGCAAGCAATCCTTCATTTGATAGGCGAACGAGTTCTTCATCAGCAACTTCGAGNTTGATGATTGCTGGGGCTTGGCGTTCAATGGTTGATCGTTCTGGGAACGTCAAGCGGGTTGCCTGACTTGTCTCAAGTTGTTCTTTTGTTGTAAGGATTGATTTCTCGATTAACCCATTGAAGAGAGTAGATGCGAGCCAGGCATGATCAATACCGTCTGGTAATTCAAGGAAAGCATAGGAAATGTACGTGGATATGGTAGATTCTCCTTCTGGAAAGAGCACTTTGAAGCCATCGTTTGCTGCTGCCCCTGGATTATCTGTGACACCCGGTTTGAATCCAACAGTTACTGTGAGGGGCGGAGGTGTTGGGAAGAACGTTTGATTCTCAAGTAAGGACGTGTTGGTGGCTCCGAATTCGATGATTGGATCTGAAAAGATATCCTGAACACGTGGCTCTATTTCGGATGCTGAATACGTGCTTCGAATGAGGTATCCACGAATGCTGCGAACCTTTCCGACATCGATGCCATGGTCAGCAAAAAGTTGGCGTTGAACAACATCTCCAAGGACATCACGCATACCCTCTGTCTGCAATGGAGTAACTTCAACTCGGACATCCTGGACTGACATTGGTTCCGACCCGAACACAGTTCATCGCATACGCTCTTTGAACACTACGGAAGGCTTTATTCGGGTTTGAGCATCGTTTTCAAGAATTGTCCAGTATAGCTTTCATCCACATCTGCAATCTGTTCAGGTGTACCTTGGGCGACAATTTGACCACCACGATCGCCCCCTTCAGGGCCTAAATCAATGACATAATCGCTGCACTTGATGACATCCAGATGATGTTCGATGACGACAACGGAGTGGCCTTTTGAACGGAGTTCAAGCAGTACATCAATCAAGAGTTGAACATCGCTGAAAGACAATCCAGTCGTCGGTTCGTCAAGAATGTACACCGTATGCTTGTGAGGTGGCCGGCGCAGTTCGCTCGCAAGTTTGACACGTTGTGCTTCGCCGCCTGAAAGTGTTGTAGCAGGTTGTCCGAGTCGGATGTAGGAAAGCCCAACAGCGTTCAGAGTCTCGAGCGTTCGATGAATTTTCTTATGGTTCTTGAAGAATACAACAGCCTCGCCTACTGGCATCTGGAGAACGTCGTGAATGGTCTTTCCTTTCCAAGTGACTTCCAGACATTCTCTCGTGTAGCGCTTACCATTACAGATATCGCANTCNATCCANACATCAGGAAGGAAATTCATCTCGAGTTTAATCGAGCCTGCTCCTGAGCAGGCTTCGCAACGCCCACCTTTGACGTTGAAACTGAATGTTCCTGGCGAATAGCCACGTTCTTTGGCAAGAGTGGTGTTTGAAAACAGTTTACGAATTTCATCGAAGACTTTCGTATATGTTGCTGGATTTGAACGTGGTGTACGACCAATGGGAGATTGATCGATGATGATGGCCTTGTCTACATGCTCCAAACCTTCGATACTGCCATGCTTTCCAGGCAACTTCTCGGAGTTATGCAAGTGACGTTGCAACGCTGGTGAGAGAATGCCTGATATGAGTGATGATTTTCCTGATCCTGAGACACCTGTAATCGACGTGAAACAACCGATAGGTATCTTCGCATCAATGTTGGAGAGGTTGTTGTGTTGTGCACCTTTAATTTCCAACCATTTCTTTTTCGGGGCGATTCGTTCAGATGGCGGCTCAATGGAACGACGGCCCGAAAGGTAGGCTCCCGTTACTGATTCTTTGGCTTTCATGACCTTCTTTGGAGGCCCATTAGCGACGACTATGCCCCCCTCGAGGCCAGCGCCTGGTCCAAGGTCACAAATCCAATCCGCTTGCCGTAATGTGTCTTCATCGTGTTCAACGACAAGGAGTGTGTTTCCAAGATCGGTCAGTTCCCTCAGTGTTTTGAGGAGGCGTTCATTGTCGCGTTGGTGGAGTCCAATCGAAGGTTCATCCAGTACGTACATGACCCCTGTTAATCGTGAGCCGATCTGCGTTGCCAATCGAATTCGCTGGCTTTCGCCACCAGACAAAGTGTTGGCTTTTCGATCAAGTGTGAGATAGTCAAGTCCAACCGATTCTAAGAATCCTAATCGGTTTTCAATCTCTTTGAGAATCTCATTTCCAATAAACAGGGATCGGTCGTCGAGAGCGGTTAGAACATCCGCATACTGCTCTGGAGGCCCGTCAGCCTCTGGATGAAGTGCTTTGATGAGTTGATATGCTTCGTGAACCGAACTACGACTTACTTCCGGTAGTCGAATGCCTCCTACAGTCACGAATCGCGCCGCTGGATTCAATTTTTCTCCATTGCATGCATGGCAGTCCAAATCAGTCATACAAGCGATGAGTCTGTTGCGAGTGCGATCGGAGGAGGTTTCAGAATACGTGCGCTCAAGCCGNGTNATNATGCCTTCCCANGGCCTNTTCATNTTGTACACGGAACCATTATCCGATTCGAAATGGAAATGAATAATGGTCGATCCTGAACCATGCAGAAGGATGTCTTTCGCATCCTCATCAAGCAATCCGAATGGGACATTGGGAGATATCCCATAGTGCTCGCACACCTGCTGGAGCAGTTTCTTGTACCATCCAGGGGACATGGATTGTCGCCAAGGCAAAACACACCCGTTTGCAACTGTGAGTGTATCGTCGATGATAAGTTCTGGATTAAATTGTCGTTGGATGCCCAATCCTTGGCAATCAGGGCATGCTCCCAAAGGGGAGTTGAAGGAAAAGACTCGTGGTGAGAGTTCGGGCATGAAGGCGCCGTGCTCTGGACAGGCAAAATCTTCCGACCATGATATGGTCGTGTCCACTGGGTGTTCGGGTCGGCTCATTCCATCAGATTCTACAGCTGTTTTTGGTACACGTAGACTGGTTACTGCGAGTGCCCCTCCTCCGAGTCGGAGGGCATTTTCAACGGCCTCCGTCGTTCGATGGCGACGATCTTTTGAGAGAACGAATCGATCGATTCGTACATCGATGTCGTGACGGAAATTTTTGTCCAGTGATGGTGGATTTTCGAAGTCTGCATCATGACCATTGACTCGCCCATTCATGTACCCCTGTTCAACGAATTGTTTGAACAATTCAGCATGCGTTCCTTTCCGAGCACGGACAACTGGACTCCATACAGCAATTGTGTGTTGTTCAAAATTCCACATGATGTCATCAACAATTTCCTGGACCGTTCGGCGAGCGACTTCCTTGCCACATTCTGGACAATGTGGTTTCCCAATTCTTGCCCATAAAAGCCGCAAATAATCTTGGATTTCCGTTACAGTGGCNACGGTTGATCGGGGATTGTGGGAGCCCTGTTTTTGGTCAATCGAAATGGCGGGCGAGAGGCCTTCGATCCCATCGCAATCAGCTTTTTTCATTTGTCCAATGAATTGGCGAGCATAGGAAGAAAGTGATTCGACATAACGGCGTTGGCCTTCTGCGTAGAGTGTATCAAAAGCAAGACTGGATTTGCCAGAGCCAGAAACTCCTGAAATGACAACAAATTGCCCTCTTGGCAACTGCACGTCAATATCCTGCAGATTGTGGGTTCGCGCACCGCGAACAGAAATCCAGTCNTGATTCACCGGCATATGAACAGTAATACCCTAATGTCAAGGGTTCTTCAATCCGTGCCTCCAAGCAGGATTGAATTCAGACTCAAATCGAACCGGGTCATCTGTATCAGGATGTAAGAACTCAAGGGCTACAGCATGCAAACAAATTCGTCCATGGAGGTTCGTTGTCGCTCCATGCATTTTATCGCCAGCAACTGGCGTTCCGCTTTCAGCGAGAGCGACGCGTATCTGGTGACGACGTCCTGTCTCGATGACGACGTTAAGGAGAGTTTCATGATCACCTCGAGCGATGACATCCCATGTTGTCAGAGCGCGTTTGCTTGTCTTGGTCTTCGTTTCGGATACAAAGACCCGTAGATTTTTGTCTTCGACGAGATGGTGATCCGCTCGGCCAGATTCTGCGATACCCTCGACAAGTGCAACGTAATGTCGATGAACCAGTCGTTCAGCAAATTGCTCTTGTAAATCACGTTTTGCTGATTCCGTCTTTGCAAAAACCATGATGCCAGAAGTGGCTTTATCGAGACGATGAACAATGAAACACCATCCATTCTTCTTCTCAGAGCGGCAGTACTCAACGCACCGGTTGTGGAGTGTTTGCTGTTCCAGCTTGTCTGTTGCGACTGAGAGCAAACCGGCTGGCTTATCGACAACGAGAATGCTATCATCTTCAAACAGCACGTCAAGATTGTGAGTTTTCGCACTCATCTCGCGTTCTTCCTCGAGAGTAGCCTTCACTTTCGGATGAATCTTAACGACTTGTCCTTTCAACACGAGATGTTTTGCTCGGTAGATGATGGTGTCATCAACAGATATGCGTTGATTTGTGAGCATTCTTCGAAGAACGTTTGTGCTTGAATTTGGTTGCATGATTTTGAGAACCTCAAGCAAGGGAAGATCTTCTTCGACTGTTTTTCTCATACACATCCCTTACAATAAGAGGACTTGAATCAGTTCCCCTGCTTCTCCCGATTGTCCTGGTTGAAGAAGCGTAAGTCCGTCTGCTGAGGACAGGCTATCGATGTTGCCCGACCCCTGATGTTTGGGTTGGTTTGCAATGAACCCCTCTTCCGTTGACTGAAGGGTAACCCTTCGTAGTGTAAGACAGTCTTTTGTTGAGCGAACGTTGGTGTTGAGACGGGCGTGAACAATGCGATCATGTGGGAATGTTGTGTTCAAAGAACCACGTAGATATGGAACGACCAGCATTCGGAAAACAACATGGCTACTTACTGGATTTCCAGGTAGACCAAACATTGGCGTTCCATTCCAGTGACCGAAAAGAGGGGGGGATCCNGGTCGTATCTTGACCCTCCAGAAGACAAGGTCGCCTTCTGTTTCCATTAGCTTTCGTACAAAATCCCATTCTCCCATAGACACGCCCCCTGATGTGAGAAACAAATCACACTCCTTAGCTGCAACATCGAACTGTGCACGCAAGGCATCCATCGAATCATGGACTGCTGGATAGCGGATGGGGATATGTCCAAGCATTTTCACGAGTCCAGATAGACCGTATGAATTGGATTCGTAGATTTCGCCGTAGGAGAGGTTTTCACCTGGGGGTTTCAGCTCATCTCCCGTTGAGATAATGCCTATTTTCAATTTCTTTACAGTAGGTACTGATGAATAACCCATCGTAGCACACATCGAGATGGATTGAGGTGTAAGATAGCAACCCTTCTCAAGCCCGACTTGCCCCATCGCAATGTTTTCACCACGCTTTCGAATGAAATGTGGTTTTGATGGTTGATTGAGTGTGACATTGTTGCCATCGATTGTACATGCTTCAATCGGAATGATGGCATCTGCTCCCTCTGGTACAGGGGCGCCGGTCATGATTCGAACCGCTTGTCCACTTGTAACAGAGAGTTGTTCATCTCCAGCAGCGGCCTGAGAAGTTGCAATGATATCCAGTGTTGATGGGGCTTCTCGTGTGTCTTCATAGCGGACAGCAAATCCATCCATTGCAGAATTATCGAAAGGAGGATCGTTTACTTTTGAGGAGAGATCCTCTGCAAGGATTCGTTGATGTGCCTCGTCCAAATTAACCTGTTCAATTGCGTGCGAGAGTGGATGTTCCAAGGAGAGTTGAATCGCCTCTTCAAGTGGTAAGAAATACGGTACATCCTTCATACAATCACTTCTCCACCCTGCCGTTCGCTTCGCCAACCTCAAAGGTTTGTCTTACTTCGGGTTGATGTGGTAGATTCTACTAACCTTTGGGATGTGGTTGTTCGGACCCTTGTAACGAGTGGTTCAGCGACAGTTCTTGCTGGGGTTGTAGCCATCGGTTTAGCGATCGTTCTTGCCAACAGCGAGTGGAAAGCAAAACCATTGTTGAGAGGTATTACACAAGCATTGTATGGTCTTCCACCGGTTGTTGTTGGTGTTATCGTTTACATCGCATTAAGCAAGGACGGTGTTTTAGGATCGTTGAATTGGTTGTTCACAATTCAAGGAATGATCATCGCACAAACCATCCTCATTTTTCCGTTGATTCTCGGGGTCTCATGGGCCGCTCTTGAGCGTGTTTCTTCGGATAAGCGAGATGTTTTGCGCGTTATGAACGCAACACCAAAACAGCGTGTTCTTTTGGAAATATACTGTGCTCGAAGAGGTATTACAAATGCTGTTCTGCTTGGTTTTGGTCGGGCCGTTGCTGAAGTTGGTGCTGTCTTGATGGTCGGAGGCAACATCGCCGGAAAAACACGAGTCCTGACAACGAGTGTCGTCCTAGAAACAAGTGTTGGTCGCCTTGATGTTGCCTTACAGATTGGTTTGATTCTACTGATTATTTCACTTATCATAGCATTTGGACTTCAATTTTTACAATACATTCGATTCTTTGAAAAACGATCCTTTGGGGTTGAGAATGCCAATTCCGAACGTTTTGATAACTTCAACGTTTCTTGGGAAAATTTGAACGTTGAGAAAGGTGGTGTTTCAATCGTTAAATCCTGCTCTTTGGATGTGTCTGGGAATGAAATTGTTGCGCTCATGGGTGAATCCGGTTCAGGTAAATCCACTTTGCTTCGAGCCATGTGCGGGCTTGAAAACGGGTCAAGTCGTTTCGCTCATCAGCTCGCATTTGTTCCACAGAACCCTGTCTTGGTGATGGATTCTGTTGCAATGGAGCTTGGTCTTGCTTCAAGGCTTCATGATCAATTGCCAGATGCAGGGGGGTATTTTGCATCTATTTGCAACTTCGAGGAGAAAGGCAATCAGCGTACCGATTCACTCTCAGGTGGTGAAATCCAACGGGTTGCTTTCCTGCGCGCACTGTCGATGAATCGTGAAATACTCATACTTGATGAGGCAACATCTGAACTCGATGGAGGTTCCGTCGAACGAATTGAACAACAAATTTTGTCGTTTAAGGAGCGAGGTGGGGGTGTCGTGTTTGCTACGCACAATCCCTCTCAGGCTCAACGATTAGCCGATCGTATTCTGTTCATCCATGATGGTGCATTCATTCCAGAAAATCATGAAATTGCACAACAGTTGCTCGATGGGAAACGGATGGGTTAGACTGTTGGTTCGCCACTGAAGAACAAGGATTCGTTCTCAACTCTGTAATCATCAATTTGTTGGGAGGATGCTTTAAGAAAATCTCGTAATGCGATTGTTGCTGTTTTGTGTTCATTATCCATAAGGAGAATTGAATATGGGTTCACGAGCAAGGTATCATTAAACTCATGAATAACAAGATTGGTATTTCCCTGTCGATACAAAGCNGTACCACGATCGGATAAAGTCCAACATTCCAATTCGTTTGCTATCGTAATCGCAGCTCCCATTCCCTGTCCAATTGATTGATATCCGTCCCATACAGGATGATACCCTAGAGAGTCCACAGTAAATTCGACATTGGATTGATTGGAGAACGCTTTCCATATCGTTTGTTCTTTTTGATGAGTACCGGATTCATCTCCGCGAGAAACAAAACACTGGTCATTTTCAAGAAGCCATGTGAGTGTTTCATTTAGGCTGCCTGAAACAGATGTAGGGCCAAGTAGGACGAATCGGTTCCAGGCAAACGTCGTGCGGTTCTCAGCAAACCCGTTCTCGATAAATTCGAGTTCGCGTACTGGGTCGTGAACGATAAGTACGTCAACATCCTTGTTTTCTGCAAGCGACAGAGCGGCTCCGGAACCTACAGCAATGACATCAACATATATTTCCGTCTTATCTGTAAATTCCGGTAAAAGCACAGATAAGAGTCCAGAATCCCTTAGAGAAGTTGTCGTAGCAAGACGGATGGTGGTCTTCTCTGCATCTTCATCCGCCTGAAGGCAGCCCTGTAGAGAGGGTAGAAGAAGTAGAAAGATCACGAAGGGTAATCGCTTCATTTCAATCGAACGACATCACATTTCCACATTCTGGATATGAACATGTCACGGAATATCTTGCTCGAGTTGGTTTTCTGATTTTGAGCATGGACCCACACATATCGCACTGAATGTTGATGGTTTCTGGTTCCGTCGGCTTAGGGGCGTCTTCAAGTGTTCGGCCAACATCTGTTGACCATCCTAGAGAATCTGTGTAAGAGTCTGCTTTTTTGATCTTATTTTGGCGGAGAGTGAGTCTCAACTTTCGTTTCCTTCGTGGGCGCTTTTTTCCACCAGGTGCTTTTGCCGCCATGCTATCATCCTCCGCTAGAGGTAGATGTATTCAATTGCTTCTATCAACCAATCCACATTATTGTGATGGGATGATTTGGATGAAAGATACATTGTTGATTGCGTCATTGATTATCGATCCTGCTATGTAAGATAGAAACGATAGACTCAGAATTGCGAAGAGAAAATATGGGGTCCTTGAAAAGGCTGTTATCCCAAAAATACAAGGAAGTAAAACAAGGATTTTGGGAATTTCTGTCATCCCTGCATTAAAGGATATTAGAATACAAATTGGAAGAGAAATAAGTAGCAAAACAATCTTCGGGAGAGAGCGGTGTGGTGATCTTAAATCATCAAAATCATTGTTTGTGTTAGTAATGTGATTCTGTTTTGCAGCGTTTTCTTGTAATTTCTTAAAGAATATTTCTTCTGATATACGGTTGGTTGCTTTTGTTTTCGATTCGCCGTCTCTTGGCTTCTCTACTCCTAATTCAATCAGTTTTTCAGCCTCGTTTCTTGATTGGTTGAGAATCAAAATTTTTGGGTCGGGGGCCATTATTCTTTTTTGGTTAATGTGATATACATTCTTTTCTCCTACAGGAATGATATTTCTTTGGATTCCCCATTCCTTGGGAGATGTACGCGATGTCCTTTCGATTCGAGTTCTTCAGCGAGAGGTGGTCGTGCCATGTTTGGATCGGAATGGTAGATGACAACATCCTCTGCTTGGCATTCTTCTGCAAATTGGACGATTTCCTGGTGACCGGCGTGTGTTGAAAATGAATACTGGTCTACATCAAGTTCGATGTTAGCTAGTTTACCAAAAATCGGAACTTTTTGCTCCTCGAGCAATCGGCGTCCGCCTGTGTTTCGAGCTTGGTAACCCGTGAGAAGAATTGCATTCTTTCGGTCATGACGTAATCGGTTGAGATACCAGATTGATGGGCCTCCATCCATCATACCAGAGGTAGAGACGATGACATCTGCATCAAGCGCTTTCTTACGATCGGATTTGCTTGAAACTCGACGGCACCACTTCCACGCTGATTCAAGACCTGATGGATCGCGAAGTGTTTCTGGATGTTCCATTTGCAATTTTGCTACTCGCTTACCCATTCCATCAACATGGACATCCAGTTCAGGGAGATGTTTGTGAAGTAGCATTACAACGTCTTGAGTTCGGCCATTCGCAAATGCTGGTACAAGAGCTGTTCCGCCTCGGTCGACAACCTCAACAATTCGTTCGATAAATCGTTCATTTTCTTCTTGTTTTGGAGGATGATCACGTCCACCATATGTCCCTTCCACGAACAAAACATCAGTTTTAACAGGCTTTGCGCCGATTGTTAGTTGTGAATCCCTTGTATCGAAGTCACCAGAGAACAAAACTGATTTGTTGGGTGTTTCTACGTGAAGCATCGCTGCACCGGGAATGTGTCCAGCCCGGTGGAGTTCAAGTTTCCAATCATCTTGTTTCCATGACGCATTGAATTTGTGCGTATCCCATGCAGAAAGTGCAAGGTCTATGTCACGTTTGTCCCACGGGAGAGGGTAACCTTCGATCGATGATACTTTGTGGCAATCGTACCACATCATTTCTGATATCGCTGCAGTTAACTCTGTTCCATGGAGTGTAGAATTATGATTTGAAGCAAGCCAGGGCACCATGCCTAGATGATCGATGTGTGAATGTGTAATGATTGCATGAGAAACATGTGGTGCTTCATTTGGATATCGAGGTGGTTTCGTCGGAGCAATTCCATAATCGAGCAAAAGCCGGTTTGAAGTTGGGTCTTCGAGTACAATACCAACATTACCTACCTCGTTTCCACCACCAAGATAGTGATAGCGNAATCCACGTTCTGGTGGGCTCTGGGGGTAACCAGATGTTCGACCTGGAGCGTAGACGACCATAGTGATTGGAGAGAATAGACCTGAATGAACTTGTGGGTCGCACCCCTTTATTTCCATTGGAAAAATTTTCATGATGGTTTAACATCTAATTCATCTCAAAATACCATTAACAATATACACTATACGCGACAAAATACGATTGTACTTCGTTGATTTTAGTTTTTATTTTTCTTCGTTGATCNTTTCCCNATTAGAATACTGTCTCCAGTNGAAACATAGGGGTCTACGAATGCAGATTGAATTTATCGAAAAATTAAGAATTTTTTTTTCTCATGGACAACATTCTATCATCGAATTCACACTTTTGCATGCAAGGTCAAATATGACAGTGTCCACTGGAATATACATGCCTCAGCTCCATTTCATTGTCGATGAGGATCTATGCTACGGCTGTGGGGCATGTATTGGGCTCTGCCCGACAAACGCATTGTCAATGAAAGGACTTCTTGCATTGGTAAAGCAAACTCAGTGCACATATTGTGAACTTTGCATACCTAGTTGTCCGGTTGATGCATTACTCATTGAATCGAGATGATTGTATGAACGTCCTAATTATCGGAGCAGGTCTTGTTGCGTATGGATGTGCATATGCAGCTCTCCAAGATGGGCACAAGGTTCAGATTGCAGATCATCCAATTGAATTCGGACTACCGAATATGTGGCCAAGCGTCCTTCTTGAACGAGGTTCGATACCTTTGTCGTTTTCAACAGATCAAAATTTCGAAGGTTCAGACAGCTCCTTTCGTCATGAATGGATAATGAAAGGTATGAGTATAGAATTAGCAAGATTAGGTGCTGAGTATCTTCATCGTACACGAATAGTATCTTCCGTTCAAGACAATAGCGGCCTATACAACGTTGAACTCATTGGCGCTGGACAACAAAATGGGATATTTGAGTATGATAGAGTAATCGATACAACACAAGATACCTGGATTCCATGGGCAAAACCTCACAACATCTCTGAAGTGTCAAGCACATACCACGTGGAACGAGAAGAAGCCCTTGGTTACGTACATTTACAATCAAACACATGTGATTTTAATGATGCAATTTACCAAATCCATCGACACGATGGGTTATCAGAATCATGGTACCAGGGTGATCATACAACGGCCAATCGGAAGGTTATCGAAATCATCTCTACGATGTTACCAGTAAACCATGCATTATGGGATTGCAGCGTACGTTTTCAGACAGGAATGAAATTATGGGGTGATACGAAATGATGACGAAGAAGCTTTATCTCGAATCAATTGAAGCAGCATATCTTGAAGAATTCACAGCTGAGGTTATCGCCATTCAAGACAATAAGGTCGTCCTCGATCAAACATTATTTTACCCTCTTGGAGGAGGTCAAAATTGGGACCTTGGATCGATTGATGGGCCAAATGGTGAAATGAACGTCATTGAGGTTCGAGGTCGAGATGCCATCCATCATACGATTGAGGATACGTTCGAACTTGAAATCGGAGATGAAGTAACAGGTACAATCGATTTCGAACGACGTTATGCTCACATGAAAATGCACACTGCTCAACATCTTGTTAGTGGAATCGCTTACGAGATGTTCGATGGAGTNCGAACCGTTGGCAATCAGATTCACACAGAAAAATCTCGTATTGACTTCAAACCAATTCAATTCACAGAAGACATGTTGTCTGATTTACAGTCAGCAGTTAATGAGAAAATCCAGCTCGGTTTGGAAGTGACCGACTCTCAAATGACACGAGATGAAATAAATTCGATTATGCCTCAAGAACGGACAAACATGGACCTATTGCCTTCATTCATTAGTGATTTAAGAGTCGTTACAATTGGTGACAAGCAAGATCTTTGTCCCTGTGCTGGAACGCATGTTCGCAACATTTCAGAGATCAAAGGAATTGAATTTATCGGGAAAAAATCGAAGGGGAAGGGCACACAACGAGTGACCTATCAACTCACCAATTAATTATTTGAATAACAATTAGTACAATCAAACATAGATTGAGAAATAATCAATCTTCATTATCGAGGAGATCAAGAACATCAGAGACTGTGGAATCCCACGCATCTTTCTTCACCTTCTTTTGATGCAATTCCTCATTTTCAAGGATTTCGAGAATCTCTTCATCGACACCCGTATTTTCAGCCTTAATGTTAGTACGTGTAACCATTTCAATATCTTCTCCTGCACGGTCAGAACGATCTACTGGAACAATATCCTTGCTTGGAATTGTTCTCCCAGCATGATACTGTTTTGTATCGATTGATTCCTTACTCCATGTATCTGTACCAATTCTACGTGCTAGCTCTGGCTCAGGAGGTTTCTCTTTCCATTGATTCTTGTTGGCAATGTTTTGAATGATGTTTGGTTTCTCANAACTTTTCTGATGCTCAAACACATCCAACACATCTTGTTCGGTTTGCTCAGCACCTTTCGGGATGTAATGTCCAGCAAGCCTTTGTTGTTCTTCCAATACCTTACCGTGGATTGGATCNTTGTCGTGACGATGGGGTGCGACAGCCATGGCAAGCAGTTCTTTTGCAAATTGGTAGAATGCATCTTCAGGTGGGGCTTTTGCTATCTCATCACGTATTCTTCTGTGTGAGGCAATACATTTGGTACATCTTGGACTCCCTGCTTCATCAGGTTCATCGCACCAGAGACAACAGGCTTGGAAGCCCATGTCTTTCATCGCTCGCCTAGGCATCGACATGGTGCTCATCAGTGCCTAGTTGTTCAAACACATGAACTCTCGTACATCGCGAGCGAGGATTGAAAGAAGACCATGATTTGAGGCAACCATGGTTCGAGAC
>FUFK010044240.1_pt1 | contig 17905 bp, 27 predicted proteins | sample 1021851 | NCBI WGS metagenome assembly FUFK01 (sample SAMEA51879418, study PRJEB19060) | metagenome | reverse complement strand
ATTTGGGAGCTAAGAAATGAGTGATAAATTGACAGGTAAACAGCGGCGCTTCTGCGAGCTGGTCGCGAGTGGTAAAACTCAAGCTGATGCTTATCGTGAAGCCTACGACAGTAAGGGTAGTTCTCAGACTGTGAGAAATAGCGCTTCCAAGTTGATGAAGTTGGATTACGTTAAGAGTACGGTTGACTCGATTATCAAGCGTAAGAGTGATCTTAATATGGCTCGTCAGGTTTCCTCNCAAGAATTAGTGACTCGTACTCTAAGAGATCACATAACTGGAATGATCGATTTAGAACCAACACAGGTTCAATCACTTTCAATCTTAGCTAAGACGAGCGGAATGTATACGACTCGAATAGAAGACGTAACCGAGCGATCAAGTGACGATATTGCTACTGACCTTAAACGTAAACTGTCACAACTGGCACTTGTCGATAGTGAGGAATCAGATGTCACACATTAGCGTGTAGGTGTCGAGTGTCACACATTAACGAAAGGGGTCGTATGTCACATTACGTCAGGTGTCACACTTACTTCGAGTAGCGTCAGTTGTCACTTTTTACGAAATCGAAAATCCCATGATAGCCACCCCCCCGAACGTGATTACCACCCACGTATATATACATAGCATTCCACACAAACGATTCTTCACTTTTCAACATTCCTCATTTTTCACATGTCACTCGTAACTTGTCTCACCCTTTTTTTCACAGGAAAGTGCCATCGAAATATCGGCGAAAAATTTTTTGCAAATTTTTGGAAAGTAACTATAACTATAACTATTGCGTAGCTACGACTTTAACTACAACGTAACTTTTTATTAAAACGTCTTCTGTAACACTTGACATGTCTTCGTCAAGAGGTACACTCTGCTATACTTCTCATAGTTACGTCTACGAAATATTACGAATGTGAGTTAACGAGAATCCCTTGATGGGATTCGGTCTTAACAGCAGGGAGATGACGTAACGTAATATTACGACAGAAGTAAAACTAATCGGGAATACTCTGCGTGAAAATTGATCCTTCTCTGCTTTCCACTGTAGACCAGTTACCGCCAGACCAGCAGAAAGAGATACTGGACTTGCTGACTTCTCTGGAGGAAGCGAAGAAGAGGGAAGGGGCGCGAGAGAGTTTCATTGATTTCGTGAAGTACATGTGGCCTGCATTTATTGAGGGGCGGCATCACAAGATTATGGCGGATGCGTTTGAACGTATCGCCAAGGGTGAGCTGAAGCGGTTAATAGTGAATATGCCGCCTCGACATACCAAGAGTGAGTTTGCATCGTACCTGCTCCCAGCATGGTTTCTGGGGCAGTACCCAGAGAAGAAGATAATCCAGACGGCGCACACAGCGGAGCTATCCGTTGGCTTTGGCAGGAAAGTGCGTAACTTGGTCGATGATACTGATTTCAAAAAGGTTTTCCCCCAGTTGGCTTTGAGGGCCGACTCCAAAGCGGCTGGGCGATGGAGTACCAACAAGGGTGGTGAGTATTTCGCTATCGGTGTTGGTGGTGCTGTAACAGGTAAGGGCGCTGATCTTCTCATTATTGATGACCCTCATAGTGAGCAAGAAGGACAGAGCATTGACCCCTCTGTGTTCGACAAAACTTATGAATGGTACACATCCGGCCCTCGCCAACGTCTTCAGCCCGGAGGCGCAATAGTTATCGTCATGACACGCTGGCACATGCGTGATCTGACCGGAAAGATTATAAAATCATCGACTCAGCGTGAAGGAGTTGATGAGTGGGAAGTCATTGAGTTTCCAGCCATTATGCCGTCAGGCAATCCTTTGTGGCCTGAGTTCTGGAGCATGAAGGAGCTGGATGCNCTCAGAAATGAATTGCCGTCCAGCAAATGGAATTCGCAGTATCAGCAAAGCCCTACCGCAGAAGAGGGAGCGCTGGTTAAGAAGGAGTGGTGGCAAATCTGGGAAGAGGATTACCCGCCACCGTGTGACTTTGTCATTCAGTCTTGGGATACGGCATTTCTTAAAACCGAAAGGGCTGACTACTCAGCCTGTACCACATGGGGCGTATTCTATGCGCCTGATGACCAAGGTCGAAACAAACCGAATATTATTCTTTTGGATGCGTACAAGGAACGTCTTGAGTTTCCTGAGCTGAAGAAGATAGCTTACGAGATGTACATGGACGCAAAGCCAGATGCTTTTATTGTGGAAGCCAAGGCAGCGGGAACGCCGTTGATCTTTGAGCTAAGAGCAATGGGAATACCTGTTGCCGAATACACCCCGACAAGGGGTAACGACAAGATAGCGCGGGTTAACGCTGTTGCTGACTTGTTCGCATCAGGAGTGGTGTGGTGTCCTGAAACCCGATTTGCCGAAGACGTAGTTGGCGAATTTGCTGCCTTCCCCGCAGGGGAACATGATGACCTAGTAGACTCATCCACTCAGGCACTACTCAGATTCAGGCAGGGCGGCTTTCTCAGTCTGTCATCAGATGAAGAGGAAGAACAGCACATGCCACGCAAGGCAGATTATTATTAAATCACAGGAGTTAGAACCCTATGAAGAATGAAATAGAAACAGCAATAAAGTCACTAGCCGCAGTAACGGAAAAAGCTATTAGTTCTGACGAGGCTATGAAGTACGCTCAGTCAGTGTTAAACCTTGCTAATGCTCTAGCTGTTATTGAGCGTATAGATGGAAGCGATTAAAAAAGAAATACGGGACTGGTCTCGTCATGCTTTAGAAGTACCGAATCCTGACTTTAACAATCTACCACCCTGTCCTTACGCACAGGCCGCATGGCAGGAAGATAAAGTAGAGATTGTCTTCAAGGAAGAGAATTCGTATAAGTTAGTGTTTGATACACTTAAAAACTTTAACGATAACAAGGACTTGGTTATTGTAGTCGATACTTATTTTATTGAACACGAAGATGCTTTCCATAACTATCTGGACAGGATCAACAAGTGTATCTCTGAAAATGTCTTTAAAGACAAAGACTTATGGGTAATGGGATTCCATCCTTATCAAGACGCTAACGAGCTGATTGATGACGGAACCTTTGAGGGAACAACTGAGACCGAATATGCCCTCATATTCGTGCAACGATTATCGAAACTAGAGGAAGCGTCTAACAAGCTGGTTAGTCGCGGTTACTATGACAGATACTTTGAAACCTACGATGTATCTGAAATGTATAAAATCCGTAAAGAATATTACAGGAGACTACAATGCGCGGATCAAAGAAGGCAGGCCCAGTTAAACGAAGAGTAATGCGTGGTGGTGGTATGGCTAAGAAAGCTGGCCCTGTCAAAAAAATGAAAGCTATGCGTGGTGGCGGAGGAATGCGTAGAAATCTACGCGATGAAGAGGCTAGAGTAATTGGCAGACAGGACGATGCAGCCGATGAGTTGCGCCGTGTCAGAGCCAGAAGGCCCAAAGACGCAACCGAGCGCAGAGACAAGAAAGATGAGATCAGAAGAGTTTCAGCCAGAGAGCGTGATGCTCGTGATGAAATGGGCAGACTACGCCGCAAGGCAGTAGGTCTGGGCATGAAGACTGGCGGTAAGGCTAAGAAGAAGCAAGGCTATAATGACAGGCTTGATGAGTCTTTAGGAATGCGAAATCGCAAGACTACGGCTAAGAAAAAGCCAGCCGCTAAAAAAGCGGCTCCGAAGAAAGCAGCCAAGAAGGTAGCGAAGAAAAAGACAGGACTGTCTGACAAGATTAATCAGCACAAGCGCATGGCAATGGGTGAGAACGTGTTGACAGGCAAGATGATTAAGAAGAAGAAAGGTGGTCAGACAATGGCAAGCCGCAGAAAAGAAAGCGAAGGCATGGAGAAATCTATGGGTCGCCGAAAGTATGCAGCGGTAGGCACGATGGACAAGGGCCGCAAAAAGCTGGCTANTGGTGGCAGAACCTATGCAACCACTGGTGTAAAGCTGAATATGGGCGAACCTAAGACTGAAACAGTTCAGGCTCGTGGTCGAGGTGCNGCAATCAAGGGTACGCAGTTTAGGNAAAACACTTAGTGGCTATTGAAAAAGCTTTATACACTAACGGCGCTCTGCCGACTGCCGATGAGATTGAAGTAGAGATAGTTAACCCCGATGAGGTGACTATCTCCACTGATGATATGGAAATCAATATGGACTTTGAGGAGCAGATTCCTACAGACCATAATGCCAATCTCGTTGATTTCATGGAGCAGGGCGAGCTAGACAGGCTCGGTAGTGAGCTTGTGAATCTTTATAACGCCGACAAGAACAGTCGTAAGGACTGGGAGACCTCTTACATAAAAGGTCTTGACTTGTTAGGCATGAGGTTTGAAGATAGGACGACTCCTTGGGACGGAGCCTGTGGCGTATTTCATCCGCTGCTGAGTGAAGCCGTTGTCAGGTTCCAGTCTCAAACCATTATGGAGATATTCCCTGCTAGTGGCCCAGCCAAAACGTCTATCGTTGGCGCACTGACAGACGAAAAAGTTAAACAAGCCCAACGTGTTCAGGATTACCTTAACTACATGATGACGGTTAAGATGCCTGAATACCGCACTGAGACAGAAAAACTCTTATTTTCTCTACCCATAGCAGGTTCAGCTTTTAGGAAAGTTTATTTCGACCCCAATTTGGGTCGTGCTTGCAGCATGTTTGTCCCTGCTGAGGACTTTGTGGTGAGCTATGGAGCCGCTGATCTGGAAACAGCCGAGCGAGCGACCCATGTCATGAAGATGGAATCCAACGATGTGCTGAAAATGCAGCAAAGTGGGTTCTATGCCAACGTACAGCTACCTGATCCAGAGCCAGATATCAGCGAAGTAAGCGCTGAATACAATAAATTGACTGGCGATCACCCAAATTATGAGGCAGATCATAGACATACGTTACTTGAGATGATGGTTAACGTGGATTTGCCGGGGTTTGAAGACCTTGATAACGGCGAACCCACGAATATTGGGCTGCCTTACGTTATTACTGTTGACAAGTCATCCAATATTATCCTTTCTATTCGCAGAAACTGGAAAGAAGGGGATGAATTAAAGCTCAAGCGTCAACATTTTGTCCATTATCAGTATTTGCCGGGGCTAGGGTTCTACGGATTCGGCCTAGTTCACATGATTGGCGGCCTAACCAAGTCTGCTACCTCGTTATTACGTCAATTAGTTGACGCTGGTACGCTGGCTAACCTTCCGGGCGGCTTAAAAGCGCGAGGATTGCGGATTAAGGGCGATGATTCCCCGATTATGCCGGGAGAATTCCGAGATGTGGACGTTCCGGGCGGCGTTATCCGCGATAACATTGCATTTTTACCGTACAAAGAGCCATCTGCTGTACTTCACCAGATGTTACAGGAGATTGTGGAAGATGGTCGCCGATTTGCTTCTGCTGGCGATGTAAAAGCAGCGGATATTAACGGTGAAGCGCCAGTGGGTACAACCCTAGCGCTNCTTGAGCGCGAGATGAAGGTAATCAGCGCGGTTCAAGCTCGTGTTCATGCATCCATGAAGGAAGAGTTACAGATTCTGTGCGAGATTGTGNCTGATTTTGGCCCAACCGAATATCCCTACGACACTGAAGAGAATGCCATCACCGNTGAGGACTTTGATGACAGGGTAGATATTATTCCCGTTAGTGATCCCAACGCTGGAACAATGGCTCAACGAATTATGCAGTATCAGGCTGCGCTACAGTTAGCTTCTCAAGCGCCGCAGATGTATAACCTGCCGCTGTTGCATCGCCAGATGTTAGAGGTGCTTGGTATCAGGGATGCAAGCAAGATCATTCCAAGTGATGATGACATGAAGCCGACTGATCCTATCTCAGAGAACATGAATCTGATGATTGGCGAGCCAGTCAAAGCTTTTATTTATCAAGACCATCAGGCACACATAGAGGCCCATACAGCGGCGATGAACGATCCGAAGATTGCCGAGCTGTTGAACCTTGCGCCTGATGCAGAGATGAAGCAGGCAGCCTTGGCTGCTCACATTGCAGAACATGTGGCGTTCCAGTACAGGCGTGATATCGAGAAAGAGCTTGGTGTGCCACTACCACCAGTGGATTCTAGTCTGCCTGAAGATATCGAATACAGGCTATCGCAGTTGGTGGCTCCTGCTGCTGAGCAGTTAACAGGAAAGGCCCAGCAAATGGTTCAAGCCGAACAAATGGCAGCTCAGGCTGAAGACCCAGTATTGCAACTGCAAAAGGCCGAACTGGAAATCGATGCGGCTAAAGTTCAATCTAAAGCGGCTACCGATATGGCTCGCATACAAGCTGATCTCACCAAGGCCGCTGCTAAAGATGACCTTGAGAGAGACAAGCTCAAAGCAGAGCAGAAGATCGAAGGCGCTAAGCTTGGCGTGAAGATAGCAGAGACTAACACCAAGGAAGAGTTAGAGACCAAGAAGATAGCCTCAAGAGATAAGATTGAGGGCGCTAAACTTGGGACGGAGATCGCCAAAGAACTGATGATCGATGAAAGAGAAAGAGATATTGAAGAAATGATCGATAAGAGAGATACTACACGCGAAGAAATGATTGATGATCGAGAGAGAGATGAGTGACCATTTTTCAGATAACGCATTAGAAGTATTGAATAAGAAGATACGAACGATAATGAACGAGACAGCCGACCATGTAAGTGGAGGAGGTTGTCGAACTTTTGAAGAATATTCAAAGTGTTGCGGGATTATAGAAGGACTCGCAATCGCTGAAAGAGAATTACTCGATTTGAATAAACATATCGAGAATAACTAATCTCCGCATAAGGCGGTGCAGTGACTCTGGACACTCTTCCAGTGCAAGGAAAAACTAATGGCAGAAGCATTAGCAGAAATAGATACGGTATCTGAAGAGGATGCTGCGGAAGAACCTCGTGCAGCCCATCAACTACCTGACCCGAAAGGGTACAAGATATTGATAGGTCTTCCCGAACCTGAAAAAGCCAGTAAAGGAGGTATTCTCAAAGCCCAAGAAACTATTGCGGTGGAAGAGGTAGGCTCCATAGTTGGCTTTGTTATCAAGTTAGGCCCAGACGCTTATAGTGATAAGTCACGGTTTCCTAGCGGCGCTTATTGCAAAGAGGGTGATTTCATTATGATGAGATCGTACTCTGGCACACGCTTTAAGGTGCATGACAAAGAATTCAGGCTCATCAATGATGACAGCGTAGAAGCTGTGGTCGAAGACCCTAGAGGAGTGATGAAGGTATGAGCGAAGCAGAAACTGAAAATGAAGTTCAAACTCCTACGTCTTCCGAAGACAAGTTCTTTGGCGTTAAGACGCAACACAGCAAGTTAGCTGAACCAGCTCCTGAAGAAGCTGAGCAAAGTGGATTTGAAGTCGAAGTTGTAGACGATACTCCACCCGAAGAGAAGAAGCCCGTTAAGCGAACCAAGGAATTAGCCGAGCCTCATGTAAAGTTCGATGACGGATTTACTGATGAAGAACTAAAAACTTACAGCAAGGGTGTCCAAAAGCGGATTAATCAGCTCAGGGCAATTAACCACTCAGACAGGCGCAAGGTTGGGGAAGCTCAGCGTATGCGTGATGAGGCTGTAAGAGTAGCGCAATCTCAACAAAAGAAGATTCAAGAGTATGAGTCACTGTTGGCTAACAGTCAGGGCGCTATTATTGAAAGCACCAAAGGCAAAGCGCAAGCGGAGCTGGACAGTGCTGAGAAAGAGCTGAAGAAAGCGCATGAGGAAGGCGATGCCGATAAGTTAGTTCAAAGCCAAAAAGCTTTGGCTGCTGCAACAGCTAAGATAAACGAGATGGAGCAGCGTGAACAAAAGTATAGGCAGACTCAACAAGCTCAAAAGCGCAAGCAAGAAGAACTTGCTAAACAGCCTCAACAACCTCAACCTCAACAGAGAGTTCAGGTAAGTCCACAGCAAGAGAAGTGGAACAGCGAGAATCCGTGGTTTCAACCTAACCCTGTAAATGGGCAGATTGATCCACTACACAAAGAAATGACAGCAGTAGGTTTAGCTATTCATGACAATCTTTATCATGAAGGCATTACTGCCGCAGGAGACCCTCAGCGTTATTACGCTGAAGTTGATCGAAGAATGCGTCAGCGTTTTCCCGATTACTCTGGTTTTGCTCCAACAGAGCAAGCTGAAGAAGTCGAGGAAGTGCAGGAGGAACGAAGCGCTCCGCAACGCCAACGCAGCAATACCACCGTGGTAGCGCCAAGTACCAGTAGGAACAACGGCGCAAAGACACGCAAAGTCCAGCTATCGAAAACTCAAACAGCCCTCGCGAGGCGTTTGGGAATTACTAATGAAGCCTATGCCGAACAGTTGCTAAAACAGGAGATTGGCTAATGACTGAAGAAATAAACCGCGCACCCCAAGAGCTAGACTCAAGGGAAAACACGAAGAGGCCGAATGACTCATGGATTCCTGCTTCTTCTTTGCCTTCTCCAAATCCGCGAGATGGAATCTCTCATAGATGGATTCGTACTTCGGTCTTGGGGCAAGTTGATAACACTAACGTGTCGCAGAAAATGAGAGAGGGATGGGTGGCAGTTAAAGCCACTGACTATCCTGAAATTGACTACGTTCCTGACAAGACAAGTCGTTATCCTGAAAATATTGAATACGGTGGTCTGTTGTTATGCTCGATTCCGAGCGAAATGTTGGACAAGCGTACTAAGTATTATAGTGAGATGGCGGTTAATCAGATGGAAGCGGTAGACAACAGTTTTCTTAGCGACCAAGACCCTCGAATGGCTAAGTTCCAAGAGAACTCTTCGAGGACAACTTTTGGTAGAAGATAATCTTGTTAGTAGGGTTGTCTTCATAACGAGGACTTTACTATGTCTGCAACAGCGACCCCTATGGGAGCGGAACCAGTCGGCGGATTATCCGCTTGTGGTTCTTTCTCTGGAAAGGTTCGCCATATAAAGATAGCTAGTGGCTACGCCGCTAATATTTTTTATGGTGATTTTGTAAAGCTGGTCAATACTGGCACTATTGAAAAAGATGNTGGTACTTCAACAGCTACTCCGGTTGGTATTTTTATGGGCTGTTTTTACACTGACCCTAGCACCAGCCAGCCTACATTTAATCAAATGTGGCCTACTGGAACTGTAGCGNNTGACGCTATGGCTTATGTGCTTGANGATCCTGATGCTGTATTTAGAATGCAGGGTGATGGCTCTTTAGCGCAAACTACTTTGGGTAATAACGTAGCTATTATTCAAACTTCTGGTTCTACAACTATCGGACGCAGCAAGAATGCGGTTGACGCAAGCACCGCTGCAACCACCGACACTCTTCCTTTACGGATTCTTGAGTTTATGGATGGCCCTGATAGCACTGTAGGTGACGCATACACAGATGTGCTTCTGACGTATAACTTCGGAATGCACCAATATAGAAATGCCACAGGCATATAGGAGGCTTAGCGAATGGCTATATCAAGAGCGCAAATGCTCAAAGAGCTACTTCCGGGTCTTAACGCCCTGTTTGGCTTAGAGTATGCAAAGTACGAAGACGAAGATAAGATGATCTACGAAACAGAAACATCTGATCGTTCGTTTGAAGAAGAAGTAAAGTTGAGTGGGTTTGGCGCTGCGCCTGTGAAGCCTGAAGGTTCTGCAATCAATTATGATTCAGCACAAGAAGCTTTCACCGCTCGTTACACTCATGAAACTATTGCTCAGGGTTTCGCTATTACTGAAGAAGCAATGGAGGATAACCTCTATGCGTCTTTGTCTCAGCGATACACTAAAGCTTTGGCAAGAGCGATGGCTTACACCAAGCAAGTTAAAGCGGCTTTCCCATTAAACAATGGTTTCACTAACGCCTTTCAATCTGGCGATGGTGTTAACTTGTTTACTGCGGTAGGCGATGGCGTTGTTGGTGGTGGTGGTCACCCTCTAGTTAATGGTGGGTTCAACTCAAACCGTCCTGCGACAGCGGCTGACTTGAATGAAACTTCATTAGAAGACGCGGTGATTTCGATTGCTGCTTACACTGATGAGCGTGGACTTCTTATCGCAGCTAGACCACGGCGTTTGATTGTTCCACCTAACCTGATGTTTGTTGCTACTCGAATCCTAGATTCAGAGTTGCGTGTCAGCACATCTGACAACGACATCAATGCCATTAAGAACAATGGCTCCATTCCTGAAGGCTATGCGGTCAATCACTATCTGACTGACAACAATGCTTTCTACATCATCACTGATGTACCGAATGGCATGAAGCACTTCGAGCGTACTCCGCTTGAGACTTCAATGGACGGCGATTTCGATACTGGTAACGTGCGCTACAAGGCGCGAGAGCGTTACAGCTTCGGTGTCTCTGACCCACTAGGAATATACGGTTCTCCGGGTAGTTCCTAAACGATGGGGGGCGGCTTAGGTCGCCCCTTATTTTAATCTTGGTACATACAGTTTTAGCGACCAACCAAGTGGACGTTTACGAAGACGCTAAGACAAATCCTTTCGTAAAGAGGTGACTCTAATGGCTTTATCAACATTCCAAGGCCCGATCAGATCAATGGGTGGTTCTTACAATCAAGGGCCAGAATCAGTTGCTACATTGACGGCTGATACTACAATCAATCCTACCGATCATGCGGGTAAACTAATTCTTATCAATAACTCCACGCTAACTATTACTCTTCCTGCTGTAAACGCAGCAGCGCTTGATCCCGGCGCTGGCCCTTTTAGAAAAGGTGGCGGCCCTAACACATTGAGCAACGTGGGAATTGAGTATAGGTTTTTGATGCTAACCTCTTCTGGAACTAGCACTACAATCGGCAGCTCTTCATCATCTGACCTCATGATTGGTTCTATGGTTCAGGGTAAGGCTGGTTTAGGTCTTGTTCATGTCTTCGAGCCAAACGGTTCTTCTAACTACCAGTTAGTTTTTGACGGCACAACCACAGGCGGCGTAGCAGGTAGTTACTTCTCTATAACTGCTGTATCTGCTAATCGTTATCTGGTTCAAGGTGTAAACCTTGGCAGTGGTACTTTAGCAACCCCTTTTAGCGGTTAGATTATAGCGGGGCTTGCCCCGCTTTTATTGGAGGTTTATATGGCGGATGCACTTACCAGTCAAGTAATTGAGGATGGCCCACGAAATGCTGTCTTAAAGTTTACAAATGTGAGTGACGGGACAGGTCAAACAGATGCGGTTCTGGTAGATGTTTCTACGTTAAGTTCTGATCCTCTTACCGGACAAGTTTGTAACGGCGTTGTGTTGCAGGGAATAACTTACTCTAATGTAGGTATGGGCGTTGAATTATTCTGGGACGCGACCAGTAATGTTCCTTTGCTTAATCTATTGGAGAACTGGTCAGACCAGTTAGACTTCACTCCAACGGGTATTCCCAATAGTGGAGGAGCAGGCAAGACGGGAGATATTTTAGTGACCACAAGTAATGCTGGCGCTGGCGACACTTATCTTTTGATCTTAACTCTAACTAAAACGTATGCGAGCGTTTAAGGCATTTTATTATGGCTAATAAATTACAGGTAATTCAAAACGGTAACTTCAGTAATGGCGATCCAGTCTTTCAGATTGGTAGCATCAATGCTGATGGTGATCGTGAGATAGCAGTTTTTGATCTGATGACGGAGTCAGAGGCAAAAGCAAAACTAAAGAGTATGGGTGGTTCTTCTAAGTCTACAGCTAAGGCTTCTGCTCCGGTAGAAGAAGTCGAAGAGACAACCAAAGCTGAGCTAAACAAAATGACTAAAGTCGAGCTTGAAGAATTTGCTCGTGAGTTTGGTGTTGAGTTAGATCGCAGGGAAAAAAAAGAAACTCTTGTAAAGCAAGCGTACAAGGCTCAGTTTGATGGCTAGAAACTATCGTTCTGAGTATGCTAATTACCACTCAAAGCCTAAGCAGAAAAAAGATAGAGCGGGTCGTAATGCGGCTCGCAATACCTTGAAGTCAAAAGGTAAGGTGAGCAAAGGCGATAGAAAGGATGTTCATCATAGAGATGGAAATCCAAGAAATAACTCATCGTCTAACTTGGTGGTAACCTCTCAAACGACTAATCGCAAACGTACTCTCAAGAAGGGTGGTGCTACCAAGAAGAAAGGGATGGGCATAAAAACTTCTGTTAAGTCAGGCAACTTTCGTGCAACTAAGAAAGGCGCAGGAATGACTGAGAAAGGAGTTAAGGCTTATAGGAAGGCTAATCCCGGCAGCAAATTAAAGACCGCTGTTACTGAAAAAAAACCCTCAAAGGCTAACGCAAAAAGACGCAAGTCCTATTGCGCTCGCTCTGAAGGCCAAATGAAAAAGTTTCCCAAGGCAGCAAAAGACCCTAACAGTCGTTTGCGACAGGCTAGGAAACGATGGAGATGTCGTTAACATCTAGGGGTAAGTTATGGCTGACAAGAACTGGATACAAAAAGCAATTAAAAATCCGGGTAGTTTGCGAAAGAAGGCTGGTGTTAAAAAAGGAGAGGACATTAGCAAGACGGAACTCGATAAGCTTTCTAAGTCTCGCAACAAGACTACTCGCAGACAGGCTAACCTTGCCAAGACTTTACGGAAGATGAATGCTGGCGGAAAAGCAAGAGGTTGTGGCATGGCTGTCAGAGGTGTACGCAAAGCGAGGAATGTATAGCGATGAAAGGTAAAGAGAAAGTGGGTTATGTTATGAAAGAGTTTAGGGATGGAAAGCTCAAGTCTAGCTCTGGAAAGAAAGTCACTGATCGAAATCAAGCTATGGCTATTGCTATGAGTGAGGCTGGCATTAACAAAAAAATGTTTTCTGGAGGCAGAGTCGGTGATGGCAAAGCTGTTCAGGGACAAACGCGAGGTAGAATAGTCTAATGGCGACTAGCGGAACTTATAACTTCAATCTTGATCTAGGCGAGATAATGGAAGAAGCTTATGAACGCTGTGGTTTGGAGTTGCGTTCTGGATACGACTATAAGACAGCGAGAAGAAGTCTCAACCTTCTAATGCTTGATTGGCAAAATAGAGGTTTAAGTCTTTGGACAGTAAAGAATGCAAACCTGACGTTAACGCCGGGACAGGGAGCTTATGCTCTTCCTGCTGACAGGTTAGACATAGTGGAAGCCTACATGCGAACAAACGCAGGCGATACCACCAAACAGTCAGACCTAACTATGCAACGCATGTCTATTGCTACTTATTCTCAACAGACTAATAAGTTACTACAGGGACGACCCATACAATACTGGGTTGAAAGAGCGCCTAGCGGAATCACTATTAACGTGTGGCCTGTACCAGACTCAGCTCAAACATGGACATTTGGTTACTACTACATGGAAAGGATTGAAGATGCTGGTTCTCCAGCTTCTTTGGAAATGAACATACCTCCTACGTTTTTAACCTGTTTAACCGCAGGGTTAGCTTACATGATTGCGTTAAAGAGACCGCAAGCAGAAAACAGAATTCCCATGCTTAAAGAAATATACGAAGAGCAGTGGACTATGGCCTCTGATTCAGTCAGAGACAAATCATCTTACGATGTTGTTCCGGGCGGTTATCAGTATCTATGAGCAATTACGCTAGTGGAAAACATGCTTTCGGCTTTTGTGACCGAACAGGTTTTCGTTACAAGCTAAAAGACCTCGTTCCTCAGATAGAGAACGGCAGACCTAACGGAATGCTTGTTGGTAGAGATGTGGTGGACAAAGACAATCCCCAATGGAAGTTGGGGATGATTAACATGTCTGATCCGCAGGCGTTGAGAAATCCGCGTCCCGATGGTGGTTTTTTTCAAAGCAGAGAGCTTTCAGCTTTTGATCCTGTTGGCGGTGGTAACACAGCAATGGGAAGTCGAACTGTTGGTCTTGACATGTCAGGACATGTGGGAAGAGTTACTGTTGAAATTATACCTGTCACTGCAACTGTCAGCGTGACTGGCGTTTCTTCAACAACTAATTTAGGTAACATTTCAGTAGAGACCAATGAGGTCGATGTGACTGTTAATGTTACTGGTGTAGCTGGCACTGGAGCTGTGGGAGATGTGACTCCTGTCTCTGACACGTTTGCAGTAACAGTTTCTAATCCGGGTAGTGGTAACAAGTATTACATTGACGGAGTTCAGCAAGCGACAGTGAATCTTACTGAAGGAAACACTTATCGTTTTGACCAGTCTGATTCTACTAACGGCTCTCCTTCGCATCCTTTACGTTTTTCAACGACAAGCGATGGAACTTGGGGTGGTGGTTCTGAATACACCACAGGAGTTGTGACTGTAGGTAGTCCCGGTACGGCTGGCGCTTACACGCAGATAACTGTAGCTATCGGAGCGCCTACACTTTACTACTACTGTTCTAATCACAGCGGCATGGGAGGACAGGCTAATACGCCTTCTTAATTATGGCAGTTAGAAAAAAAGCACCAGCAAAGAAAAAGGCAAAGTCTCGTGTAAATGAGGCTGGTAATTACACCAAGCCAACTATGCGTAAAAATCTTTTTAACAGGATTAAAGCGGGATCGAAAGGCGGTAAGCCCGGACAGTGGTCTGCCCGAAAAGCGCAAATGTTAGCAAAGCAGTATAAAGATAAGGGAGGGGGCTATAAGTAATGGCTCTTAAAAAACCTCAAAAGTCTTTAAAGAAGTGGACTAGCCAGAAATGGAGAACCAAGTCTGGCAAACCAAGCGCAAAGACTGGAGAAAGATATTTGCCTTCAAGTGCTATTAAGTCTTTGTCTCCGCAGGAGTATGCAGCAACAACCAGAAAGAAAAGAAAAGATACGAAAGCTGGAAAGCAACATTCTAAGCAACCCAAACGAATCGCCAGAAAAACGGCTAGGCACAGATAATGGCTTTTACTTTTACGACATTAAAGACGGCTATACAGGATTATTTGGAAAGTAGCGAGACTACTTTCGTTGCTAACTTGCCTACGATTATTACGCAGGCAGAACAAAGAATTCTTAGAACGTGTCAGATACCTGATTTACGCAGGAATGATACAGGAACATTAAGTCAGGGAAATCCCTATCTAACTATGCCTACTGGATTTCTAGCGTCTTATTCTTTAGCGATTGATAATACTGGTTATCAATATTTAATTTTTAAAGACGTTAACTTTATGCGTGAGGCTTATCCAGTAGAAGCCACTCAGGGTGTTCCCAAGTATTACAGTATCTTTGATGACACTCGTTTTATTGTTGGGCCAACGCCTGATGCTAATTACGCAGTTGAGCTTCATTATATGTTTGAACCTGAATCTATAACCACCACAGCAAGTGGTGAAAGTTGGCTTGGTTCAAATGCTGAAAACGCTTTGCTCTATGCTTGTCTTGTTGAGGGTTACACCTTTCTAAAGGGAGAGGCTGACCAGATGGAGTGGTATAACGCGAAGTATGAGGACGCTGTATCTCGACTTAAATCTCTAGGTGAAGGTTACGATACTACTGATGCGTTTAGATCAGGAGCTGTCAGGAGTGTAAGAATTTAATGTTTACTGTTGATATAAAGTCAGAGATTGGGCAGGTTGGAGTAGAAACTACTCACAATCGTGGTTTTACTCCTGAAGAACTTTCAGTAGATTGTGCCAATAAAATAATTTCAGTCTCTCAAAGTGCTGACCCTGTATTAAGGCAACAAGCAGAAGCTTTTAAATCTCAAATTCAACAAATTGTTTTATATTACATGAAGCAATCTGCAAAAAGTGAGCGAACAACTATCTATAATCTTTTACTTAATGCCGGGGAAGCTTCTTTGGCAGAACACATTAGGAGGCTTTAAATGGCTTTTTCAGGTAACTATATGTGTACTAGTTTCAAGACTGAACTTATGACTGGGACACACAATTTTACAGCAAGTACAGGCAATACTTTTAAGTTAGCTCTGTATGATAACAATGCGTCTTTTACCGCAGCTACTACTGCGTATACAACTTCTGATGAAATAAGCGGAAGTGGTTATTCAGCAGGCGGCGGTACTCTTACTAACGTAACGCCTACATCAAGTAGTACCACGGCTTTTACGGACTTTGATGACTTAACTTTTAGCACAGCAACAATAACAGCTAGAGGTGCACTCATTTATAATGATACTGCTGCGGGCGATCCTAGTGTTGTTGTATTAGATTTTGGTGGTGATAAGACATCTACTGCTGGTGATTTTAAAATTGTTATGCCTACGGCGGATGCTTCAAATGCGTTGATTAGGATTGCTTAATGTCTGGGGTTGGTTGGGGTCGCGCCGCATGGGGTGATGGAACATGGGGTGAAGACACAACCGCCACCATTGTTATTGGGGGATGGGGTCGAGGCGCTTGGGGTGACGGCGCTTGGGGAGAATCTCTAGGACTTCAAGCGACAGGTCAAGTAGGAACAGTTTCTGCTGGGATTGTCGCTGGGGCAACAGTCAACGTAACAGGACTTGCGGCTACTGGAGTGGTTGGAACAGCCAATGTTCTAGCTCCGGGGGAAGTAGCAGTAAGTAGTGTTGTAGCTACTGGTCAAGTAGGCAGCGTTACTGTACACCACAATGCTCAAATCTCGGCAACGGGAGTAGAGGCTACAGGTGAAGTTGGTAGCGCAGGAGTTTTAGAACAAACGGGAGTTTATCCTACAGGCGTGGAAGGTACGTCTGAGTTAGGAACAGGCTTTAGTGTTGTTGCTCCAGCTACTGTTTCCCCGACAGGACTGCAAGCGACAGGCGTACTCAATGGCGTTACTGTTGACTTGTTAATAGAAATACCTGTTACTGGCTTATCAGCCACATCAGAGATTGGTACGGCTTTTGTTGTAGAGGCTGCAACCAATGTATATCCGACAGGGTTAAGTGCAACAGGTGAGGTGGGTCGAGTCCTTATCTGGCAAAACATTGATCCTTCGCAAAATCCTAACTGGATTAATATGACTCCTTCTCAAACACCAAATTGGACAAGCATCCCTTGATAACTTGAGGTATAGAAATGGCAACTTACGCAAATGATTTAAGACTAAAAGAAATAGCGACAGGTGATGAAAGCGGAACGTGGGGTACATCTACCAACACGAACCTTTCGTTAGTGGCTGATGCTTTTAGTTATGGAACAAAGCAGATGGCTGCTGATTCCAATGAAACCTTTACGATGGCTGACGCTACCGCTGATCCTACCCGTTCCTTGTTTTTAAAGATTACTTCAGCAGTGTCTTTAACCACAACAAGAGAAGTTACTCTTGGCCCTAACACGGTATCCAAGGTCTGGATGATTGAGAACTCTACCACTGGCGGTCAGAGTATTACAATCAAGCAGGGTTCTGGTGGCACAGTAACTATTGCTAATGGCTCTAAAGCTTACGTCTACGCAGACGGAGCTGGCGCAGGAGCGGCAGTTATTGATGCTAACTTTACAGAGACTGGTGGAGGTACTGTTACTTCCGTAGAGGTTTCTGGAGGAACTACAGGATTAACTTATAGTGGTGGCCCAATAACCTCTAGCGGAACCATCACGATGGCTGGAACCCTAGCGACTGCTAACGGAGGAACAGGTTCTACTGCGACTGCTTATTGTAACCTAGCTTCAAACGTCACAGGAACATTACCCACGGCTAACGGTGGTACAGGATCAACAGCAGTTCAGTATTGTGATCTTACTACTAACGTGACAGGAGTATTACCTTTTGCTAATGGGGGTTCTGGCGCGATAACTCCTTTGCTAAAAGGAACAAGTTATTCTGCGGTTAATAGAGATTACATCATAGCTACAGCAGGGGGAATTACGATTACCTTGCCTGCTGGCCCATCGGCTGGAGACAGCATTACAATTAAAGATGGAACCGGAGCTGCTGCTACTAGCAGTTTTACGGTAGATAGAAACGGTAGCAACATAGCAAGCTCCNCTACTAATCTTACCTTTGATAAAAACTTCGCTGAGATCGTTATGACTTACATAAACGTCACCATTGGTTGGAGNGTATAAATGACTAATTTAGCCGATCTGCTGCCAGCAGGTGGCGGTCAAAACAACACAGAGTTTG
>FUFK010040986.1_pt2 | contig 17907 bp, 26 predicted proteins | sample 1021851 | NCBI WGS metagenome assembly FUFK01 (sample SAMEA51879418, study PRJEB19060) | metagenome | reverse complement strand
CAGTAACTGGTCAACCTATGACCTCAAGCACAGGCGATGAGGCTGTTGCAACAGATCAAAATATATCTGTATCTGGAAACCCATTAACATCTACAACTGGTACCTTCGCAATCACAGGAGATGGTCAAACTACAGTAGTGGTTGGCGCTGATACTGCTATGCAATCATCAGTAGGCACAGCCGAGGCTGATCCTGAATTTGTAGTTTTCCCAACAGGAAATGCTATGACATCCGCTGTTGGCACAGTAGGAACGTCAGTTTTCTTAACTGGTATAGGAATGACATCCACAATAGGGGATGCTGAGCAAGAAACCTTGTACGAGGCTCCAAGTGTTTCAGCTACCTCTAGCGTAGGAACAATAAACATTAGAACAGATGTTGTCTTTACAATATCGGGTAATTCTGTTACTAGTAGTACAGGTAATTTACAAGGCACCTTCTGGAGCCAAGTAGACGACTCAAACAGCGAAATAGTTTGGACAGAAGTTCATAAAGCTGCATAAAAGTTTTGACAAACTTTGAAATAATCATTAAATTTTAAATTAGGAGATTAAATGAGTTCAACATTTTCGACAGGTCTGAGAATAGAGCTACAAACCACTGGAGAAAATTCAGGAACTTGGGGTACAATTACTAACAATAACTTTTCCCAAGTATTTGAATTTGCTATTGCTGGTGTTTATGCAAAAACTCTTTCTGGAACAGGACCTACAACTTTAACAAATGCTGACGGACCACAATCTCAAGCTAACAACGAAGCCAGACAAAACCAAATTATTTTTTCTGGAACGATTTCTACAACACACATAGTGCAGTTTCCAACTACACAAAAAACTTACGGACTTTATAACAACATTGCAGGTGGTGCAGATATTACTGCAAGATTAGGCGCCACTGGTAACACGTTAACAATTACAAATGGAAAATACAGATTAGTATCTACAGATGGAACTAACTGGTATGATATTTTTACACTCGCTGGATTAGGTGAGGCATGGATTAAGAAAACATCGGATTATACTGCATCAGCAGGTGACAATATTTTTGTTGATACGTCAGGTGGAGCAGTAGCAATTACTTTGCCAAGTTCTGCAGCCATTGGTGATCAAATAAAGTTTATTGATGCAGAGGGAACTTTTGCAACTCATAATTTGACTGTAAATAGAAACGGTCACAAAATTCAGGGATCTGAAGCAAATTTAACAGTATCAACTAGTGGTTCTGGCTTTGCGTTGGTGTACAATGACAGTGACAACGGTTGGAGATTAAAGTATAACGATTAATTATGGCTAACTTACAAGATATAACGAATAGAAGTGAAGTAGGAACTATTAAACCTTGGCCTAAAGCTACGGCTCCAAGTGGTTATTTACTATGTGATGGATCGGCTGTATCAAGAACAACTTATGCTGATTTATTTGCAGTAATCTCAACGACTTATGGAGCAGGTGATAGCTCAACAACTTTTAATGTTCCAGATCTTCAAGGAAAATTTCCACAAGGTAAAAGTGGAACAACAAGTTTAGCTGGAACAGGTGGTGCAAACACCGTAACTGTTGCTGTAACAAACAACCAAGCTGCAACTAGCACTACAACGCAATCGGTTACAATTACTGGTAACATCGCCAATACTTCATTAACCAATGCACAGTTAGCTTCACATGACCACCCTAATTTTCAATTTGGTCCTATGAGTAGAAGAATTTTCAACTCTACGTTTAACAACCAAGGTCCAGGTCAAAACCCATCTTTTGTAGCACCCACAGGTTCAGGTACTGGTCACAATCATTCACACACATTGTCAGGAACTTTAACAGGTAATATTACAACTACTTTAACAGGAGATGTAACAGCCTCTGGAACAAATGCTTTTTCACCTTTCGTAATTGTAAATTACATAATAAAACATTAGGAGAGATAATATGGCTTCAGAAATTTTAATATCTTACGGTGATACAATCGTAGTTGATCAATCAGATTCTCTAGGTGGATTTTCTATAAAATGGGCTGATAAAGGAAATGCATTTCCTGATATTGGCGATGATATTCATTATGTTATTTACAACACTGCACCTGGTGGAGATGAAGTACAACGTAAAGATCCTAGCACTCATATGATGACAGGCAACACTGCTTTAAGTAGTGTTAGTGATGTTGTTGGTAATGGAGTTACAGTTCAACAATTATTAACTTGGGGTGAAACTAGAAAAGGTCAAATCCAAGCTGCTGAGACAGCGTACGATACCGCTGTTGCTGAGGACGAAAACAACGGCACTAATAACGCTGATGGTAAAACTTGGAGAGACTACGATTCTAATTACTCGTGAAAAATACCACGTATTTGTAATACTTTTCTTTTTTTCGGTCCAGTTACAGCACAAACTTTGTGCATGATACCATTTTTAATTGCTACTAAACAATTAGGCTGTGAATATACGCTTAAGGGTAAACCTCTTCCTGTATCTATTAAAGTCTCTCCACCCCAATTCCGATCCCAATCTTCATGAATATATAAAGAATAATTTAATGTGTAGCCACCATCGTTGTGCCAATTTATACCAGCATATTTATCATATTTATAAAAACTAATACGCAGTAAAGAATTATCTTGAAAAGGTATAAACTCACAGTTTTTTACAACATCTAACACATTTTTAAAAATTTCATCTTTATATTTATATTCACCTTTATCTAAACTAGATAATTCACTTACTGTCGTAACTTCTTTCATAGTTACATTTTTGTTTTCATCTAAAAAGAGAGTCTTCTCCCAATCTTTATAAGATTTATTTTTATCGTATTGATCGTAATCAAATCTTGCAACTTCTTTAAACAAATCATTAGGTAAAAAATCTTTTATAATTAAAGCGCAATCATCGATATTGGCATAAATTTTCACTTGTAACTTTTCTTTCTCCAAAAAAGTTTTTTATATTTATCAAAAAAATGACTTAATAGAGAATTTAAAGTTTTGTTGTGTAAAGGTTCATAATAAAAACCTGACCAACTTTTCCAGCTCTCTCTACGAAACGGTATTACTTGTATCATCGGTTGACCTTTTTTGATTATAAACTGTTCGTCTTTTTTATTTAAAGTAAACGGAAAATGAATTAGGTTAATATATGTGTCCGTATCAACTACGCCAGAAATTATATCAAATCTATCTTCAACTCTGTTCCAAGGTTTTACAAAATAACAACTATAACCTGGTGGTGTCTTTATAAGCCATTTATTTATAAATTTACCTGCTGCATTGCCTGTTTTTTTGTGCCAACTTTCTGGCAATTGCACGCTGTCATGGTATCCTGTATCCTGTTGCTCTCTATTTGCAGGAGTTATTGTAAAAGTTTCATCAGCAGGATCAATAAGGTAATCCTGATCAAAAGGTATAATATAACCAGCTGTAAGAGAATCTAAAAATGGAATGCAACCTTTTATTGTCTCATCGTGCATATTACCGTGATTAAATTTTTCTAATTTTTTATAATCCTCTGGTATAAATCTTGAAGAGGGTTTTGGGTGTGGCCANACTTCTACAAACTCTCTATCTGAAGCAATAAATTTNATTTCATTTTCNAGCATTTGTGTCCTCATCGTCTATAATAAAATTAAATGACATTGATCTTCTTATAGGATCATCATCATTGGTTTTGTAGGGCATTACAAAGTGTTGGTGTGATGCTTCAAATACGTAAAAGTCACCTACTTTACAGTCATAAAAATCACAGTGCGTATCTCTTGAAAAAAATCCAAGTTTACCATCTTTAAATTTATGAGGATGTTTTACATCATTTATAAAGTTTGGAACTTTTAAAAACANTACCGTAGACCATCCTGTTAAATCGTGATGTGTATGTGGTGGATTGTATTCATGTGGTTGCATATCATTGATCCACATTGTAAGTATTCGTAAATTATATTGTGGGCTTTTTGTTATACCAAAGTGATTTAAGGACATCATATAGTCATTTATATTTTTTTCCATAGTAGACATAATTTTTAATTTNGGTACGATGTCTGTAACAGTTAGCTCAGTATCTATTCTACCAGCAAGTAAACGACCTCTGCTGTCTAAATTTTTTTTATTTTTGTCAAATTCTTTGTTAAGCTCATTTATTTCATCTAATGGTATTTGATACCTTTTAATTATTCTGCCAGATACAAAAGTCTTGTTNTTCATGCTTTCTTGCTTTTTTACTACCATAATCGTGTCAAGAAAACAATTATAAAAAATACTGTTGCGAACATAGAAAATATGCTTACATTAGGTTCTCACCAAAATTAACAATCACAGGAGATATTATGAGCGAACAAGACTATTTAAAAGCTATTGCTGTCCTTGCTGACAAGGTGAGCAGATACCACGAAAGACTGTTAGCAGTTGAGAGAGACTTTGAACGTCACATGAAAGATGCGACAAATCATTGTCCCGATGATTGCGATTGTAAAAAGTCTAATTGAAATATCCTATGATGGCGTATCTCCATAAGCCCCATTTAGCTATGTGGGCTGGAGCATGCACCATTTTTGAATTCCAAAATATCGCCTTGTTTTCTTCAAAACCAATGATGTCTATTGGTTTATATTCATCTTGTAGAAGATACTTATCTTCAAAAAATCCTGTGCCTGTGTTTTCTTTTTCTTTACCTCTAATGTAAATAATTATTTGTCTTAAGGTGTTATGATTCTTATCAACATGTGGATGAAATGTTGGGACATTACATGTTAAAGTATGTTGTAAAGCAGTAATTTTTTTTGGTTTATAATCAAAATACTTTTCTATATTTAGTGTTATTTCTTTTGCTAAGTCGCTGTCTTTTAATATCTCTATCATTCTAGCTGTTCGACCATCAGCTTCTTTGTTGAGCCTTGTAAAAGTTTCAGTGCTTAAAAAATGTTTTTTTATTGCGTAGTCGTAGTTCATTATCTAAACATTGTCGCTATTGAGTACCTCCATGTGCCAGTATTTTCTGTTTGTGCTGGACAGTGAATTACATTAGAGTCCCAAAATATAGCTTTATTTTCTTTAAAACCTATTACATCAACAGGTCCTTGTTCCATATTTTCTAATACAGTGTTCTCTTTCTTAAAAATACCAGTGCCGCTATATAAGTCAGTGGGACCTGCAATATAAATTAAACACTGATATTTTACAGTATCAGTTAAATCTACATGAGGATGCAAAGTAGGTTGATTACCACACATTGTAAAATAAATATGTGTGTATTCTTCGACAACAAAATTAAAATATTGTTTTATTTTTTTAGCTATTAAGTCAGCAACCTCACTATTATTTTGCACCTCCCTCTGATGCCAATACACATGATTTAACATTCTTTCTACATCAGTTTGTTTAGGTGGCACATATTCTAAAGTTGTAAGTTGATTTTTTAGTGCCAAAAAATCTTGTTTATCGAAGAAATTGTTTTTGATTGCGTAATCAAAACCTTTTTTCATTCTTTAGGTGTTTGACCTAACATATCTCTTAAAGATGGAGCATATACTTTAACATCTCGTCTAATTTTTTCAACAGTGGTTGAAGTAGTTGGATCGTCAATGTCTGCTTGCATAGCTTCTTCTGACTCGTACTCTTGACCTGTTTCTGTATTAGTGATTGTCGTCTCTGTTTTGACATTGTATCTTGGTATGACTCTACCATCTTCTAGAGTCATAGTTCCTATTTGTTCTGCGTTTTTAACTATTGGCATATTATCCTCCTGTCCACATTAAATTAAAACTTAAAATTACTCTATCTTCATTTGAAAGATTGGTTGCTACTTGATGTTGTAACCATGATGGAAAAAAAATCAAGGAATTTTCCTCTGGATTCCAATCTACACTATGAGCTAAATGTATAGATTGGTCGGTTTTTTTGTTACAATCCATTATTTCTGCTTGCGGTCTTGGGTCTAAAAAAGTAATTCGTCCACTTTTTTCAGGTGTTTTCATATAGTACACACCAGATAAAAAACTCATGGGATGTGTATGTACATTGTTTCTTGAACCAGGTTGATTTATTATACCCCACATGGCATCTAAAGTAGGGTTACAATCATCTACAGCATCTAAATGTTCAAAACACTCTTTTGCGTTTTGTAAAATAACTTTTGTAATTTCTTTAAATTCATCTTCTTTATATAAATTTAGATTACTGTGCCAACCGCCAACATTAGATCTTGGTGTACCAGTTTTGTTTTGAGATTTTAAATCATAAAGTTTTTGTATCATTTTACTATTATCCATCTCTATTTTTTTAACAAAAAATGGCGTTATGAATAACGAGTGTAATTGCATTTCTGACATATATATTCCTTTCTAAAGTTGACCCTTTGTAACCTCCATAAAACTTACAATTATGTGCACTTGATTAGCGGCATTAGCTTGGGCTTTTAACACATCAGATTCTTGTAATACAAGAGGCTGAGATAATAATTCAGTTGTAGTATTAGTTGCTACACTTTTAGCTTTAAATAATTCAAAAGTAGCAGATGATCTTAATACTTCTAAATCGACTAGAGTGGTGCTTCCTGAGTCATTACAAATTAAAATTGATTTAACAACATCAGTTGTTGGTGGCACAGGTGGTGTGGCACCTGGATCAGCCGTAGGCACTGTCAATATTGTTGTTAAATCCGTTGATGTCATATCAACCATTGCACTTTTAAATGTATTAGCCAAGGAAAAATGTCTCCGATTCTGTTTCTTCTTTTAAGTCTTGTTGAAAGTTAGTATTTAATAAAAAAACAATCTGCTCTAATAATCTAACCATTTGATCAAACTGACTAGCATCATATTCTGGAGTAGCGTTAGGTAATCTAGTTATATTAATTTTAGCCATTATCTTCTACCGTCTGGTCTAATTTCTAATTTTTGTGATCCAAGTCTCCAAGCAGTATCATCTACAGTGTTTGTTGTATACCTTATTTTTACTGCTCTACCTCTGCCTCTAACATTTATTTTTTCAGTTGTGCTAGTAATAGACCCACTTGTTTGCACATTAGCTGTAGATTGTGGATACTGTTCCAAAGTCAATTGTGCTGTCATCGTATTAGCTAAGTTGTCAAAGTCAGGTACTAATTTATTAACAGACATCAGCTGATCACCGTCTGCAATTTCTACAGATCCAGTTTCTAAAAAAGCTGTAATAGCAGTACCATCTGCCTGATTATTACCAGATTCATGCTCATATACAAAAGATGCACCAGCAGTTAATCCTAGTATGCTAGTGGCATTTGCAGTCGCAGATGAACTATACTCTGTTGCAATCGGTTTTTCATAGACATAAGCTCCCAACCAAGTAGTCCTAGCTAAATTAATAGTATACCAAGTGCCCTCTAAATAATTGTAAGCAACAGCTCTATCTATTTGAGTAGCGTTGGATGATGGATAATACCAAATTATTTCATTAAAAGCTGTATTTAAGCCTACGGCAATATCATTTTTGTTTGTGTAACTTAGATCATCAAATACATAATCTTGTACAGAACAAGGCATTTTCTTGACAACACCGTCAAATAAGTAAAATGCGTTGTCCGACATCCAGTATGCAATACCATTTACCTCTATAGCAGCATGTTGTGCAATCAACCCAGCATTTGCGCCTAGTTGTCTTAGACCAAATGTAAAAGGTGTTCCAACAAACTGAATACCATGTAATGATGTGTCTGTCCAAACTAGTATTTGACCAGTCGATTTAATAGCACCCACTATTCTAGAGCCATCTGTAATCCTTAAAGAACCTGCCTCATTTGTTGCAACAGGTGTATAATCAGTTGCATCCTCTCTATCTGAAAATCTAAACAGTAAATCATCTTGTGTAGCTGAATTGCCTATCGTTGTTTCTGTTCCAAATATTAGAAGATGTCTTGTGTCTGTGGAAACTAAACTAAATCTTGAAGCTGTTGGCGCATTTGATAATGCTGTTGCTCTTGTACCAAAACTACTTGAGGTATCCCAAATAAAAGTTCCGCCATCTAAAACAGTAGCAATTAAATCTTCTCCAAAATTATCTAATGACCAATTCCTACCAGCGACTACAACATTCGAAGAGGATCTTGGTTCATCCCAAGTGCTTGCTCCCCAAGTCTCTGTGCCCCATCCATAACCGTATGTCGAAGATGTTGGTCCTGGATTTATTTGATATGTTGCAGTAACTGACCCTCCACCAGCAGCTGTAGTACCCGAAGCATTAGTGCCCGCATTAATTGTAAAAGTATTTCCTGACGGCACTGTAAGAATCTCAAATTCAGCATTAAAATCTATACCATCAACCACGTTAGTAGAAGATCCGTTGTCAAATGTTACAAAAGCACCCACTTCAGCATTGTGACCAGCGTCTGTTACAGTCACAGTGGCAGAACCACTTGATGTTGCAAACGGATTAGTTAAAGCCTGTGTTTCCCTAAGTGGTGTTATGTCATAGACTTTACCCTCAGAAAAAATGTAAAGTTTTCTGTCTGTGCCTAATGCTAGATACCTTGTGCCATCAAGACCTATCCAAGAGTGAGTGTCTCTTACAACCCCTACAACAGTAACATTAGGATTAGGTAGATTAGACCATCCACCCCATCTTTCAGGTTTTCCATAGTGAAACCTTACAAAATCAGAGTCAACATATTTTCTTTGATCTCCTGCAGAATATGCAGTGTCCTGCTTATCTATGCCAGGCTTAAATTTTAGTTCTACTAATTGCATGATTAAGATAGTATTATCGAAATATCAGAAAAAATCAATAATTAGAGCCTATGAGCTGTGTTTAAGTCGGTCCAATATTGAATACTGAACCTTTGTTGAGGAAATGGTACATCTTTGCCACTTTTTGATTTTATTGGTGTTATTGCGTGATGTATGTAAGTGGGAAAAACAATCATTAAATTGTTTTGGTTAGGTATCTCAACTATTCTGTTTTCGTCCATGAATAGCATATCACCCCCTTTTAATTCATCTCCTTCGTTTAGAACTAAATTAAAAGTAAAAAACTCAGAATCTGGATGCCAATTGTAATAACCACCATTGTTATAAGATATAACATGAATATTATGTTGCTTTATTTTCCGTAAAAAATGAAATGCGTTTACCCTACCTGAATGTTGTATAAATTGAAAAAAACCTTGATGGTAAAACCAGTCTCCCAATTCACAAATAGCTTCATTGTTTTCAGTGCTCTCTCCGTTTCTAATCCAATAGTCTAGGCCACCACATTTGCTACTTAATAGATGTGCTTTGTCGTCACTCCAATTAGGAATATCAAATCTGTTTCTATTATTCAGTAAATCTATTTTTATTTTTTGTAACATGCTGTCAGGTAAAAAATTTTCACATATTATTATGTTTTCAGACACGTATTCGTAGTTCATTTTGCTCCTTTAAATTGAGTAGCCACATTGCCTCTAAAAGAATAATTACCATAATGAGTCATGCCACTCAAGATATCTGAGTATATTTTGCCACCCATATTTTGCCACAATCTACAAAAGGCATAATCCTCTGATAAGTATCTTCTTGTTTGTGGTTCAATCATTGTATCAAAAAAAGTATAATTCCAATCAGAAGTTTTGTGATAATCAAACTCTTTGTCATGAGATTGATTAATGTGTTGATCTGGTATAAATTTTAACTCAGGGTACGTAGTTGCCATTCTTTCAAACACGTTTCTTTTAATTAACATAAAACCTGTAGCACCATCCATAACTTCAATAAATCCTTTTTGCACTTCTATTCTATCAGGATTTTTTACATTTAAATTATATTGCAAAGCTGCAGCCAACAGCTCGTCCTCAGACATTTCTGGATTTTCTTTTAATCTCTTTTTTACTTTTATCCAATCAATAGTTTTTCTGGGATAAACTCCTGTTACTACGTCTTTATCAAACTCTAACATTCTAATAACTGACTCGGGATTAAAAGATATGTCAGCATCTACAAACAAAAGATGTGTATAGTCGCCATCCATAAACAATTGAACCAAAGTATTTCTAGCTCTGGTTATTAGTGATTCATTACCTATAGTTCCAAACTGTATTTCTATTTTTTTAGTAGCTGCCAAAGCTACTAGTTGCATACAACTTTTAAAGTAATCTGCTGTAATCATGCCTCCATAACAAGGAGTGCCAATAAATATTTTATACATATTCGTTTCCTATAATTTTCATATTTGATGAGATAATAATTCTTTCATAATCACCTTTGTATGAAGCGTAATGCCATAGAGAGGAAGGAAAAATAATTAATTTACCTACCGTAGATGTTTCATGATGTTCTCTTTGTGTGGTTGTACTGTTTGATGATAAGAATGACGTGGCACCACCATTAGTAAGGTATAATATACTTGAAAAATTTACATCTGTTGTATCGTGTTGATGAACATTATGAATTGAATTTTTGCCATAAATAGCTGTCCAATAACCAAAAAGATCAAATGAGTAACCTTCGTTAGAATATTTGTTAGCTACCATGTTAATTAACATTTCATATTCATAAAGTTTTGTTGGATTTTTGTAATCGGTAAAATAATTATCTGAATGATGTTCAGTATAAAAGCTACTTGTCTTCTGTATAATATTTTTCTTTAAGTTTACTTCTTCAAGTAAAGGTTGCATTTCTTGATTATTAAATTCAAATTTGTGTAATGTAGTTGCAAATATATTTTCGTTATCTATTTTCATGCCATTCTTCTTTGTCAGTTTTATATATAAAGTTTGCTAAGACATATCTTGGAGTTGACTCTCCTGCAAATTGTAAGGGGCTGTGCCAAATGCTTGATGTAAAAAAAATTGCTCTATTTTCTTTAAAACCAATATGCGTGTGTAAAGAAAATTTATCTTCTTCTTGTTCATAAAACCCAGTGCCATTGTTAATTTTAGTATCACCTAACAAATAAATTAAACAATTATATAAACCATTATCATCATGGGGTATGGCTGGTGTGTTTGGAAAACTTAAAAAATAATTTGATTTCATACCCATAACAGTAACATTAAAATACTTTTTTATATTTTTCTTAACCTCCGAACTAACATCTGATTCATCTGGCAAAGCTATATGATGATAATTTCGTTGATAAACATTATTATTTTGTTGATCGTCATGCAATGTGTCTTGGTATCGTGATTTAAACTCTGAAGTCATGATGTTTTGTTGAATTTCTTTTAATACGTTTTCTTCAAAAAAATTATCTTGTATGTAAATTTTACTCATCTTTATAAAAAATATTAAGTGTATATCTTTCTGAACTATCACCAAAAGATTGTAAGTCTGAATGTGGTATTTTACTACCGTTAAAAAACAACGCCCTGTTTTCAATAAAACCAATGTGAGAACTTAATGATTTACCTGTCATAAATCCTGTGCCATTGTTTAACAAAGACTCGCCTTTAACAAATAAAAGAAAGTTTGCTACATTATCTTTATCGACATCTACATGAAACAAGGGCTCTTTATTATTCTGTCTTAAATGTGCGCTAACCGATATAGGCACTAGATTTCTGTGTGGGAAAAAATAATCTTTTATTAGTGTAAGTAATGGATCTGTGTGAAAACTATGTGGAAAGGTGTGCCTTTGCCCATATGTTTGTCCCTCTGGGTTTTTTACTTCACTGTATTTTAGATTAATAAAAGTTTCTTGTAATGATTCTAAAGTTTCAATAGATAAAAAATTATCAACATACATAACAAATTCTGTGTCTTTATTGTGTTTCATTATTTAAAAACCTGAAAATTAAATGCTAATGAAAATCTTTGTTTATCAGAGTCTAAAACTCTGTGAAAGGTTTCTGATTCAAACAATAATAAATCACATTTTTTTGGGTGTATTTGTTTTCTATGATCCTCTGGAAATACACAAAATTCAATTGAAGAATTATTATCAGTTAAATATAAAACACCAGAACCAAAACTACCCTCATGTTTGTGAAACTCTTGATAGCCATTTTTTTCTATTATGTTTATCCACGACTCATGTATTATAAAAGGTGATTCTTTATTAAGGTTTTGCATTAATAAATTTTTAATTGTTTTTTCTATTTGTTCTCTTACATACTTTAATTCAATCACATCATATAATATGTTTGTAGATATATTTGCAGATGTAAGTAAATTACAGTTCCATGACTTTGATTTAAAATTTTTTAAATTATTTAAAATATAATTTAAAGCTGTTTCTATTACATGTGCATTTACTTTACTTTTGTAAATGCTAATTTTTTTTAATATTATTTCTTCAATATTATCTTGTTGCATACTCTGTCGTCAAATATTCTATTTTTCTAACCCAACCTCTAGGTATAGCTATTGCACCGCCTCCATGGTTGTCATCTTTATCTACACACCAAGATCGCATAATTACGATCTTGTCATCGTTGTTTACAACCATGTATCCAATTTCTTGACACACGGCCAAAGGCGCTTCCATTATTTCTTTTATAGGCAGCCAACCTGTTTCCATGTCTCTTGCATCAAGCCATGTAATTCTAACCATAGGAAATTTATTTATGTTCATGTCCATTCTCGTCATATATTGGCATATAATTAAAAGCGACTGTAACTCTTGTCTTGTTGGATTTATTAGGACTAACAGAATGCATAACCTTACCATCAAAGAATAAAACAGTTCCGTCCTTCACATTTATTTGTTTTAAATTGTTATACGTTACATTATTTTTTTCTTTCTTTTGTAATACAGCATTGTTGTCCGCATGCACAAAAAAGTAAGAATCACTGTTTTCTACGTTAAGAAATAGCACTACGGCTAGAAAATTGTCATGTTTGTGAGGCACTGCGTATTGATCTTTTTTATACCAATTGATCCAACACTCATGCAAAGCTAGTGAGGGAATATCATATCCTTCTTTTTTTATAAATTTTTCAAGAGACAATCTTATTTCTCCGCCNAAATCATTTAAAGCTTTGTATCTTTGATGTGAATTCCAATCAGTTCTCCCCGCAAATACATTAAATATTTCAGACGGCTCAGTTTTAAGATTAGTTTCTTCAGCCACAATAATGTGTTGTATTTTTTCTTGCCAGTAATTTAAATTTTCTAGTTCATAATAGAAAATTTCTTGCGTAAATATAGGTAGCCTACTTATTAGGGACATTTTCAGTAAATGTGGCGTCCTTTGGTATTAATCTTAAATTAAAAGACACCGATCTTCTTTCTTCATTAGGAGTTCGAAATGGATACACCATATGCGTTAGCCAAGATGGAAATAGAAATATATCACCGACTTCTGGTGGGTGCTGTAGTTTGTGCCCACTAAAAGTTTTTGGATCACCGCACATAAAAAGTATATCACCTACACTTGGATAATGATCCTCGGCTGCTCTTTCTTTATCAATACTCTTTGGCATCTTTGTATAAAACACACCAGATAAATCACCATCGTGCATATGTGCTGGGTTAAAATCCCCTGCCCACTGACTAACGGCCCACATAGACTCAATAACCATCTTATCTATTTTTTCTGGCGCTAATGTTTCACTAGCTGGTGGTATTGACAAATAAGATTTTACCATTTCACCGATTAAAAAAACTAATTGTTGTCCATCCCCGTCAATCCACTCTGGTGGCATTCTAACTTCTTGTTTAACATTGCCAGCTAAATTAGGAGACCAATCCCATTGTTTAGCTAATTTAGGATCGCCTAGTATTTCATCACACTTTTGATTCACAATATTTAGGATAAAATCAGGCACTTTACCTTTTACTACAGTAGGACCGAATGGTCTAATAGCGTCAAATTGTAATTTTATTTCTTTCTGCATACGGATCTCCTCCATTTATCTATTGTCATATAGCAATAATTTGCCTATAAATATAGAAATAAATTGGTAATTTCTTCAAGTCCATCCAAGCTTGCTTTCCAACAAACATAAAGTTGCTAACTAAAAGGATTATGCATGATTGATGAACAATTTTTACAGACTATTCCACAATTTGGTATTGGTGGTTTTGTCGGTAAAGTATTTAAAAAAGTAAAGGATACTGTAAAAAAAGTAGCTCCCATCGTTGGTGGTGGTATCGGCTTTTTAATCGGTGGATCAGCTGGTGCTGGTATTGGAGCTGGTATTGGTGGATTGATTGCAGGTCAAAAACCAGGAGAGGCTCTTGGCACTGCAGCACTTGGTTATGGTATCGGATCATTAGCGGGTAGTTTTGCTCCTATTGGTCGTTATGCGGGAAGAGGTATACCAGGAACAAACATAGGTGGTTTGTTAGGTACGGCAGAAGATAGATTATTAACAACTGCTACTGACGATCCAGCAAATATTTTACAAAGATTAATCGGTGGTGGCGATGCTACACCAAAACTTTCAAACGCAGAACAAAAAATAATAAACTATCAAAACGCAATAGATGCTGGAGATTTAGATTCTAAGTTAGGAAATCAATTAATAGAATTAGAAAAATTAAAAATTTTTACAGGACAAGATAAAAAACCAATACTTGGAGGAAACTTAGGTACAGTATTAACAGCAGGAGCCGCTATTTCGCCTCTTTTGACTTATCAAGCAGCTTTAGCTGAACAAGAAGGATTTGTACCAGAAGACCCCAATGCGTTAAATCCATTTTATTACATGAACCCAGAAGAATTCCAAGTAGCAGGTTTGGGCACGCAAGACCATTTTACTTTGATCAACTACAAGAATATTTTGGCGTTCCAAGAGATGATTTACCTACTGATTTTGTTAGACCAACAACAGCAGCTCAAGGTGGTATTATGAGATTAGCAAACGGTGGCACTCAAGAGTTTCCGAGAAAAACAGGTGAGATTAATGGGCCAGGCACAGGCACATCTGATGACATACCTGCGATGTTAAGTGATGGAGAATTTGTATTTACTGCGAAAGCTGTTCGTAATGCAGGTGGCGGTAGTAGAAGAGAAGGTGCTAAGAGAATGTATCAAATGATGAAAAATTTAGAAAAAGGTGGTACACTGTCTGAACAATCAAGAGGAGTAGCATAATGGTAACGCAAACACAAATAACGAGAGAAGCACCAGATATTGAAGCTCGTCGTTTAGGGCTTATTGATAGTGCAAAAGCATTAACGGAAAAACCAATAACGTTACCAGATTATACTCTTGCAGGATTCCAGGCCCCTGAAACAAGGGCATTTAATTTAGCTGGCCTTGGTATCGGTGCATATGAACCATTATTAAATCAAGCACAACAAGCAATTTTAGCAGGACAAGGCACTACGGCAGGAACAATTCCTTTGTTAACTGCTTTAGCGCAAACTCCAACATCTGCAAGTTTTGCGCCTTTTCAAAGTAATTTTCAACAAGCCGTTATTGACCAAACTTTAAAACAATTAGATGAGCAAGCTGCTCAATCACAAACACAACTAAGTGATTTAGCTCAATCAAGAGGTGCTTTTGGTGGATCAAGACAAGCTGTTCAAGAAGCATTACTTGGAGAGGGTTTACAAGATGCTAAAGCAAGAGCTATAGCAGGATTAAATCAACAAGCATTTGAAAACGCCCAAGCTGCTTTTGCAAGAAATCAAGAATTACAGAGATTGGCGGCACTAGGTATTGGTGGCTTAGGTGCACAACAAGCAGGTTTTGCCGCACCTCTTTCTGGATTAGCGGCTCAAGAACAATCACAAAGAGGCGCAGATATTAATCAATTACTTGGAATAGGTGGATTACAAAGACAACAAGCTCAAGCAGGATTAGACGTCGGTAGACAAAATATTTTACAAAATATTTATGAGCCTTTCCAAAGATTAGGTTTCTATGGTGATGTATTAGCAGGAGCACCTACATCGCAACAAACATTAGTGCCCGCAGTAAGTCCAGGAGTTTCACCTTTACAACAAGCTATCGGAGTTGGTATAGGTGCTTTATCTGGTATTGCAGGTCTTAGAAGGTCAGGAGTAGTGTAATGAGTGTTTTAAATAGAGCGATGTTTAATCAAACAGTAAATAGACAAACTGGATCACCTATTAGTGGAGAGAATTCACCTACTTTTTTTGAAAATCTTGCTAACGCACTTAGAGGAACTAAAAATGCACCTACTGCTACCAAGAGTGATGACTCAACTGTGTATAATTTTGGAGAGTATGGTGGCACTTATGATTTAAAAGAGCAAGGTTTTCAAAGAATACTCCGTAATTATTTACCAGAGGGTGCTGAATTGTTTGTGGGAGATCCTAATGAATTCTTATTATCTCCAGAAGGTCAGCAAGCGATAGAATTATTTAGAGCTGATATACTAAAAACACAGGAAGCTAACAGAGCTATGGGATCACCTATAACAGGTGAGGGTATAAATGGTCTTAAAAAATTAGACGAAATGAGATTTAGACAAATGGGATCTCCTATGCAAGGTGAGATAGCTCAGCAAGCACAAATGATGCCACAACAAAATACAGAAAATGTTGGAATAATGCAAGGTTTTGAAGATGATGCTAAAACCATTGTTGATGCAGGATCAGAAAAAAAAGAAGAGTTTGATAGAGCTGAAGATTATGAACAGTTAATGAATACTATAAGAGGAGATAACAAATCTGAAGATCAAAGAAGAGATGAGCTAGCAGAAATTGTTGGTGAAAAAGATGCTAATGATACACCAGATAGTGTTTTAACATTAGTTCAACCAGTTATTCAAATGTTAGATACTCCAGAGGTAAGACAAGAAGGCATCGGTGCTACTCCACAAGCATTTGCAATGGGTGGTCCTGTCTACCGAAATCAAGGAACAAATAAACCCGAAGGAGAAACATCAACAACTAATGATGATGCATTAAATGATTTATTTATGCAAATACTATTAAATCAAAACAAAGGTGCAAACATCCCTTCTTTAGCAACTGGGTTTCAAAAAAACTTACCAGTTATGCAAGCTATTTTAGGAAGAGACCCAGATCGAACTTTAGCAGATACTTTTTTTAACATTTCAAGAAGTGGTTTTGGTTTAGCAGCTGGCATGACTCCACAGGAAGCCGCAATGTTAGCCTTACAAGGACAACAAAAAATTGGAGCAAAAGAAGAAGCAAGAGATTTAGCTATTAAACAGGCGGCACTTGGTGAAGCTTCTAAAGATAAAGCTTTTGCTCAACAACTTGATTTAGCAATAAAAAAAGAACAAGCAAAAAGAAAAGATACTAAAGGCACCACATTTGTTGTAGGATCTGGTGTTGAGGTACCACCTGCTGTATCATCACTATTAAGTGAAACTCAAATAGGTGCTTATCCAGAGGGCACAAATATATTTGTTGATAAAGATAATAAATTATCAATAAATATACCCACACAGGCAGATCAAGAGGCTTATTACAACACAGATACTAATAAAGTAGTTTTTTTAACTGACAAAGAATTTAACGATCTTAGTGATACAGAAAAAGAGAATTACACAACTGTTGGAGCTGGATCAACCTTTACAAAATTAGCAAAATTAAAAGACGATGGTTCAGTTGATTTAACTACAGTTTTAGATATTAGAAATTCTAATCAGGCAGAAATACAAAGATTGTTAGAGGAAGAAGATTATACAATTATATCTAATTCTTTTGAGGTAAATCCAGATAGATCAGGAGTAGGAATTTTTAATCGTGCTGAAGGAGGACCTGTATTTAGACAGGCAGGCTCTAATGAAGATGGAGAAACTGCACAACCTAATTATGAAGAAATACTAAAAGCTGCAGAAGATGCCTTAGCTGAGGGTCAATTGTTCCCTGCACAATCAGAGTCCGATAGATCATTTTTTAATTCTTTATATTCNTCAACATTTGATTCCCTAAAAGATTTATTAGAGTTAAAACAGCTTATAGCTGCTGATCCATCNTTAGTTGGTTACACAGGTTTAGCTCAAGAAAGTTTAACAAAACTAGCAACNTTGGCTAATGACATAGATAATATATTTGGTGATAAATTTTTNCCAGATGANGCAGAGGGTGTNCCA
>FUFK010041346.1_pt1 | contig 17909 bp, 35 predicted proteins | sample 1021851 | NCBI WGS metagenome assembly FUFK01 (sample SAMEA51879418, study PRJEB19060) | metagenome | reverse complement strand
ACGCGCTCTGAGCTGAAAGAGGACATGCAACAAGTCCTCCAAGCCCTGCACCGTGTTGAGGACAAGCTCGACCGCGCTCTAGGCCGGCAGTAATGTGGACCTGGTTCACGTCTTTCTCCTGCATGTCTTCCTAGAAGGCCAGCCCAAATCCCGCGACATGTTCTTTTATAGTGTGGATGATTGTGTGTATTTCGCACAACGCCTCCACAAGCAATCTGCAAGCGGCAAGATCACTGCCTATTGCCTCCCTGTCAAAATCGACCCCGATAAAACGAAGGTGTACTGATGATCGACCCTATGTCGGCTTTCGCGGCTGTGTCAGCGGCCAGCGGGGCAATCAGCTCGGCCATAAAGGCGGGGAAAGATTTATCGAGCCTGAGCGGCCCGATCTCAAAGTACGCNAAAGCGGAGGCAGAGCTTAATTTCGGGGCGACCCGNAANAAGAACAGCCTGTTCTCNAAAATGACTGGCGCAGAGCAAGCCGGNATAGATGAGTTTTTCAGGCAAGAAGAGCTGAATTCTCTCCGCGATGAAATGCGCTCTATTTTCATGCTCTACGGCAAACCGGGTGCNTGGGAGCGGCTCCAGGCTGAGATAGCNCGGCAGCGNCAGATACAGAAGGANGAGCTNGAGAGGCGCGCCAAGATCAGGGACCAGATCATCATGTGGACCGTGATCCCGCTCATGCTGATTGTGGGCGCCGCTTTGCTGTATTTGTTCATCAGCTTCCTCAAGGGTGCCCGATGAATGTCCACAACGAGGGGGCTCGTCGGTGAGTTTATCACCTGTGCCGCCATCATGTCCCTTGAGCAAGGATGGCGGGTGGTACATTGCCCGCAGGACGGCATCGACATCATTGCTTTCCTTGACGNCGATTTTGTGAGGGTCCAGGTCAAGTCATCCAGCTTGCGGGCNAACANNAGCAGCCGGCGACCAGGATATCATTTTCAGAACGGAAGCGGCTCNTCAAAGAAGAGGCTGCCCGACCCTACGACGCAAGACATCATTGCGCACTGCTTCCTCGACGCCCGGCGCGTCGTCTTCTATGCGGCCGAGTCCGTGAACCAATACAGCCAGCGATACTCGCAGTCCTATCCTCTCCGCGCTGATCTGGAGCAAGAGAGCTGGGACCGCGCGATCGCTATCATCCAGGAAAGGCAGATATGACTAGCTTCATCGACCAGGTGGCCGAGCAGATCATGCACCATGAAGGTGTGCGTCTGGCGGTCTATGACGACGCAACCGGCAAACCGATCGTGGCCGGCGACATGGTTCAAGGCAATCCGACCATCGGTGTAGGGCGCCTCCTTACAGATGATCGAGGCATCACCGAAGACGAGGTGATGTTGCTTCTCAAGAACGATCTGACGTGGGTCGCTGAGAAGGCCCAGACATACGGCTTCTGGAACAAACTCGACAGCGCCAGGCAGATGGTGATCATGGGCATGATCTTCAACATGGGCAATCGCTTCGATCAGTTTAAGAAGATGATCGCAGCTCTTGAGGTCGGCGACTATGAAGAGGCCAGCGTCCAGATGCTCGATTCCAGGTGGGCGAAGATCGTAAAAGGGCGGGCTGTTGAGCTTTCCGAGCAGATGCGGACAGGCGTCGTGAAATGAGTAAGATCCTGCTTGAATATCGTATCGTCCCGCGTCTGATGATGCTCACCATGACCGGCGTATATATAAGGTGCATTGAGTGGGCTCTGCATCAGCCTGATCTCTCCACGCAACAGAGTGCGCTCATCAGCGTCGTGACAGGTGCCATGACCGGTGCTTTCGCTGTATGGGTCGGGAGCGAAAAGTCCTGATCTGGCTTCTCGTGATGATCACCCTCACACCGTCTGGCTTCGATGTGGCCGTACTGTCAGCCCACGACACGATCGCTGAGTGCCATGTCACCGCCACGTCCAGTATTCACTGGGACGAGCGGATGCCAATCAATCAAGAGGCCGTGTGCATGGCCGCTGACCCGGAGTTTGCAGAATGATCCAAGCCCTTATTGGCCCGATCACAGGCCTCCTCGATAAGTTTGTCGAAGACAAAGACCAGAAGGCGAAGCTGGCGCATGACCTTGCCACGATGGCAGAGCGTCACGCTCAGGAGCTGGCGAAGGGCCAGCTTGAGATCAACAAAGCGGAAGCCCAGCACAAGTCGATCTTCGTGGCAGGCTGGCGTCCGTTTCTTGGCTGGTGCTTGAGCTTCGCAATGGCTTGGCATTTCGTCCTGGCACCCATGACGATGTTCATCGCCGGCTGGTCTGGCGTGACAATCCCGGAGCTGCCGGTCTTTGATATGGACAGTCTGATGACCGTTTTGCTGGGCATGTTGGGTCTGGGAGGCTTGCGCAGTTTTGAGAAATACAAGGGTTTGACCAGGTAGATTGGTTACTTTTTGTCAGGCTCCCGCGAGTGTGGTTACTTTTTGGTTACTTTCCACTGAATGTCAGGGTTTCTCTAGGGTTTCGTCAGGCTCATAACCTGAAGGTCGCAGGTTCAAATCCTGCCCCCGCAACCAAAAATCACACAAAATCAGCGCATTACAGCCCGCCAGGTCGAAAGACTTGCGCGGGCTTTTCTTTTTTGGCTCTATGTCTGTGGTTACTTTTTGGTTACTTTGTGTCAGGTTTTNGNCCTCTTATTTGCCTTTATGCTTTACTTTCAGGCATAAATGCTCATAATAAGAGAGTAACCAGTCAACAGGGAGACAACGATGACTGACTATTGGTTCTCAAGAGAAGAGTGTTCTGACTTTTATGCCCAGCTTTGCGCCGATGTAAACGAGGCATCGAGCAACGAGTGGCAGATCAGCAATTATCACAACGACGCTTGCGGCTCTGTCTGCTTCTATCTGGACAACGACACAGAGACATATGTCCAGCTCTTCGCGTTTATGACGCAAGAGGATGCCGATGATGAGGAGCTTTCAAGGTTTGCCATCACGGTCTCTTGTAATGGTGAGACCGATTGGGAGACACAATGGATCGGCGACAGCCGCGACGAGGCATGTCAGCAAGCCGCGCTTGCCGCCGTCAAGCTGAGGGAGCGTTACGAGGCGGTCCTCAAGGAAGAGGCTGAGGAAGAGGACGACGAAATCGAAATTGGCTTTGAGCATGAGGGCATGTGGATCACTGATCGCACCAAGTCGCCATGCGGTCGCTTTGATCTGACTGAGGAAGAAAGCCTCAAGACATATGGGCACCCAAAAACGCAACCGGCTCAGGAGCCGGCGACCGTGCCCAATTTTTATGAAGCTTTAGCCGATGAGCTGAACGCCCGCACCAATCAGATTGATGCTGACTGGTACGCCTTGCCGCCTCATCATGGTCACACTGATGTCAGCTATGATTTCAGTGTTTCTGAGAATGATGACGGCTTCCCGACTCGTGTGTTGCTCAAGACGTGGCTCTTTGATGATGAGCCTGAGTTTGAGGTCCGCGTCGTTGTAAACGGTGAGCATGATACCGCTTACAAAGGCAAAGACCGCAACACCGCTATCGCCTTCGCCATCGCAAAGGCGGTTCAGATTGACGCCGAATGGGTTCCGGTGATCGCATGACCGAAATCACAAAGCATGACATCGCCCGCATGGTCTTGAAGACGATGCGGGAAATGTCTGTCGGCCATGTTTGCTCTGAGTGCGGCAACAAGGCTGAGGTGACGCATGGTGCGCTTTTCTATTGCGCAAAATGCTGGATGAAACTCTTCGCAAGGAGGACCGGATGAGCGACATGTATGTCAATGAGCCGGTCTTCGAAGCGGCTCAAGATCGGTGGCGCATCCGATTCCGTGATGCGTCGGGGCGTTACCGTTCTGTCTATGCCAAGAAGGAGAGCAAGGCGCGTTTGCGTTATGAGGAGATCAGACGCGAACTGGACACCGGCGCAATGCTGATAAATCGGATCAGCTTCATTGCATGTGCGAAAGAGGCTCTGGAGGCGAGGTCGCTCCTTGTCGGCAAGAAGAACGGCATCCGCTCACAGACCTTCCACAACGATGAGCGGCACATCCGTCTTCACCTCGCAGACCATTTCGGTGACACGCCGATGAAGCAGATCAGCACTGGTGCGATCAATCGCTTTATTCAGGAGATGGTCGTCCGTGAGGTTGCTCCTAAGACTCAACGCCACATCATCGGCACCCTCAACATGATCTGCAAACATGCGGTCGGCAAAGGATACTTGCTGACCAATCCGTGTGCGAAGGAAGACCGCACGGAGATCAGAGGCTCTCAAGGAGAGCGGTCGGGATACCAAGCTGATGAGGTCAAGGCCATCATGGCCCAGAAGATGACGCTTCAAGTCCGCGCTTTGATGATGACCGCCGCATGGTGCGGGTTGGCCGGNAATGAGCTTCAAGGTCTGCAATGGCGCGACGTTGATCTCTACGCTGGCACCTTGTCGGTGGAGCGCACCGGCTATCGCTACATGGTCCAAGATGAGACTAAGACGGAGCATCGCCGCCGCACGGTTCCGATCCCTTCCGCGACGATCAAGGTGCTTCGTGAGTGGCAATTACAATGCGCAAGCACCATCTGGGTCTTCCCGGCCGTGACTGGTCGCATGGGCGAACAGAACGCATGGCGCAAGCTGGTCGCAACCGTGTGCCGTCATGCGGGGGTCAAAGACAAGGGGCTGGGCGGTTTCCGCAAATTCTACCACACGCAGATGGAACATGCGGGGGTGCCGGAGTCCATCCGCAAATACCGCATGGGGCACAGCAAAAAGTCCAACACCGCGAAGGTGCATTATACCGACGCTGATGTNCGTCTTGCTCAAGATGTGAGTGATCTGGAGTCCATTCAGGCTCAGGTGCTTCCATGATTACGGCGTGGCGCGCGTGGTGAGTCCCCTCCATCCGGCTCACCACCCGCCAGCCTTCCCCTTCGAATTCCCGAACCAAGTCGTGCGGAACGAACCGCAATCTCATTTCATAGAGTATCGGCCAGACTGATAGATGGCCTCAAAGATGCGACGTGCGACCGGCAACAGAACCTCTGTCGCCTTGTCCTCTGCCGGGCCCATGTGCCACGTCAGCTCCCTTATGTTTGACATGTGAACATCAGTCTCGTGACCGTCCACGATGAGGACCGCGCGAAGCTCAACCTCACCAGTCTTCATCCGGCTTTGAAAGCCTTCGATGCTTGCGTCTACAAGTCCGTCCATTTCGCTTCTCCCTTTGCGATACGTTCAGCCCGATCCCACAAAACTTTGTGGCACTCATGCCCGCAGATGAGGTGGCCCGCTCCATTCACCAGCCAGCCGTATCCATTCAGATTGATATTCGTCCCACATGCTTTGCACTGCTCGATGCGAGGTGGTGGAGGTGCTTTGACCTTCGATTTTGACGACCTGGCGCGGCGCTTCGACACGATAGCTCCCCTCTGACAGCGGATAGTGACAAGCACCGCACCGCAGCACGTTGTCGTCCGTACTGACGCGGCCCCTCGTCATGGCGCCGCACCAGTCACAGTCCTGGTAATCATTCAGTGATCTTCTCATTGAGGTTCCTCCTGTTGGCCCGCTTGATAAGCTCAAGGCCCAGCTCAATTTGTTGCCGGGCCTCCATATTTTTTTTCTCTTGTATCGAGCCGATGACCAGCAAGACGCCGTCATCATGCGGGACGACGAGGACAGGATGTCTGTCCTCATCTGGTTTGTTGATCCAGTCATCCGTGAAGGATTCATCTCTGAGATCAGAAGGGGATGGCATCATCCATAACCGCCTGGTTGGTCTGAGCTGCCGGGTGGGGAGCTGGCTGAGACGAAGCCTCTTCCTTCTCTTTCCATTCGGAGACCTTCAAACCCAGATATGGGTTGCCAGCCTTGCTGGTGTTCTTCCAGCCCGACAGGCTGTATTTCACACCGTTGATCGTCACCTCGCCGCGCATATCCGGCCGGCTGGGGTTGTCCCCTTTGTCATTAGGGAACAGAGCGCCCTTCATTTCGTTATCCACCGATTTCTCCTTTTCTCTTGCTGAACATTGCAATGGTGGTTGGGTCGGTAGGTTTGACCCGGTTGAAAAGAGCNAGAAGCTGTTCCTGAGTCGTTACAGAAGCCAGCTCTTGCTCTAATGGAACCTCTGCCGGCGGGGAGGACACGCCAGCAGAGGGAGCGCCCGACAGGGAAGGACGAGGCGCTTCATTCGGTTCATCGTCTTGGACGACGATATCCCAATCAATGTCTTCGTCATTGTGATCCGCGATGCCGTATAAGGCTTGCAGCGAGTTTTTCTTTGCATAGGTCACGGCAGCCCCGAACGCTGCCGGATCGTTTGGCTTCATCGGATCGACCGGATACTGACCGCTTGATATGGACTGCCCGGAGGGGTGGTGCATCATCACGCTTTCAACAAAAGCCGTGCGTATACGCGACTCCGGCTCTATCTCAAAGCTCACCTTTTGAGTAAAGCTCAGTCCAAACGCAGCGCCCTTTCGTGCGACGGAAACAATGTCACCGATCGTTGCCGCGCTTCCTTTTTGAAAGTTTCGTCCGGTTTTCCGTAGAACCGGCATCTCGGCCTGGAACTTTGTCAAAGATGCCGCTAGGTCTTTCACATCTGTCATTTCATCACCTCAACCTTCTTGGCGTTATTCTTGGAAACCTTGACCCGGACACCGTGTCCGAAAGCCTCGCTGGCCGTTTTCGGCACCAGCTTCTTGATCTCAGACTCAGCCTTTTTGCATGTGTCAGCGGCACCGACCGTCTGCACATAGAGCTGCGCCCATTCCTTCCATTTCGGATCGTGGGCGGTTTCAGTCATATCGAAAGGCACCCGATCCTCTACAGGGGTGGGNGGNTCTGGAGATGCGATCTGCTCCGGCGGTGTGCCAAGCTCGATGCAACCCATGAAATAATTCGCCAGACCGATCAGATGCTCGGTATAGGCAGGATCCAGTTTGATNTCGTGGAAGGTNGGCTCAGAGCCAGCGCGAAGGATNGAAAGCAATCCNTANTCGCACCGCTTGCCGTCAGTCTCCTCTAGGAGATAGCCGTTCCAGTGAAGCTGAGGTGTATATTTGTTCACCAGGCGGGGGATGACATCAGCCCATTCCTCACCGCGAAAAGGCCTGCCGAGCGTGAATTTTGCATCGAAGACGGCCGCACGATTNTTGTATTTGCGCACCGCACCATCAAGGGTGCATCNCATAAAGGAGTGCTTTTTGCCGTACAGCACCCGCTGCCGGTCCACGATGTCGATGCCCTGCTTGAGCTGGCACCATTCCGTGTTCAGCTCTTCGGTCACATGCCCCATNAGGACAGGCCAGACCTGAGACAGATCATCGGACTCGCCGGTGGTCTTTTGAAGATAGAGCTTGTTTATAGCCTCAACATCACCTGATGCCAGGATGTTGATGTCGGAGCCGCCAACTGTTGTGCGGCGCTCCTCCAGGCTCTTGGTCGATAGGTTAAACTGCTCAAAAAAAGGATAAGCCATGCCCTCGTTTTTACGCGAGGGCATAGCTCATGGCAAGCCTATATGCGCATATAGGCTATCGTGCCAGTTTGATGCTGATGATCGGCGAGATTGATTTCAGCTCTTTGCCGAAGGTCTCTTCACTGTTGTCATCGAGCCTGAGCCACACGTCAGCTCCACATGACTGCCGCACGATCGCCACCTCACGATTCCCGCGCATCAAGGTGATGATGCACAGATCGTCGTCACGGATCGTCTCATCAGGGTCCGCATACAGGAAATCGCCATGCCGCAAGCGCGGAGCCATGACGTTGCCGGGATTNAGGATTGCGAACATGCGTGAGCCGGCATGGCAAGCGGGTCTGGCAAGCTGGCTGGTCATAGCCAGATCAAACCGGATGCTTTCGCCATCCAGTTCAGGCAGAGCATATAGTGGGATCGTGGGTGGTTGCTCAATCGTGCCGGCGTACTGATCCGGCGCAAGGATGTCATCCTGCTCACAAGCGAGGATTTCAGCCAGTTTTTCTAAATGGGTGCCGACACGCCGGCGACCCTTTTCGATGCGGCTGTATTCAGCCTGGTTGATGCCTAATGACTCAGCGACATCAGCCTGAGTAAGTTTACGCGCATCGCGGAGGCGGCGCAGATTGTTAGGATATTCCATGACAGCTCCATATTGGCGGCGAAGCTGTGCCACAGCACGCCAGTTTTTTATTCCACCAGTGTTTGAACAAAAACTGCTTCGGCGGGGCGGTAATGTGGTTGCACCGCTTGCCCGTGCCCTTCCCAAAAATTGGCGCGATATACATATCAAAAGCTCCTCTCTTTACAATTAGGCATATAAGGGTGCGCCTAAACACGCAGAAATGCTAGTCAAAAAAGATGGCCTGTTGACGGCCACGCCTATATGAGCAAATATGCGCTAAAGTAACGTCAGCATTTAGCGCGGTTCCATGAAGCTCAATCAATATCTTGTGTCTCAAAGCCTTTCTCAGAGCGATTTCGCCAAACGCTGCGGCGTCTGCCAGGCGACCGTTCACAAATGGATATATGGGCGCTCGATCCCTTCTGGCCGTCGAATCATGCAAATCCATTCGCTCACAAAGGGCGAGGTCACGGTCGAAGATTGGATGCGAGAGCATGGGGAAAGCACAGCGGGATAAAGGCTGGAGGACGGAGAACAACGTCCGAAAGAAAGCTCTGGAGCATGGAGTGGCCGCATATCGTGTGCCGCTTTCCGGCGGCGCCAGCATCAAGGGCGACGTTGTCGTCAAGGGCAAGGGCGACGACTGGGTGCTAGAGGTCAAATGCCGCGCGTCCGGTTTCAAACAAATTTATGAGTGGCTCGGCGACAACGATGCGCTGGTCATCAAAGCCGACAACAAGCGAGAGCTGGTCGTCCTAGACATGGGCGACTTTTTCGATCTGTTGGCGGGCAAGCATGACTGATCTGAGACTGCTTGATCTTTTCAGCGGAATCGGAGGTTTCAGCTACGCGGCTGAACGCCTCGTCGGCGGTTATGANACTGTCGGCTTCTGCGAGATCGACCCTTTCTGCCGACAAGTCCTNAACAAGCACTGGCCTNATGTGGAGGTTTTCGAAGATGTCAGACGAACAGATGACTTTGTTCGATGCGGACGAGTGGACATCATCACCGGAGGCTATCCCTGCCAGCCCTTCTCACTCGCCGGCAAGCAAAAAGGCGTTGAAGACGATCGCCACCTCTGGCCGGCAATGTTTGAGCTTATTAAGCAAAAAAGACCCGCTTTTGTTGTTGGCGAAAACGTTGCTGGTCACATCACGCTGGGGCTCGACCAGGTGCTTTTTGACTTGGAAGGTGAAGGCTACACCGCAAGGCCGTTTGTTATTCCAGCTTGCGCCGTCGATGCCCCGCACAGAAGGGACCGCGTCTGGGTTGTTGCACACGCCAACAGCAAAGGCGAACCAGATGTCACCGGACATGCAGAAGCGGGGGAGCGGCTGGGGTCCGAAGATGTGGGCGACCCCAGCGGCGGCAGACTGTCAGGGAACGACTGGGGGCGGTCAGGGCAAGAGTCTGCGGACGGACGTGCGCATGTGGCCGACACCGCAAGCGGCAGATCACAAGAACATGGACACGGCGGGGCAGAAGATGCTGTCCAGCGAGGTGAAGCTCTGGCCGACGCCTCATGCGAATTGTCACACAGGGGCAGGCAGTCAGGGGCGAGCGGGCGGGGACAACAGGCAGACAGCGGTCAAAATGTGGCCGACGGCAACAGCGAGAGATTGGAGAAGCGGCAAAGCCTCCGAAGCAACAATGCAGAGAAACAGCCGCCCCCTCTCGGAAACGGTTGGTGGCTCCCTGAACCCGGCGTGGGTCGAGTGGCTCATGGGGTTATCCAGAAGGGTGGACCGACTTAAATCGCTAGGCAATTCGATCGTGCCTCAAGTCGCAGCTCAGATTCTGCGCGCGATCCGGGAGGCNCACGATGCGTAAAGAGCTGAACGTGAGCAACTACGCCCGGCCCGACGAGCGCACTGCTTCCAGAAAATGTCTGCATTGTGGACGTTTTTTTAGAAGCTATCACGCCGGGCACCGCATCTGCCCTCGATGCGAGAAGCTGGATGATTTCCACCACAAACGCTCCGGCCTGTCTGAGCATGGGATTGTGAAATGATCGAGGTGGTGCCGTTGACATTGCGCGAAGCAAACGAGTTTGTGGCGAATTTTCATCGACACAACAAGCCGACACAAGGCGGTCGCTTTGCGATCGGCGCTGTTTGTGATGGCGACCTGGTCGGAGTGGCAATCGTCGGCCGGCCAGTCTCACAAGGTTTGCAGGATGGTTTCACGGCAGAGGTTACTCGCGTCTGTGTCCAGGACGATGCGCCTCGCAATGTCTGCTCGTTTCTGTACGGACGATGCTGGCGCATTTGGCAACAAATGGGCGGCAAGCGAATGATCACCTACACGCTTCAAAGCGAAAGCGGCGCCAGTTTGCGCGGCGCGGGCTGGAAGCTGCTGGGCGAGGTCAAGCCTCAAAGCTGGGATCGGAAGGGTCGGCAAAGAGAGTGGCAGCCGATCTACGGACAGCTCAAGTTTCGCTGGGGTGTTGAGACATGATCGAGGTCACGCTGGAATATTACGAGGTCGCTCAGGCGGCNCATGTCGGGCAGCTCCGTAATCTNTCTGCTATGAGTCGCGGCTATGAGACGAAGATACCTGGCAGAGAATGGCAAGCNCACATCGAGGGNGCTTGTGGNGAGATCGCGGTGGCAAAAGCGGCCGGCAAGTATTGGGGCGGGAGCATCAACACCTTCAAGGATGGTGGTGACATTGCCAGCACCGGCTGGGAGGTNAGGACACGCTCCAGCCACGATCACGATCTAATACTCAGGGACAATGACCCGGATGGCCGGGTCTTCATATTGGTGACAGGTCTGTCACCGACGTTTCGCATACATGGCTGGATTAAGTCGGAGGACGCGAAGCGGGAGGAGTGGCGCAAAGATTTTGGCGGGCATGGCCTAGCATATTTTGTGCCGAAAGAATCGCTGAACAAGATGGAGGATTTGTTTGTCAATTAAAGCTATTTCATGGGCGTTCCAGCAACGCCTGGACGACCCGACCGCCAAGCTGGTGCTGATCGGGATCGCGGACAAATACAATGAGGATCGCGGCTATGCTTGGCCGTCTGTTGCTGCGCTGGCCGAGATGGCCGACTGCACGGAGCGGACTGTCAGCCGCAAACTTGCCTTCTTGGAAGAGGCAAAACTGATTGCCACGATCCGTCACCCGACCAGGACAAATCGGTATTTTCTGCCCCATATGACATCCTGTCGTGACGACACCAGTGTCGGGTCCGATAGGACATCAGATGTCTGCTCCGATAGGACATCAGATGTCAGCCGAACTATAATTAACGATAGTGAACAGAAAGACTCCATCAAATCTGCATCAGAACAGTTTCACGCTGCCGCGACAAAACAGCAGATCAAAGACGGATTCGATCGCTTCTGGAAGGCTGTTCCACGCAAGGTGGGCAAGAAGAGTGCAAACGTCGCCTATCGAGCCGCTCTCAAAACGGTTGATGCTGAGGAGCTGATCGCCGGGATGGAGAAATACGCCAAGAAGATGGCGAGTGAACGAACAGAGCCGCGTTTTATCTGCCACCCGACAACCTGGTTGCAACAAGGTCGCTGGGAGGATGAGGAGGTCNAGGTCAATGCGTCTGTCCCGGTGGGGAGCCGGGACTGGGTGCCGGAGACAAAGGAGGAATTCATGGAGCATGTCATGGGCAATGAGATGCGCAGAGACTGGTTGCTCCAGAACAGACCGGGCATTTTCCACCATGCGATCACGAAAGGCTGGATCAGTGAGCGACCAAGACAAACACGGACCTTCGGATGAGTTTCTACAGCATCACACGGTCGAGCAGATTGAGACGACGAAAGCCGGGCAGAAGAGGACGCGCGTCACTGACCAGCTCTGGATTGATTATTATTTGAAGCACGGCCACATCAAGAATCATCAGCACCTGACGGCTGAAAGGTTGCTGGCTCTCTACAGAGCCGCCGGGCAAGCGCAGAAAGTAACCGGCAGCCTCGATGCTCTGCCGGCAGGATCCAGTGAACAGAGCGGACGGAGTGCCGACGCGCTCATGGATTTTTTCAAGCTGAAATGGCTGATGGGCTCTGAGATGTTTGGCTGTGTCCAGGATGTCGTGATCTACGACTATTCGGCGCCGGAGTGGGCCAAAAGAAACGGCCGAAACCCGAAGGCTTCGACCGAGATTCTGCGGATGGCTCTGGACAGCCTAGAGGATGCGTTCAAGCGTCTGCATGATCCTCATCTTCGTTGACTTCACCAGTTCCGCCGCATCGCTCACACGTCATGAAGACTTCCTCAAAGGGGCTGTAAGCTCCCGGAGGTCCGCCATAACGCTTCACCTCGTACCAGCGTTGGCCGTCGCCATCACACTCTGGGCAGATCATCACCAGACCGATGGGTCGGGGAACATGATGACCATGAGAAAATAGATGAGAGCCATCAAAGCGAAGAACAGAAGGGTGGCACCGATCTGCTCAATCCAGAAACCCAGNTCCTTCATGCCGCTCTCCGACGCTTCATTTTCCCGCGATGCCAACAGCGGAACACCGTGCTTTTTCCGTCAGCCGCAANCTTCGCGGCGGGTGATGTAGGCGATNCCCAGCTTCCGGCACCGTTGGCCGAAATACATGCGCTGGCTATGAGTAAGCACGACCAAGCTGTCGCCAGGCTCCATCTCGCTGATGACAGCTCCGAGTGATCCTGGCTGCGGTTGGCGCCGGTCTTTCGGCAGCGGGACATTCTTCTCGATTTCGTATTTCATGCTCGTCTCCCTTGTTGAAGCATATATGCGCATACTATGACCGGGAGTAATAGAGTGCAAGCATATATGAGCATACTTGCGAAGCGGGGACGCTTTTGATATTGTTTATGGAAGAGTGAACAACTGCGCCGGGAACGGCGCTTTTTTTATGCGGGAAGAAAATGCCACGCTTCGACAAAGCCAAGATCAAGGAGGAGTTTCTGCGCAGGATCGCAGAAGGTGAGTCTCATTCCGTGATCGTCCAGGACAAGCACATGCCAGACTGGACAACGATCTGGCGGTGGGCAAAGGCTGACAAGGAATTCGCAGCTGATCTGGAAGAGTGCAAGTTTGAGCGCGGTTGCCTGTACGGCTTCAAGGTGGGTGAGATCGCGAATGATCTGTACCAGAACGCTGAGGAGCAGACGCATGAGATGGTCGCGGCTAAGAGNGCNGCGATGGATGGATANAANTGGGCAGCGGCNCGAATGGCTGGNCGCAANGGCTGGGGCGATAAGGTCCAGGTCGAGCATGAGGCGACAGGAAGCTATGTGGATGCGCTCAGAGCTATTGGGGAGCGCGTAGAACAAGCTACCGAGCCGCAAGAAGTACGCGCGCGAGACGATAATCCGACTTTGCAGTAGGTTGTCAGGTGCCTGACCTGACGAAATCGTAGGGTTTCTGCGGGACAGCGGGAAAAGTAACCAGAAAGTAACCAGACGGCCTGGTGGATCGAGGCTNAATACCCCCCCCTATGAATCGCGGGCGGGGCAGTTTTTGCTCTACCCCTCCCTCCGCACTGAGGTCACATGATAACCACCTTTCCGATCACGATTGGCGAAGCGATCATCATCGCGTTGCTTCTAGTCATCATCATCCGGCGCTGACCCCCCCCTTCGTTGCTGGGAGACGCAGGGAGTCCCGCCATGAAAAATTTTCCGGCAAAAGCCGTGAGGTCGCCACGTTTCCGGCCTCGCATTGTTAAGAGCAAAAAGGCTTACACCCGGAAAGGCAGGCGCGCAGTCTCCCAGATCAGGCGCGCTGGGATTGGGGCGGGCATTGACTGACCTACAGAACACTCTCCTGGCTCTNCGGAACGACCCTGAGCTGTTTGTNCGGCATGTGATTGGTGCAGAGCCGCAGGAGTGGCAAGCGGCCGCTTTGAGGGCGATTGCGGCAGAGGACCGGGTTTGCATCCGCAGCGGACATGGCATCGGCAAGACGGCGTTTTTGAGCTGGCTGATCTTNTGGTGGTTNCTGACGCGGTATCCGACGAAGATTGTGGCGACGGCGAACACGGCGCATCAGCTCAATGATGTTTTGTGGACTGAGGTCGATAAATGGGCCCGCCGCATGAACGAGGGTTTTAAGAGCCAGCTTGATTTCAAGGCTGATAAGATCAGTCTGGTGGGCAGCTCTGACAGTTTTTGTGCTTTCAGGACCAGTCGGCGGGAGAACCCGGAGGCGCTTCAAGGCTTCCATTCGGAGAATATGCTGATTTTGGTCGATGAGGCGTCTGGTGTGCCGGATGTTGTCTTCCAGGTCGGTGAGGGCGCGATGTCCACGAAGGGTGCGAAGACGGTCCTGACTGGCAACCCGACGCGGGCTGAGGGCTTCTTTTTCGATGCTTTTCATAGCAATCGAGAGCAGTGGCACTGCATGAAGGTCTCCTGCGCGGACTCTGACACGGTCGATCCTAAGTTTGTTGAGGACATGGCCGAGAAATACGGCGAGGAGTCCAACACATTTAGGGTGCGGGTCAGCGGGGAGTTTCCGACCCAGTCTGATGACGTTCTGGTGCCGTTGCACCTGGTCGAAGATGCGGTCAGGCGTGACGTTGAGGCTGCGCCGACGACTCCGGTCGTTTGGGGCGTGGACGTGAGCCGTTTTGGCGGGGACAGATCGGCTCTGGTCAAGCGTCAGGGTCAGGTGATGCTGGAGACGGCGAAGACTTGGCAAGGCAAGGACTTGATGGAGCTGGCNGGGATCCTGCTCATGGAATATGAGGCCACGCCGTTCTCGTTGCGGCCTCAGAGCGTTTTTATTGATTCGATAGGAGTGGGCGGTGGATTGGCTGACAGACTTGCAGAGCTGGGTCTTCCGGCAGTCAGCGTTGCTGTATCAGAGTCTCCAAGCCTCAAAGATCGCTATACACGCCTCCGTGACGAGCTTTTCTGGAAGGCTCGTGAATGGTTTGAAGGACGTGATTGCAAGATTCCGAATGATGAGACGCTGATCTCGGAGATCACCTCGATCCGGTACAAGTATCAGTCTACCGGCAAGCTCAAGGTTGAGAGCAAAGACGAAATGAAGCGGCGGGGGCAGCGAAGCCCTGACGTTGCTGATGCGTTTGTCCTTTCGTTTGCCCATGAGGGTGCGACAGCGATGGGCCAGATATCGAGGTGGAACAACAGCGGCGCAATTCGCCCGCAGACAGGGTGGATCGTGTGACGGACAATGTGGTCGAGTTTCCGAAGGCTGAGATGGAGGTGAGTTTCACTCCTGAGCTGGACGAAGACGAGATCGTCATGGTCACGACCTTTTTGATGACCCAGATCAACGGTCTGGTCGTTTCGGCAGACATTCGCATGGAGTCTGCGGTCTACGCTTGCCTCCGGGCAGCCGCTCATGCCGCCCTTGAGGATGGCTGGAGTGCTGAGGATTTTGAGGCTTTCTGCAAAAGCACCGAAATCCAGGAGGTCCAGGTTGATGTCTAAAGCAAAAGGAAAGCCGATGCCTACAGAGAAAAAGAAGGCTGCAAAGCCAGCCGCCAAGAAGGTGGAGTCCGCTCCCAAGCCGGCCGGCATGGCCTATGACGCCATGAGCCCGAAGCAGCGCCGCGAGTATGACTTGCAGGAGAGGTTGAAGGGCAATGCCTAAAAGCCCCGCCTGGCAACGCTCGGCTGGCAAATCCAAGTCTGGCGGGCTGAACCGCAAGGGCAGAGCGTCTGCGAAGCGTCAGGGCATGAACCTCAAGGCGCCTGTTTCGAAGAAGCAAGCCAAGAAATCGCCGAAGGCAGCTGCCAGGCGCAAGTCGTTCTGTGCGCGGATGTCTGGGATGAAGAAGAAGCTCACGAGCAAGAAAACNGCCCGCGATCCAAACAGCCGGATCAACAAGGCGCTGCGCAAGTGGGATTGTTGAGGCTGGAAAGGAGATTGAGATGCCAGGANATTACGGAAAAGGCAAAGGGATGAAGAAGGGCTCGAAAAAGGGCGGCAACGTCAAAACAGGCAAATACTGCTCGTGATCCTCATTCGCCACCTTACAAGGCCCAAAAAGAGCGCCCCCCCGCTGTTCTCCCTCTGCGGGGGGTGCGTCACCCCGAAACGGTGCAAGCAGCAGGAGGCATGTGATGCCGCGACGGTTCAAGTCAGTCCCGAAGGACAAGAAAACCGGCCTGCCGAAAAAGTATCTGGCCGGGTCAAAAAATCGGTCGGCAAAAGCAGCCGAGCTAAAAAAAACAGCGGCCGCGTACAAGCGCGGTGATCGCATTGATGTCGCGGCGGTAAGCCGGTCGAGGGCAGCGCAAAATGCCAAGAAAACCCCTAAGCGAAAAAACAAAGTCCGCTCTTCGAAAAAAGGCTGAGGGCACACGTTTCACCTACGGTGAGCTGGCTCAGGTCTATCGTCGAGGTCAGGGCGCGTATTTGAGCGGGGGAAGCAGGAATGTGCCCATGTCAGCCTGGAGCATGGGACGTGTGAATTCCTACATGTCCGGCAAGGGCGGCGCCCGGAAAGCAGACGCAGACATCTATAAGAAGTCGCGCTCTCGGAGCAAAAAGAAATGATGGACAATGACACTCTAGGCTCTGTGATCTCCCGCGAGATCACCGAAAGCCTGAACCATTTCGACACCGAATACACTCAGGACCGGATTGACGCCCTTGACTATTATCTGGGGCGCCCTTTTGGCAACGAGGTTGAGGGCCGCTCGTCTGTAATCTCGACAGAGGTTGCGGATGTCGTTGAGCAGATCATGCCCTAGTATGATGCGCATTTTTACCGGCACCGATAAGGTGGTGAGATTTGCGCCGCGCACTGAGGAAGATGTCGAGAAGGCCGAACAGGCGACAGATTATGTCAATTTCGTGCTTCAAAACGATAATGACTATTATCGCGTCCTCTACAATTTCATCAAAGACAGCCTTCTGTTCAAGATCGGCGTCGTCAAGGTTTGCTGGGAAGAGGCCGACGAGGTCAAACAGGAGATGTATGAGGGGCTTGAGGAGAGTGAGCTGGCTCTTCTTCTGGCAAACCCGGATGTTGAGGTCATCGAGCAAAACACCAGCGTCATCATGGCTGGTGACGAGGAGCTGGGCATTGATGAGATCGTCAATTATGACGTGACGCTCCGCACCCGGACCAAGTCTGGCAGGATCCGCGTTGAAAACGTGCCGCCGGAGGANTTCCTGGTGAACCGCCGGGCCAAGAGCATGGAAGACGCCCGGTTCATCTGTCACAGAACGACGATGACCGTCTCCGAGTTGGTCAGCATGGGTTACGACCAGGACGAGATCGAGGCTTATGCCGGCGTGGGTGAGCTTGAGGTCGATATGGAGCGCCGCAAGCGTTTCGAAGACCTTGACGGCCAGAATGACTACAATTTCGCAGACCCCTCTCAGCGCGAGGTGCCTGTCTATGAGTCGATCATCAAAGTCGATTATGACGAGGACGGCGTTGCAGAGCTGCGCCGCGTTCTGTCAATCGGCGATGGCGGCGACTATGTCCTGGAAAACGAGATCATTGATTATATCCCCTTTGCGGTGATTAGCCCGATNNTGATGCCGCACCGTCTGATCGGNCGGTCGATCTTCGACCTGACGAAAGACTTGCAAGTCATCAAATCGACCCTGATGCGGCAGTATTTGGACAGCACCTATCTGTCCGTCATGCCCCGCGTCGTGGCCGTTGAAGGCCAAGTCAACATTGACGATCTGCTTGAAGGCGCACCGGGATCGGTGATCCGCACTCGCACACCTGGTGCGGTCCAGCCGCTCTCGACAGGCGGCGTCGGCGGTGAAATCCAGCCGCTTATGCGCTATCTGGACGAGATCAAAGAGCAGCGCACCGGCATGAGCAAAGCCTCGCAAGGTTTGGATGCAAATGCCCTTCAAAGCACAACCGCCGCTGCCGTCGCGGCAACGGTCAAGGGTGCCGGCCAG
>FUFK010040962.1_pt1 | contig 17911 bp, 25 predicted proteins | sample 1021851 | NCBI WGS metagenome assembly FUFK01 (sample SAMEA51879418, study PRJEB19060) | metagenome | reverse complement strand
TTAGTAGGATGACTAGGAGTTTTCTTAGCTTTATTGCAGGCTAATTTATCTTTAGCTATTTTTGCTGCACTTGCTGCTTTTCTACGTTTACTAGCCATGTGTCAAGTTAAAAGAAACTACCGAAACTAAAACCTTTTGTATACTCATCTAGTATATCTTGACCTGATTTGGTCTTTTTATAAGAGCTAAATAAATTATCGTCATCGTCATCATCGCCGAAGAGCCTGAAAGTATCACGTTTATCTTCATCATCCGTGCCTCCTTTTATTTTTTGACCGAAGATATCTGTTTCATCGCCGGTTAGTTTGGCAACGCCAGCAAACGCTGCAAAAGGATCTGATTTGTAATCTTTTCCAAACCCTTCTAAGGTTATTTTCCCGTCTTTAGAGCCAACCTGAGACAACACTTGCTGTGCTCCTGGATCTAGATCAGGAAATACGTTTTCATAAAAATCATCTTCTGTTCCGTCATATCCCGCATCTTGGAATATTTTNTATAATTGAGTNTCTCCTTCCAACTTAGTAGCTGGTTTATAATCTTCATCNCTAGCTATATACTCCACACCTAATAAATANTGATCAGGTTTTTCACGTTTTTTATTAAGAAATTTAATCTGTGCTCTTATATCTTCCGCTGAACCAGTTCTTAAAGTGCTAGTTATAAANTCCTTAAGATCTTCAAAANTACCTTNAAAATCTTCCATTCCTANNTCTTTTANAGCAGCATCCCAAGTTTCTGGNTGGTTAGGATCTANACCTTCTANCATNTCGTCAGCAAACTCTTCCGGCCTAATAAAATTACCAAAGATTGTTTTAGTATTTTTAACCTCCCCTTCTAANGCAGGTAATATGTTGTCATATAAAAGATCTTTTACCTTATCAACGTTTACGATATCCTCTGCTCCATCGAATCTGTATTCAGGATTCTTACCTTTTACTTGATAATGTAAACGGGCAAATTGATCTTGGTTATTTATATCCACTCCATATCTATAAGCTTGTGCTTTCCAGGTAGTATCAAAACCTAATCCTTCTATAGAAGCGTCAGGATTATTCCTAGCCTGATCCCAGTCCGCTGCAATAGTATCTCTTTGTCTTATATATTTNTCATTCTCTTCACTTCCTTCACTAACAGTAGGGTCAAAATAGAAAGAAGAATTGAAACCTCTTTTTCCTCCTGCATCTATTGAGTCTTGTCTTATCTGGTCTAAGAAAGTTCTTGCTCTTCTATTTCCTATTTCATTCAGAGCATTTAATAAACTTTGTGTTTGAAAAGGGTTCTGTTCTTCTTGCCTAACATCTAAATACTCAACAAATTCATTCATGGAACGAGATTCATTAAATCTAGGCTCTANGTAATCTTCAATATATGATTCTGCAAATTCTTTCTGTATCTGTACATTCTGCTCTGCTTCATCTAAAGAAAATCCTAAATCAAGATCCTGTTGATATTTTTCTTTGATTGCAGTATCAAACCAATTTTGCCAGTTGTATACAACCTCATTACTAACCCCTGTAACGCCTTTAAGCTGTTCTTCTAATGCTTCTTCACTAAATCCTCCTTTCGATCCTGTGAAAGGCAGATAACCNCCAATCCCAGTATCATTTANTAAAGAGTCCGTCAGAGTTTTATTTATATCAAAGATTTCACCNAAAGTTCCAAAACCGGATAACATATCCAGTTCTTGTTCCTTTAATTTAGCTTTTTTTAACTCATTTATAGAATCTTTAAGTATGTTTTGATTTAAAGCTGCAAACTTTTTAGTATCCGTAATTCCTTGAGCACCTATAGCTCCAGTAATANCATCTTCTANTTCTGTTAAACCGGTAGCANTACCATTCTCTAAATTGTAGTTAAAACTAATTTCTTTATCTTCAGGTCTTTTAGAAAGACGAAACAAAGCTGCAAACTCATCTGCTTTCTCCACATCTAAGAAATATTCTTTTCCAAGATTAATAAAATGATTAGATCTTCCTTCTTGTTTTGCTAGTTTTGCTTCTTCCCAAAGAGAAGCTATCTCAGGAACATTCAAGAACCTGTCTGTTTGATTATCTCCTATTCCTAACTGTTGATCTCGTATAAAAGCTAAATCAGCATCTGTTTGATTTTCCCAGCCGCCTTCAGCAAACTCTGGAGATTCCTCTAAATAATCCCTNGATTGTGCTAGTACCTCTGCTTTNTTACCTCGNTTACCTTCTGCTTTACCCTGATTAGTGTAATGCCAGTANTAATAGTTTTCCTTTCCATAACCCTCAGTTACATCAATATCATCATCAGCTTCATATTCTTTATATTTATTTTTAACATTAGTATAAGTATTACCATAATAATTAGGATCGAACTCTCCATAGTCCGGTTTAGTGCCTAATTTACTATCCCATGTTTGAAGTTTTTTATCTCTGTAAAAAGTTTTAAATTCACTTTCTAATATACGTTTTGTATCCTCATCAACATCTGAAGTTCTAAGTTCATTTCTTTTAGCAGCATACTCTCCAGAATGAGTTGTTTTAGCTATGGTGACAGCATCTGCATAAGCTTTATTTCTTTTTGTATTTTTCTCATTTAAAGCTCTATTCTCGTCATTAGTTTTAGTGTTGTCTTCATTTAATTTTTTATTTCTTTTTATCTGATCATTGTCTGTAACCGTTCTATATTTCCACCTTCTNTTCGAGTCATAAGGTCCATAATATTCCCAATATCCCTCTTGCTTAGTTACAACATTTGGATCAGTAGAATGATCAGTCTTTAAATCAGTTCTATAGTCAGTCTTCTCGTTAGTAATATCAAAAATATTATCATTATTAGGATTGTATTTTATTGACATGAACGTTAGTACCTTCTAAAGATTTCATCCAAGAATCTGAAAAAACAAACTTTTCCATATCTCTTTTTACTTCTACCATTTTCTCATAGCCTTGCGTAATCAATGCTACTAGTTCATATAGACCGACAACCTGCTCTCTATATACATGAGCATATACACGCTCCGTAGCAGTCAGTTTACACAGATGATTAGAACGTTCCCAAGCCTCCCAGCTAGTGGATAAAAAAGGCTGTAATGTTTTAATATTATCTTGATAGAAAAGGTTACTAGGAACAACTGAAGATAAAAGTTTAAACACATCTATGACATCTTCATTACTAATTGGCTCATCTTGATCATAAAAATCATCAATAGTTCTTATACAATAAGCCATCTGAAGAAGATATTTAAAAGCATTTTTATCTTTTCCTGCGGCTTGTTCGCCTAAACATCTCCACCCGTCAGGGCGATTAGCTTCTTTTTCCCATTCAGAAAATCTCATGCACTAATAGAATCTCTATACCGATTATACGTAGACATGCAAATTACTTCAGATAAATCTTGTTCTACCCACTCTACTAACTTAATCAGTTTTAAATCATCAAAAAAATCTTGTTGTTTATACCAGGACTCCATATCTTGGCTTCCTTTATTTGCATTACAGCTTCTACAAGCAGGCACTAGATTATTACGGTTACTAGAACCGGAACGGAATCTTGGGACTATATGGTCTAGAGATGTCGCCATTTCCCCACAATAGCCACATTTGTGGTGCCAAGCTTCGTAGATTGATTGTCGATATCGTTTTTTTGCTAGTCGTGGAGAGAGTTCTAAGAGCAGGGTTAGGGGTTCCTGTTCATCTCTAAACATACTAATTATCGTCGTTATCTTAGTTTAAAACGACCTANGCTGAAGTTAATAATTAAGAAAACCTTAACTAAATTGGACTCCATATGTGGTGGCGTTTACCTTGTGTAAGTACTACACATAGCGTCAATGAAAGCCAACTCAGAATGGGTAACAGCCCGAAAAGCAACTAAGATTCTTGGAATCGACAGGAAGACTTTATTCAAATACAGAGATGATGGGACTCTACAATTAGGTCCACATTACCTAGCTTTTGAAAATTGTTTCTCTCGTGACGATTACAAATATGACATCGAAAAGGTAAGACGCACACTNATAGAAAAGAAGCTTNTACCTCTTAAAGTTATTGATTCACTTACGGCTTGAAAGCCCAACTCAAATTAAAAGCCCAGTGAAATTACTGGGCTATTTTTATGCCATTTGATATAAACCAACCGCAAAGGTTAGAAGAGATCCCCAGCCTACAATTCTAGGGATGTATCTAATTGANATAGGGTGTTTATATACTTCCATGACATCGTGATATGACTGTGACATGGCATCGCTCATTAGAAGATACCAAAGAACATATGTCCTGTGAGAATGTCACTTGCTGCTGCTGCAACTAGACCAAGCATTGCTAGTCTTCCGTTCCATTTCTCTGCCCAGATTTTCTGAGATTCAATTACTGCTGTTTTAGTTGTCATTAGAATATACCGGGAATAATTTGACCAGTGGTTACGTATGCACCGAGTAAAGCAACAATGCCTATCATTGCCCATCTTCCATTTACTTTTTCTGCATCTTCTGGATAGCTAGTATAATTAGAATCCACAAGTACAGCTGGCTCTGTAGGGAAAATATTTTGCCTACCGCCACTCTCTGTGATTTGAGTCATGATTAAATGTTAAAANTTAAAATATACCTGGAATTATTTGACCAGTTGTTGCGTATGCACCGAGAGCTGCTACAAAACCTAGCATTGCTGCCCATCCGTTGAATCTTTCTGCTTCAGGAGTCATTGTTAAGTAATATTAAGTTACTTTAATAAACTACCATACATAAACCGTATTTATGCCTAGTTTAAGCATTCCAATACTTTGCAATTTCAGGAATAATATTTACGTCTAACCCCATGAATGGAGGGACAATTCCTAACATTCTAAAGAGACCGTCTACAAAAGCACCCATAAAACAAAAGCCTAGAGCCATACTTATCATGCTGGCGTTTCTATTATGTTTATTTATTGCAATCTCTATGGATTGATCTATTAGATCTTGTACTTCTTCTGGAGTCATAGTTCTAAAGCTTTTATCTATTGTATANAAGGTATATAAAAAGAAAACCCCCTCGTTAGGAGAGGGGGATAAAACATTTGATCTAATTTAAATTAAGTTTCCTGATTAACCTATTGCAGGAGCTGTAAGAGCTACAGATGTAGACTCAGCACATGCAAGGTCTAGAGGGAAGTTGTGTGCATTACGTTCGTGCATAACTTCGAAACCTAAGTTTGCTCTGTTAAGAACGTCTGCCCAAGTTGGAACAATCTTTCCGTTTGCATCAACTATTGANTGGTTAAAGTTAAAACCATTCAAGTTGAAAGCCATTGTGCATATACCCATTGAGGTAAGCCAGATGCAAACCACAGGAAAAACAGCAAGAAAGAAATGTAAACTACGAGAGTTATTAAAGGACGCATATTGGAAGATCAATCTACCGAAGTAGCCATGAGCTGCAACGATATTATAAGTCTCTTCTTCTTGTCCGAACTTGTAACCATAGTTCTGAGACTCTGTCTCAGTTGTTTCTCTGATTAGAGATGAAGTAACAAGTGAACCGTGCATAGCTGAGAATANAGATCCTCCGAACATACCAGCAACACCAGCCATATGGAATGGGTGCATAAGAATGTTNTGCTCTGCNTGGAATACAAACATGAAGTTGAATGTACCAGAAATACCTAAAGGCATNCCATCAGAGAANGATCCCTGACCAAATGGGTAAACAAGAAATACAGCGAAAGCAGCGGATACTGGAGCTGAGTAAGCTACACAGATCCATGGACGCATTCCTAATCTGTAACTAAGTTCCCATTGGCGTCCCATGTAAGCAGAGATACCGATGAGGAAGTGGAATACAATGAGCTGATATGGTCCTCCGTTGTAGAGCCATTCGTCCATTGTTCCTGCTTCCCAGATGGGGTAGAAATGTAGTCCGATTGCGTTTGAGCTAGGGACGACTGCTCCTGAGATGATATTGTTTCCGTAGAGGAAAGATCCTGATACTGGTTCTCTAATTCCATCAATATCTACTGGGGGTGCAGCAATAAATGCCAGAATAAAACAAGTGGCCGCCGTAAGTAATGCTGGGATCATTAGGACTCCAAACCAGCCAACATAAAGTCTGTTGTTAGTTGAAGTGACCCACTCGCAGAACTCAGGCCAGCCGGACACGGATTTACGTGTCTCTATAGCGATAGCCATAAAATTAGTGCGGTAAATAAGTATAAAAAATCAGCTTTTGAAAACAAAAGCCTTAATATTAGTATACATTAACCACTTGGTAAAACGCCGCTCGAAAATGCTCCCCAAGCTAATCCAATAGCTTCAATAGTAGAAGTTTCTCCGCTGGTATAAGGTAAATGCACAACATCTCCTGCATGGTAAGTAGCAGGCTGACCACTTACTAGCACTTCACTGTCGCCGAATTTTCTTACCTGTCTCTGATCATCAGAATAGATAAAATTAGTATCAACAATATCTCCAAATTTAGGGTCACTCATAATGCTGGTTTGCCTCCTACCGATGGTGTATATGCTTTACCTGTCTTATCAAACATCGTGAAGTTCTGTAACAATACAAAGTTACTAGGGATGTTAAACAGCTTCTGCATCATAGTAACCATCATAGGTGACTGACAGTTAAAAGGAGGTATGTCCATATGAGCTAAACCATATTGCATTAGATCTCTCATGGCTGTCTCCTGATCGTTCCTAGTCTTCTCTACAAGCTTCTGTTCCCACTCTGCCATGCTTTCCATACCTACAGGGAAATCAGACGGCTCAGGAGGAAATAAACCCTCCTCAAACTTCATAGAATAAATATGTTTACAATATCTAATTTCATCTAACACTGGTTCCCAGAAGTCAGTTAATTGTGTAATTACATTATCTTTTGCTTGATAGTCTTTAAATGAAGGCATACCATCTGATCTAGCACCTGGTAATGACGGATCAGATCCACTTCTTATATACACAGAACCAAAGTCTTTATAAACACCGGGATTATCTCTGGTAGTTCCGGGAACAGTCGAAGAGGTCGGTGCTACAGAAGGAGGCAAGTTAAATTCAGCACTAGGTGAAATAACCTCCATTCTTCTGTTAGTGACAGCATCTGTCATAGCTTGGTTAGATATTTTATCTCCGATCTTCAATATTTCAAAACGTCCAGGTTTTAGAGAAGCTACGTTTGTTCTTGGAAAATTACTCGCATTTCTTTTACCTAAAGTAGAAAGATATGCATAATCACGTCTCGTGTAATCCTGACAAGTGCAATAGTATCTAGTACCTGTCATAAAAAATCTGCCTACGTTAGGTGCTTTAGTTGTAGGGGTAACTAAAACTCTATCGGGTGTAGCCTCAATAGATCCTCTTTTCTTTAATTTAATTACACCTGTTGTTTCATTAATATCCGCTATAACTGCTTGTATAAATCCGAGTCTTTTCTGAGTTGCAGGGTCTATCGTATCTCTGTTTATAGGTACACCTTCTGCTTCTGTTATTCGATCTTCAATAACTTCGCCTATTGTTGGTTTTAATCCCTCTGGTATACCAGCTACAGGAATAAACAGTGGAGGAGGTAATGGATTAGTAGCACTCCAACTACCAGACAATTGCACTATATAAAACTCACTGTCTTCAGTAACTGAAGCTATGGAAGCTCTAGCTCCTGTATGATCTAAAACATTATCGAAACGTAAACTACCAGCAACTCTTACTCCAGCCCAATGACAACCTAATTCTTTATTCTTAGTAGGGAACCCTTTGAATACTCCGGGTATAGCAGGCTGGTTACCAGCAGCTGGAGACGCCCCTTGAGGTAAGGGTATCTTATACGTAAAAGGAAAATCAATAGTATTCTGATAATACGAAGCAGTAGCCAGTTCAAATCCTCTTCTCCATCTTGACCAAGAAGATGCACTGTTAACTCTATAAATAGAAGAAGGTAAACTACCTCCAAACTCAGCCTTAATTGGTAATACTCCAAATTTATCAGGCTTACTAGCACCTTTTAAAAACGAAAATGTATTACCTCTTTGTCTGGCCATTACCGTTTGTTTTTAGAAGAATCCTCCCTGAGCAGTTACGTGCACTCCAGAAGCATACCCAGCTGTATTAGGACCTTCTGCATAAACACCTACATATACTCTGTCACCACGTTCTAGGTATATCCCTCTGTTTCTAATAGGCTGACCGGCATTTGCATCACCCGTAGAGGAAGCATATGCAGAATGAACGCCGGGAGTAGACACATGAGGCATAACATCAGAGCAATCTACGCTATGTACTCCAGCAGGAACTTTCTTAGAAAAGAGTAATTTATAATCTCCAGAAGCAGGAATAGGAGTTGTAGTTCCTCTTGATTGATAGAAAACAAAAGTTACTTCAGGTCTTTGTCCATAAGCAACCCCTTGATAAGTAAATCCTTGGGTAAGACCTCCTGAATAATTGAGAGCTTTTAAAACACCAGTTAAGGCAGTTGCTCCTGTGTATGTGTAATGACCATACTGATAGTTGTTACTTGAAACAGTTGATTGTGTAGGGTCTTCCATAAAAACTATCATTCCACTAATTAGTGAAACAATTGAATCTTTGTTAGTAGCGTTCAAGGTGAAATCATTACCACGATAGTAATCATTCCTAGTAATAAGTATTGAGTCTATTACGCCGCCATTGTTATTGTCTTCACTTAACGCTGCGTCCATATCAACCAGAATAGATGGTGCTTGACCACCCTGTACGAATAAAGTATTAGTTGCCTGACTTCCAACAGTCTGCGTAGTTACTCTTACTGAATCGAATAATGGACGATCAACCAAAAGTGGTTGTTTATTAGTCGAGGTAGATGCCACTTTTAATTACAATGCTTTTTGTCTATTATAGCCCTAGCCATATGGTGAAGGCAAAAATCCAGAGGGCATCTTATTTAGTTCACTCTTCATCATCACAGTAGGATCTTTTGATACATTCAATAACTCTTGAAAAGACATCATAGATCCACCATTTTCATCAGGTTTAAATTTATATTTTTTAGCCATTCTATAATCCATTCTTTGCTGAGGAGTATATTCTTTCATTCCACTTCTATACACTTCTCCCGGTAGATAATTACTAGCGTAATCTATATATCTCATCTCCAGTTCTCAGCTAAATGCATCCTAGATCCTACTGCTGTATCTGCAGGTCCTGGTAGTGCTTGTATAAATTCAGCTCCTGAACGTTCATACCTATATCTAGCTTGTATGGGATCTTTATAATTAGCAACGTAAAGTATTCCCGCTAATCTATTAGTTTCATACAAATATATCTCACTCCATATCTTCAAAGCTTCTTTCGCATTGCTGGAACGAATTGTTCTATCTACGTCACCAGCGATAGTTTCTAATCTTGTAGAAGGAGTTGATGCTACTTCAGTTTTCTTTTCAGCAGTGTCACATCTACCAATCTGAACAATTATTTTATCTACAAAGAACGAATCTGGAACAGTATTCATTGCTTCTTCCAAACGGGCATAATCACCTGCAGGAACTGAGACTGTAAAATAGCCCAAATGGTACCTAACCCTACTTTTATCAAAGTCAGATAATTCCACTCTAAAAGTATTAAGTACCTAAATTATACTCGGATTAAATCAGCAGCTATAACAGAATCCCAGTCCACCCTCTTTATCTGCTTAAGTTGTTCCAGATTGACAAATCTCTCACCCGATAAAGACATCTGTAGATCTTTAATCTCTCTTGCAGTTTTTAGTCCTATTCCTTTTATATGATCAGCAATCATCTGGGCTGTTGCACCATTTATATTTAGCCTCATATCAGGAGGGAAGGATCTGGGTTCTTCTTTAGCTGCCTTATCTTTTACCTGTAGTGTCTGGACTTTGGTAGTAGCTTTAGTGTCCGGAATCAATTCTTGGTCATAAGCATAAAACACTTTGCCATCTTGATCCTCGACCATAAAATACTCACCATTGTCGAGTTCACTAATTTTTTTAACTCTAGAACCAGTCTTTTTGTGTTGATAAAGCATAACTAAGATCAAAGTATTACCCTTGATCTTAGTTTACCTCATCTAGCTGACTGTGCGACCTATTATGTACTGCTCAATATCATTGTAGTTAGGAGCTTCATCAGGCTGGATGTAGCATACTTCACATACAATGTATCCTTTCTTACCCGCATCTACGTCTGCATTGGATAAGTACAAACCATTCGCTACTGCAGTAGCGTTAGCACCTGTTTTACTAAATACTTTGTAAGTAGTTGCAGCAGTAATTGATTTATACACATTACCTGCAGTAACTCCAGCAGCACCAGAAGCTATAACAAATGGGTTTGAACTATAGCCTTCAACGCCAGCTGCGAAGAAGATAGCACCTGAACCACCATCACCTGTTCCGTCTGTTGTAGATGTGATGTTTGCCTGAGCAACTCCCTCTGAAACTCCAGAAGCTGCTACAGGTGAACCACCATTACTACGTCCGAATGAGATTGCGTCACCAGTTGCGGCATAAATACCAGAAGCAACACGACCATCCCAACCAGATGCAACAGATACTGCAGCACGATAAACATAAGAAGGAAGAGTTGAACTACCTGAGATCACCATTCCTGTTATGTCTGTACGTGTGCTGTCATTTCTGTAAGGTGAAGGAACAATAACATCTGCTGATGAAACCTTTGCACCTACTTTACCTGTGACTTCTGCGTAACCACGTTGTTGGAAATATCTGTAGCCTGGAACTGCGAGTACAGAAGTAGGACCTCCTGAACTCTTGTCATTAGTGCTGTCATCGTTAGTATCAATATTCTTGTACCAACCGTTGAGAGCCTCTGTAAAGTTACCAGGGTAGATTTTCTTAGCTGATAAATAAGACATTTATTTCTCCTTTAATTTTACTTATTTTATTTAATTACTAGATGCTGCCNTCATCTGATACGAAACTAAATGCTGTTGTAACGAAGTCTTTGTTTAGACTCTCGAAACCAGCGTATAGTTGCCAGATCAATATGATAAATCTACTGAAATCATCATTATTATTAATGAGCACCTGTGCGTTAGGTCCACCAATACCAACACCAATTGCTTGTGGTCCAAAGAAGAATCCTTGTGCAACTTCTAGTGAAGAGTAGCTACTGCCACCATCAATAGATGCTGTGATGTTCTTAGTTGGGAAGTTGGTTGATTCGAAGAACTTAACACCTTCAAACTGTACGCCTGTTGGCATCACTGGTTCACCTGCAAGGAAGTAAGCTTGTCCAGCCTGAGGTCCTTGGAAGAAACTAGCGTTGTTAGGAATCATAGGATTNCCCATGTACATTCCTTGNCCAGGAGCACCAGCGTAACGTGCGATTTCTCTGAAGTCNCTGTCACGACGTAAGTGCATCATGAATGTTGGATCAACTAAGCAACGATATAAACCGTCTGCATATGTTGGAACATTTCTCTTACGTAAATCTTTAACAACAGTTAAAAGGTCAGTTTTCACTGAGAACTGTTGAGTTTGAGCTGCATATTCAGCTGCTGTGTATGAAATACGTCCAGAAGAGTCTTTTGTTTTGCTACCAGCGAAGAAATATCCACCTTGTGAAGAGGATGCTGCTCCGTTAGTTTCTGCTTTTGCAAGCTCGTCAATGAATACTCTATCTCTCCACCTTCTGTAATCGTCTAAAAGTGTAAGTGAGCCTATGCTCTGGTGGAACATATTTAAGTTACCAGTATCTAAAAGAAGACGCTGTGCTGTAACTAGAGTTTCACGNGCAATNTTNAANGTACTTGGCTGTGTAGTATCACCTGGATCTGCAGGACCTGTGTACTCTTTAAGTACTACAAGTACCTTTTCCTTTGTGATGTTACGGCTGTTTGCTGTACCAATNGTTTGATCNGCAATACGCTCTCTAGAGTCCTTAGTACCTGGTGNTCCCCAGAACTTNTATCTATCTAGNTGNACCGTTTGNCCGGGTTGGCGNGNAAAGTCGTGTACCACTACTGGTTCNACGGCCATNTCAGCCACNTATGCTGGGTGGGGCCTATATAGCTCCGCACCTAGAATCTTTGGAAAGTCATTATCAATGAACACTTTGCTTTATCCTCCAAAAAGCGGCAGTAAATGTTTTATCGGGTAAAAGAGTTAGACGTTATTTCCGTCCTATCTATAAATTAAATTTTAGCAGTACATAATTTTTTACAAAAAGAAGTATGCACTGCTACAGAGCTAAGCCCTACTCCATTACGAATAACTTATTCTGTACGGTGTTTGGCTGTGCTTGGTTAAGCATTCTCCATGCGTTCTGTGGATCACGAGACATAGTGTCATTAAATGAACCCCAGAAATTCTCTGGTTGCTGTGGTGCAGCTGCCTCTGGAGGTGCTGGGAANTTTGTCTGCAGCNTGTGTAGCAGAAGTGTTAACACCGTTCGCAGGTTGCTGTGCAACTGGAGCTGTTGGATAACCTTGTGTTTCTAATTGCTGCTCATTCTCATAAACAGGACATGGTCCTTCTGGTCCAAAATACTTAAGTGTGTAATCACTTAATACGTCTGGGTTAGTAAGTATTTCGTTGTAAGCAAGATTCTCTTGGTGCTCTTGTACAGCAAAATCTGCATATCCTTTTATTAATCCTTGTGCTTCGTTACCCCACTGAACAGCACTATCTAGCATCCCTTCTAGGTTTAGGGCGTACTGGTTTAGAACGGCTGGTGCCTCTANCCCGAATGCGTCCATNACCTGNCTGCTNTCGTNGACTCATTCCTANNTGTGCTTNGNNNGCTGTCTAGCTCCGCTGNTGAGNGAGTCGAGGAGGTTTGGGAAGAGTTGNCCGAGGATACCTGGCTGGCCGACGAGATCTGGGGAGCCGAGGCTGGCGTAGTTTGGCTGTTGCCTGCTTGTCCGTAATTCGCTGGTCCGTATTGTGTCGCCGTCTGAGAGAGTTGACCCTGGAACGGGGATTGAACTGGTGTACTCAGGACGTTCATCACTTTGTTGAACGCCGATTCCCATGGATTGCCCTCTGGTGCCGCCGCCGGTTGGGATTGGGGGGCGTACTGAGTAGGGTTTGATTGGTAGCTGGGGGCTGCCTGAGGTACCGCTTGTGGGTAACTCGTACCCACTTGATAAGCCTGAGGTGCCGGTGCCTGTGCCTGTGCCTGAGGTGCCGGTGCCTGTGGAGCCGGAGCTACGTAACTGCTTGGAGCTACTGTCGCTGCTGGTGCTTGGCTCATCTGTGGGGTCGATTGGACGGTAGCGTCCTGCATAACTCATCTCCTTTTGTAATGCTTCTAATGTTCGATACAGATAGGGCGTCATGTCCAGTCTTGGGTCTGCCGCCATTGGTAAGTCTGGTGATTGAGGGTGAGGAGTCTGCATCATTCCCCCCACTAACTTTGCGAATTGAGAGTATGCACCCTGTAATTCGTTCACCATCCTGAAAGGGAACCCTGATAACATGGCCGCCCTTTCCTCNTCCGTTTTGCTNGGAAAGAGGTATTTCAATGCTTCTATGCTATCAACGCCTAATTCTTGAAGATTTCTTACAACAATAGAATTATTGAGAGTATCTTGTGTTGAATCCTCATAAACAGGACCTAACCATCTCCATTGAATACTGACATCCCCATCAGGAATTAATCCCTTTACTCCGGGTGGTATCTGCTGAGCTTTCAAAGAAGCCANTAATAACTGCTTTATTTGTTCTTCATAGAACTTCATTGCTCCTTCATAAAGCTCTACTTCTTGTGGAGAAGCATCTTCAGGAAGATCTACTGGTTTCTCTAGTCCTACTGCAGCAGCTAGAGTTTCACGGAACAACTGTTCTTCTTGAAATATTATTAGCTCTAAACAACGACATATTCCATACGTATATATAGAAGCAGATTTCTTTTTAGCTGTTGCTGCAACCCTACCAAACAAGGATTTATATTCAGTAGCTGTTACTCCAGCTGAAATAGATAATTCATCTACTCCTCCCAGAGCTGTTCTTATTTCTTCTCTATATTGTCTAGAGAAAGAATTTTGATCTCCAGTGATAGCGTCAGGGACTATATAACCAACACGATCATTTGGTTCTAAATTAGCTATAACTCTTGGTACTCTTATCTGACCATCAACACCACGGGATAAAGGATCTGATTTAAATCTAGATTGACTTAAAGGATTCATGCCAGCAAAACCAGAGTTAGCGGCAATTGAAGGTCTTTGAACTGTAGACTCACCTGATTCCATCAAGTCTGTTTTAGGTCTCGAAGATAGTAAGGTTGGATTACCAAAGAACTGCACATTCTTACGCATAGTGCGTATCATTTCATCGTGAGTACAAATATGGTTAGCTAAAGCATCAAACTCACCTACTCCTTCAGCTGAGAATCCTTTTGCATTGTTGAAGATCTCTACACAAGGAATAAATCCTAAAGTATTAGTAAATGTCTTAGTCTTACCTGCTAAACCTTGATAAGTAGAGTCAAAAGATATTTCCCCTTCAGAGTGTGTTTCTTGAATTACCTTCTTCTTAATAGATAATCTAATATATCTTCTAGATCCACCAGCTCCTAACATATCAGGACCACTGATGCTCTGATTGATTACTTCCTGTTGATATCCCGATCCTTGACGTACTTTATAGCTATATATAATTACAACTTCATCAAGTTGACCATCAATATTGTAATAACTTCTATATTCGTGCTTACGAAAATAATATAATCTGTAATTAGTCTTAGTGGGTCTAATGTAAAAAATACCTTGTCCATCACAAAGAAAGTAATCCCATATAGAATCTAGTCTAGTATCAAGCTGGTTATATTTAATTACTCTATCTACAAAATCTTTTCTTTGATTTCCAAAGTTATCTTGAGCTGGGAAGAACTCTACCCCTTGTCTTATCCCAAAAAGTTTCATCTGGGCAAGGTGTGAAGCCACTATGCCAGTGTCTATCATTCCTCCACCATCTTTGTTGAGGTAAGAGTCTATTATCTCTTTTAATCTAGTTTTAGGATCGCTGTTTCCCATTTACTATCCTTTACGCTTACCTTTATACATCTTAGCAGCTCTAGCAGCTTTGCCAGCTTTTGCTGCCGTTTTGGTATTCTTTACGAATTGTTTTCCTTTTCTACTTCCGGCTCTTTTTTTACGATCAGTTTCTTCCCTTTCTTCTTTAGAAAGTTTTGCCCACGCACTCTCTGGTAAGTAACGTTTAGTATAACCTTTTCGTATTGCCTTATCAGCCATCTTTCTTCTTCATGTCCTTAACAAAACTATCAAGAAAGTCTTGCATTACATCTGCTTGTGAAGCATGTAACTTAGCTGATTTTCTTAACTGGCCAGGCATGGCTTTTATCTTTGCTGGAATTTCCATTACTTTTTAGAGTCTTTGTATTTTTTAGCGGCATTTTTTGCCTTACTACGTTTTTCATATTCATCCTTTGTCATCCACTTCTCTTTACCCCATTTCTTCAGATCTTTCTGTTTCTTTCCTTGCCCACCTTTATATCCTCCACCAGCTTTCTTATATGCTGCTGCAACCATCTGAGCCTTTCTTGCACTCCACTGTCCAGGCTTTCCTCCCTTACTCCCTGCTGTGATACGTTTCTTAATCCGTTCACGTAAGGCTGGTTTTGTATATTTGGAATCATCTTGTGCCATTTTTAATTAAAAATACTTTTCTCCACCTTCTTCCAAATGTTGTTGTCTTATATAATCTCTCATTCTTTCAGGATTGTTTTTAAGCTGTTCATAGAGATTTTTATCTATCCTTTTACCTCCAAATTCAACTGAATTGTCTGGCATAACCTCCATCTTGAAAGGATTAAAAGCTACGTTTTGACCTCCTGTTAGTGCTCCTACATTACCTACTTGATCCATAGAAGGAGTTCCTACAGCTATAGGAGTACGGCTGGTTCCTTGAGGAGGGTTTAGTTTAGAAGGTAAAGGTTTTCCTTGTTGTTTAGCTGCTTCAATCAATCTGTTCATATCTTCTTGAGACACTCCCCGACTCAACGCCCCCTGAAACATAGAACTATTACCCGGTCCGTACCCGCCACCATAATTAAACATGATTTACACCATACTTTTCTAATATTCTACTCTTCGTTTACTTCGTATCTAAAAGGATCATTTAATCTATTTAAAACTAAACCTGGTCCTTTTACATTCCATTCAATCAAATCTCCGTCAATCCAGCCTAATTCATTATGTATTTCTTCTGGTAAGTTTAGTGATAGCTCACCGTCTGAGGCTTCTTTTACTTCTAAAACATAACTCATTTGTCTATAAGCTTTTCTACTAGTTTATCAAGCTTATTATGGATTGCTCTGAAATGATCATTCATTTCTTGCAGTTCTCTAACGAAATCTACTTTCAAAACATATTCCAATGGCATACGGTTCACATGTTCCTCCAACGCATTAATACGTAATCTTTGATTCTCTACTGTTTGTATAGCATCCCTTAATCTCTCACGATGCCTTTCTAAAACTTTACTGGCAATCCATCCACCTCCTGTCAGAGAGGAGATAACGGCACTAAATATGATAGCAATATACTCAGGTCCCATAGTTCTATTATAACCTTCTATTAAAAGTCTAAATGAAGTTGTCCTTTACGAGCTAACCCATTTACAAGCCAAACTAGAGCATCAACGCAGTCATCATGTCCACTGACTCCAAAGTTAGTTAATTCTTCAAACATATTTGTAAAATTTCTAAATCTATTGAATATTATCTTCCTATCTTCAAACATACCCATTATCCCTCTAAAACGAGCAAGTTTATCTGCTCTAAACCCTTTTACAGGATGCCAAATTAAATTATACAAACCTTCGTTAGTTTGACATACTCTTTTGAAATCAGCTTCTAGAGATGCTTGATATTGGACAGCCTCTGACCAGATGTCACATGTAGAGTAGGTAGGAAAGTAGTTTTCGTTTGCATCCTTACCTATTATTGACCAGTCGTATAGAAGCTCTTTTAGGGCATCTAATTTTTCTAGGTTACCCATGACCCTGATACGTCGATAATCAATTATGTGAATACGATCTTCTACACGGCCACCAAGAACCATAACCGTGTAATCATTTCTTTCTTTTACACCCGCTGATAAATCAACTCCGATCCCTAACGTATCAAACTCGGTAGATATCTCTGCTTTAACAATTAGTTCTGGAGCTAATGATAATTCATTCTGTCTAACTATCTGATTCATATATTGGAAAGAGAAAGCTATGGGTGCCTGTCTTTTCTTCTCTTTTAAATATTCAAGTGACCACATCTCTGGCCAATAGGATTCTTCTTCTCCTGTTTTAGAATCATTCTGTATTGCCGATAAGATAATCTGTGTCCAATTATTCTGTTCATTAAAAGTAGTGGCATGAATATCATCATGTCTAAACCTAGTACCTAAACAAATAGCTCTAGCTCCTTCAAACATAGTAGGTGCTATAACAGCATTCCAATTCTCTTTCATCTGATTTCTAATATCTGGATTAGCAATATCAGCTGATGATTTTATAGCGTCATCAATCATGACTAAATGAGAACGCTTAGATGTAACTGAACCTTTCAATCCAGCTGCACATAATGTAAATTGTTCTTCACCAGTAGTATCTATACCTGCAAACTTATGATCTATTGACCAATATTCATTACTGGTTACGTTTTTAAGTAATCTTACTTTTGGAAATACTTCCTGATATCTTTTACTTTCTATAATTCTTTTTATAGTTGCAGACTTAGATCTAGCAATATCCACGGTGTATGACAGGTATAAGACCTGTAAAGGCTGTCTAGCCTGCGTATGAATACCGATAGCCCAAGCAGTTAATAAACCTAATACAGTGGATTTAGCTGACCCTCTAGGAGCTAGTAGATCAACATTAGGTCCTGCAATCTTTAATAAACAGCTACTATCTTCGTTCGTGACAAAATGTCTATGCCAAGTCTTATGATGTTCTGCTGGTGGTTTATCAGCTACATATTCACAAAAATATCCAAAATCT
>FUFK010068004.1_pt1 | contig 17913 bp, 23 predicted proteins | sample 1021851 | NCBI WGS metagenome assembly FUFK01 (sample SAMEA51879418, study PRJEB19060) | metagenome | reverse complement strand
GAGAAAGGTAGCAGCCTCAACTAACGTGCCATACAAAAGCGCGTCTGGCGCATTGTCAGACAACCAAGTTTTGTCNGAACCAGAGGTCGTCGTCAAAGATGCAGGTCGATATTTGTAGTGAAGCTCGAAGGAGTAGTCGGACGCTGGAGTTGGCCCTAATATGAACGTGTTGTCATCAAAAAGAGCATAGTATTGTGTAGGCCCAGTCGTTGACGCGTTCGGGGTGTATTGCCTTATGAACGAGACGTGCTTGTAAAGCGGATACGTGTATTCACTATTGATAATTAGCGCCAAGCTGTACGTCGCTAAAAAATCTGACGGCGTGGATAGATACGGAAAGCCTGTCGTGGCATTTCCCGTCACATTCTTCCGAAAAACAGGTAAAGAAACGTTCTTGAGTATTCTCTCCTCGGCCTCTTGGATGAACGTATCTAAATCAGCCACAAACGTCGTTTCTGCGGTCTCGCAGTAATCTTGAACGGTCGACTTCAGCGTTGCTAAGGTAAAACTCATGTCGTCACCACCGTTACTTCACCAACACGCCCCGAGGCTTTTACAGGCACAAAAGGATTGATCTCGACAACCGGAACGCCAACCGACACAACCATTGGCTCAACTCGGTCTGGTCTGGGATTCTTCAGTGCCTGCGGATCGTCTACACGTGGCAGCGGCAGCAGTTGCGGTTGTTTTGGCTCGAACTCATCGAAACCTACTAAACTGCCGTTCCACTCTTTCCGCATGCGATTTAATTTGTATCGGAAACCAGATCGATCCGATATTCCATAAGCATTTTTACCCGAAGCAAAAGCCATCGCTACACCCCGTATTTATAAGTTGGCGGGCTTATCTTGAACGACGCTCGATCTCGATCCTCTTCCATAGCCCTAATCATTTCTTCTTCGTAGACAGCCTTCAAAGCACCCATCAACGGGGGATTTTTTTTCATCGATAAGTAATAAGCTAAACCTGCCGCCAGACAAGGATAAAATCGGAAAGGAATGTCCACGGTGTTTGTAAAAGTGTCGGCATCTTCAATCCGGGTGAGTCGATTGAACTTCAAAATATCCGTATTGTTGTCTGGAACGGGCCATATCTTGAGAACTGGCGTAATTTGGCGATCCAAAAAGAATTGATTTGGTCGCCCTGTTTGCGTTTTTGTGGGTATGTTCAAAAACTCAGAGCGACTCAAACGGTCGATTTCAAAGTCAGTGCCATCTCTCGTGACCACGGTCGACAAAATATCGATTGTTGATTGAACGTCAGTCAAATCTTGTACGGCAGAGACGGTTGTGGTGGCTGCGCTTGTACCACCGGTAATTGTCTCGCCGTTCGAAAAAGTGCCAACTGGTATAGTGGTAGCGACAGACGTNGTCGAGGGNTTGCTCGTTATGCTTGCCGTNGCNGCGCTCGTGCCNCCTGTGATNGTNTCTCCCACNGAAAANCTNGCNGANGANGCNACNGAGAGCGTNANNGNNCCNGCNGGNTACTCGCTNACNCCNGANGCNACCGTTATCGATGTTTGATCNATNGTCCACTGATTGAGACCTCGGTTGGCCCAGTCNGCGAACANNAAGTTCATNGATCTCTTNGCNGTTTTNAGATCNTAGCCAGTCCTCACCTCTAAGCCGCAACGCTCAAAAGCCTCCTCTATGTACTCAGCTACATCGATCTCAAAGTTTTTGCTACTGCTCGTTGTCATTGTACAAATTATCGAATACACGGTTCACATCAAGCACATAGTCTAAATCAGACTTTGAGTAATGTATGTGCGCCGAAGGCTTAAAATCTGGAGCGCCTGTACCCGTTTCAAACCACGCTGGGTGCGTCACACGGACCCGGTTGTTTGGTAATGCAACGATGTTACCTGTCCACTCCCCCGCATCTAAAAGTTGCAGCACGTGGCTTTGTTTGTGCTGTGCTGGATCATCTGCAATTTCACTCTCAGTATAATCGACTGTGAAAAGGTACTTCGCAGGGTACATATCCCCTGCTATTTTTGCCATCCAAGGACAAGGCGTAGCACGATCAAGCACGTAGACGGCATGGTGGTGCGAGGAACAGTCCCACGGTTGTGCATCATGCACCGCCATTGGCTCTGGCCACTCCTCTAGAGGTATATCCGCTACTAGGGCTGTAATGGGCATTCTTGCCCACATAGCGCCGCCATGAACGGTATCTTCCTCTTCGCCCTCTGCCTCGATACCGGTAAAGATCATTTGAAAACTCAAACACCTACAGGGCATCGTCGTAACTGCAACAGCCATGGCATGTAAAAACTCGCCATGGTACGCCTCGTGATTATGTGTAAATTCTTTACGCACCCAACATTTAAAATGCGGAATGTTCGATTGCAGGTATGGCATGTTTTACTTAGAAGCCGCACCACCTTTCTTGAATTTACCCGGCATTTTTTTACCGCCGTTTTTCATGCCTTTGGACTTCATAGCTCCGCCCATGCGCATGCCTTTGGGCTTCTTCTTTCCAACTTCGCCGCCGTACTCCATGCCGCCGGGCATCATTTCTTTTTTACCGCCCATGGCTCCGCCTTTGGACTTCATGGCCGCACCGCCCGCCTTCATCCCTTTGGACTTCATGGCTGGGGCTTTTTTCTTAGCTGGTTTTTTGGCCGCTTTTTTCTTAGGGGCACCGTTGCCCAGATTTACTACTGACATAGATACCTCACAGGTACTTGGTTACTTTTCTACGGTTCTGTAAAACAGCACCGCATCCTCTCGCTATTTCTTGACGGACTTCGCCGCCCTCACTCATGTTTTTCACCGTAGCTTTCCGGGTGTTTTTGACCACCGTCTTGCCTTTTTTACCAGCCTTTTTCTTTTTACGAGCTGTTGCCGCACGTTCTGCCTTCGTCAAAGATCGAGCTTTCGCTTCTGGCAAGCAGCGGTCTGGATTGCGCTTGTCCGGTGACGTGCCGCACTTACCGACAATATTGCCTTCGCTGTCGATACGAACCCAATTTTGCTTGAGCCATTTCTTCAGTTCACCCATCAGCGGCCTTTCCGTTTCCCGCCCTTGGCCTTCTTGGCGTAGTTGGGATCTTTGCAGTATTTGCTCGCCGCGAGGTTTGCGTATGCGGAGGGATATGTGTCGAAGGTGCGCTTCGCCCAAGCTTTGCCCTCTGGGCAAATTTTGCTCCCTTTGCTTTTTTTGGATGCGCCGCCGCCCTTACGAAAGTAAGAAAGACCTTTTGGCATACTTGCTCTAGTCATTACCACGCCTTACAAGACCAATATCTTGCTGAAAATTTGTCTTTCGCCGTATCGCACCGATGCCTTGCACGAAAGTTCGCCCGGCGACCGGGCTGATCTTTCTTGATTGACATTTTGGGATCACCAAACCTCACAAGCTTGATTTCACTGCCTTTTTTTGCAAGAACGGCACTTTTTTTGCTCTTGCCCGGTGTGCGTTTAGGCTTGTTAAAGCCCGCAAACGTTTCACCCCGGTACTTGATTCGACCAGAAGGAAGTCTCTTAACGTCCTTAGTTGTCGGCATGCCTTATTTCCTTACTAGAAATTTTTCCTCAAATACAAAATCACTGTATAGGTGTCGCCGCTGCTATGGCCAACCGTGGTAAATTTCAGGTCCCCTGTCTTGCCTGAGCCGGCGTTGTTCGTTAGGCCCCCAAACTTGGTGTAGTCGTGATCACCACTTTGGTTCTCGCCCAACTCGATACAAAACAAATCAGAGGTCGCATCCCACAAGATTTGTACTTTCATACCGATGCACTGCCACCAAATCCTTTCGATGGTAACCCCAGTGCAAGTGTCACCATCTGCACTGGGTTGCAAAGCTGAAACGTCCACCTTGGTCACGGCACTTTCGCCTGAACCATCGGAGATGTTTGTAAGTTTCAGTACAGCAGTTTTTGGGCCGTCTGCCAGCGTCTGTGAAGCTACTGTATCAGCCATGTCGCTCTCCTATTACTGGTCAGCGAAAGCAGGCGCAGTAGTGCTCGTTACATTCCCAAAGATCTGATAGTTGGTTGTATTCAAACCGATAATCGTCACTTCGAAACCAGCAGGCACGTTAAGTTGAATACTGCTATTTGAGCTTCCGTTGGAGAAAACGCTGCTGATTGCATCACCATCTGTATCTAAGAAAGTGACACCGCCAATATAAAAATTACTATTGCCGGGAGTAACAATAAGCGCGTCCGTAGCATCAGCAGCGCCACCAGCGTAAACAAACTTAAAAATAGATCCAGCAATAGGAGCCGGAAGCGTATAAGTATTATCTTGACCACCGTCTGGAACGAGTAAAATTCTGCCGCTGTGAGTCGCGTTGGTTAAAGTCACGTTGCCGTCGGATAGACTCACAGGTCCATCGCCAAGCGTCGCAATCTCAGTAAAAGCGCCTGTTGAAGCATTTTTACTGACGGTCTTGAAGGTGCTTTCAGATCGTACCGCACCCGAAAAAGTCGTATTAGCCATTGTGATCTCCTGTCTTGGCTAGTGTCAGACGCGGTATGCGCCTGTCAGGGATGTTTTGAATATACACAAAAAAGAAAGGGGCAACAATGTGCCCCTTCTTTTTGATAAGTTTTCTCAAACTCATGCACCCGGAGTGCCGATTACGGATCTCCAGTCAGATACGCCAAAGGAGTATCTTTCGCGCGCTTTGAAGCGCATGTTGCCCGTATCAAAATCGCCTTCCATGGCAGTCTTGATTGGGGTGCGTTGGAATAGCTTGAAGCCATTCGGCGCGTCCGTTTTGACAAAAAACGCGTCTGTGTCCGTCAGGAAGTGGTTTACGACCGCTCCTTCAGGCAGCATGCCCATAGACTTCAGTGCGTTGGTGTCATTGTCCGCAGTGCCGGGACGCAGATTCGAGTTCAGAACTCTTTCCGCGATGAACTGCAGTTCTTTCGGGATGATCAGTTTCATGCCGCGAACAGCAATCTTCAATCCACGCTCGTCGGTGAAACCTGCGATATCAATCAACATCTGCTCAAGAGACGTTTCATTCAAATCGGAGGCGACTGCCAGAACGTTGGATTGATCACCCGAAATCGACGGGTGGTCCGATGCACACAAAGCCGAACCGTCACCGATAGGGTTGCTAGTGCTGAACGCATTGTTCAGTACGCTAGCCGCACGGATCTGTTTGGTTTGTGACATGGAACGCGCCAGCGCACGAGTGTATCGTGCTGCCAGTCTATCATAGAGATTATCTTCGATAGCTTCCTCGGTGATAGAAAAAGCCAAAGCGATTGTCTCGTGCGAATATCGTGCAGTGTATGTTTCCTGCGCTTGGTCGAACGAAATCGCTCCGCCTTCTGATTTCACAGGGGCCGTGCCGAAGCCTGAAAGCATGACTTCTTCTTCAAACGCGCGGTCTGAAGTTTCTTCGTCGTAGATTTCAGCGTGTTCCTGATCGTATCGATCATACTCAAGCCCGAACAATGCATTTAGTCCGGGTTCTAGCTCTTTCGCTAATTGTGCGCGAGTAATAGCCATTTAGATTCTCCCGTTAAATGCCAGTTGTCGTGGCAGTGGTTTGTGAATCGAAACGCGCATTCGGAGAGTTGTAGTGTGCATTAATGCGCACGATCAACGGTATACCAGCAGCAGCAAAATCACTGTTCGCATCGTCGTCGACGATACCCATGATTTTCAGCGGCAGAGTAGCCGTTGTGGCGATTGATGACACGGACAACGCTGAATTAGAGCGTCCGGTATCTGTGCTGCCCGTGCGAGCAGACGTTCCGAGACTAGCGTTCGCAAAAACGCCCGCCAGAGCCGTAGCCCTGTTGGTCGTTGAAGCGTCCGTAGCGACTTGGAAAGTTTGCATCGGATTATCAGCAACGAGAGCTTTGACAGGAAAATTCGTGTCTACACTCACGCTGTTTGATCCGGGCCAGTAATTACTGAAAACAGGCTTCTTTGAAACGGAATCCATGTATTCAACACCCATCAACACGCCCAGCGCGGCAGTGGTACCGCCTGCTGTATCGCCTGCTTGATCAATAACGCCCGCCGCAAGCGGTATTACAAGGCCATATTGAAAAATAGCGTTCGTGTTGTCGCTGGCAATCTCATATTGAGTGATGCCGGTTGAATTAGCGGAAGCCCCTACCAATCCGATAGGACGAAGCCCGTAAGCGGTTTCTTGATTTGCCATAATATGCTCCTAAAAGCTTACTTACGAGGACCACCAAAAGTTACACGGGATTGACGTTCTGGTTTGTCAATCACCATAGTTGAGTGTGCATTCTCGCGTAGAACATCCGTTTCAATGGCTTCAATCTGGTCAGAGTGCTTTCTTTCGAAATATTCTGTCCGTTCTGCAACCGTTTCGAGCGGTATTCGCGCAAGAAGCAGTCCGCCTACTCCAAACACGCCTTCAAACTTCCCTGATTCAACAACTGGTGCCTCAAAATCTGGGTACTCATCGCGACGAACAAGTTCATACCCTTCCCGTAAACGAGAAGATATGTTGGTGCGGTCTTCAAATCCCCGTACCTCTGCGCGTATCCAACGATGTTTATACCCCTCCGGCGCAGGGGGCGCGTCTAATTTAGACGGTGGACTCCACGGCTTTCTTCTCGCCTGTGCAGCCCGTGATGATTTAGCGCGGGAAGTTCTCTTGATAGCATCAATCTCATCTTGTTGATTATCCGTCATTGTTCTTCCTTCACGTATTTTGCGTACTCTTCGAGTGGCACTCCCAATCTTTTGGCAATCGTAACTTGGCTCGGGGAGAGACGAACCTTTTTGCCGCGTCCTGAAGTAGATCTGCCGCGAGATACACCCGCTACAGCCTGCCCAGAACGATTATTTCTTGGCGCTTCCTCCGTTTCATCTGCGAATCTATGCGGGAAAGCGTCTCTCATACGAGAATCTAGCGCATCATAGTAGTCATTACCAGAGGGATCAAACCCCTCCTCTTGCACTAATTTTTTGTGGATGCCAAATGCTGCGAACGTCATGGCATCGTCCGTGCCGAACCATTCATTCTTTGATGCCCAATCCTCTGCTTTTGGATCGGGTGCTGGTACAGAGGGCGCAGGAACGTATTGCTGCTGTTCTTGAGGTTGCGGTTGCGCGTATGCCTCCTGCTGCGCAGCCTGTGCTTCTCTTTGCGCTTTTGCTTGAGCATGTTTATCTGCGGCGATGCTAAGTTGAGCGATGCGCTCTTGCGCTGCCATCTGTCGATCAACGTCACCGGTCTCNATNGCNGTGCGTAANTCTTCTTTTGCNCGTGTCTGCTCCGAAACAACGCGGCTACCNTACTCATTCAGATANTTTTGATCTAAATTCTGAAGACGTTGNTTTACCGTGTTGTTTTCGTTCTGAATTGTTTGTGCGTATCGCAACGCTTCTTCCCGCTCACGCTCGGCTTCTTTCGCTCGTTTAGTAAGCTGGTTGATGCGCTTTTGTACGCTCTGGCTGTATTTTTCGTGCTCGTCCTCTTCCTCAACNTGNGCGGNTTGAGGCNGTGTTTCNTCNGTTTCTGAGGGCGNATCTATTTCGACCTCTTGCGCCTCTTCGTTAAACTCTAGATCTATTTGGCCATCATCTGGCTCGTGAGCAGCTTTCACCTCACTCATGTGCATGTCCCTCAGTTATGGTGTAAATCGTCAGGATCAAGAATTGTGGCCAGAATTTCGTCATCATTGAGAATCCTGACCTCGCTGCCAAATCTGGCGGCGTCTTCATCATTCAGGCGGAACCTAGAACCGGCATAACGCGCGAAAATCACCCATTCACGCTCCCGGCACCATGGTCCGTTTGGATATTTGTCCTCCCCTTTGTAGGCATCTGGTCCCAAACGTAAGACATATCCCACGTTTGTTTGAATGGCATCCTCCTCCAGCGTTTTGGTATTCAATAAAATACCGCCTTTGCTCTTGTTAGAGCCACGAAACGGCAAAATCAACACGCGCCAGCCGGTGGGCTGGGGTAGTCGATCAATTACAGATGCGTCAATCAGGGTAGGGTCGAGAACGCGCTCCTGTTCAGGAACGTATGCCTTGGCGATATCCAAGGACTTTTTAGCATCAGTCATCCATTGATTCCTGTCTGTCTAGCATTTCAGAGAGTTCGACAAGCATGTAATCGCAGTTACGCACTTCGCCGAGACACTCCCTGTAATGTTCCATATCTTTTATCCCGCCTTCCGTCATCAATAACGAAATTTGAGCCTTGCGATCTAGCAGCGTCTTACGAACAAACTGCACAATATCGATACCGTCCAATATAAATCCTAGTTATCTGACGATATCCGATATTGTCGCTTCTTCTCAGCGGGAAAGCAACGCATCAGGCGTTGGTGAAACGAGATCCTCGCAAAGCCGCACCCATGCCACGCTTGGTGCCCGTCGTCACTTTGGCAAACATGGTGTCTGGGGTAGCCTCTTCGACTGCCGACGCGTAAGGAATGCTGCCCTGTCCTTCGATATCAGCCTTGTTTACAGGTGTGGGCGGCTCTTTGGGGGTCGTGCCGTTAACTTTTACTCTGCTCATAAATCACCTCTTTGTTGTTGCTTGAGAAGCTCTCGCTGCAAGCCAGCATCGATACGTGCCGCTGTTTGAGTTTCTTGACTTTGCAGCCTTTGCTGGAACTGAGCCTCACGCTGCGCAAGTTTTTGGCGTTCTAGCTCTAGCTCTTGTTGCTCCATAGCCATGTCGTTTTGCTCTTGCTGCGACTTCAACTGCAGTTCTTGTTGCTTCAATTGTATCAACGGATCTGGTCCTTGCTGCGGTTGTCCGGCTTGCTGGACTTGCTGACCGAGTTGCACGACCTGCTGCATAATCGTCGCTACGTTTTGAGCAACCAAAGACTGAAGCTCTACGTTGTCCGCTGGATTGACCATCGCTACATTCGGGTTTTGCTGCATGAAAACCTGTTCCGCCTGTTCCTCTGCCATGATTTGCACGTGGTTAAGGATGTGTTTTTGTATGGCTGCGACGACTTGTGGCAAAGAAGAGGCGATACCGCCAGTCACAAATATCAAGTGTGCCTGTATATGAGCCATGTGGTTTTGGCCACGGAAAGCTTGCAGACCCACATTGTTCAGCGCATCCATGTTCTCTTGCGCAGGGTCTTTCGGCGCGATGTCTCCGGGCGTATCTGCCCGCAAAATCATATCGCTGTTTTTGACCCCCAAAGCGTCGTATACACGTCGATACACCTCTGGAATATTGTGTATCTCTGGGGCCTGCATAGCCATCTGTAGCTCGGTTTGCGCAAGCGCGATGCGTTGGCTTTGAGAGAAAATATTCGGGTCCGATACAGGTATAACGTCGATTTTTTCGTCGAAGTCTTGGGCTTTCACTGCCGCTTCTGCGCCGGGCACCTCGTAAGGATAAACAGGGGGCAGGCTTTCCGACATCACGCGAGCGAGAATCTTAAATTCAATCTTCATCGCGTAGTGCAATCGTTTATGGACGGCGCTCATAACCCGAGTGCCCTGCTCGATCATCGCGATAGTTGTGCCGACAGCCGCGTTCGGATTGGCGTCGCCGACTTTCATGTCAGTGATGGTGGCAAACCGTTGCCCTGCGTCCACCACAAAGCCCAGTAGCTGAAACAAAGTCCCGTCCGGTCCTTTGAACGGCAACGGCATCAAGCTATCCCTAATCTGGCCACCGGGCGCATCTACGTCTCTAAACTCACCGGGCTGTAAAGGAGAATCATCATCTCTGATCCGCAGGCCGCGTGCCTTGAAGCCTGCAGGCAGGTTTGAAAGCGTACCTGCATCGATCAGTTGTCGCAGCGCAGCAGTCGCNGTGCGNGACAACCCGCCTATCGTATGNATCAANCCCAGACCGTANAAGCCAAACCCCGGCAAGAACTTGTAATGCACAAAGTATTGGATCTTATTGGTCAGCGGATCGTTTTCTTCGTAGTTGCGACGAATCGATAACACTTTGTTGTTTTCTTCACTGATTGTGACGATATACGGCACCTTGATACCGGTTTCCTCGCCTTTTTCGTCCTTGTCTTCGTAGCCGGGCAGATCTAGATCAGCGTGAAACTCCAGCAACGTGCAGTCATAATCTATGTTCGATGCGCTGACGCCCTCAATGTAGTCCGTTTCTTCAGAAATACTGTCAGCACCGGGCTGAGTCGGAAGAACGGGTATATCTCGATAAAAACCAGCGACCTGCTGCTTACGCAGATCGTTCATCGATATACGAACGACATGGGTTATGCAGGGACACGTTTGCAGGTCTGACGTCTCGTAAGGCACCACCAGATGCTCTGCAGGCACAAATTTGCTGACAGGACGCCCCAAGGAGTCATCGAAATATACTTTTTTGAACGTGCTGCCTGCCAGAGGCAGGTTGAAAAGCATCTGATCAAACTCTGGCGTGTATTCTTCCATCACGTTTGTGATGTAATAATTCATAAAGTTTTTGACGCGGCTGGCTTGCTCTGCTTTGGCCGTGGTCTGCGTGCCGAGGACCGCAGTTCGCACGGGGCCGTCTGCAGGCAACAACTCATTGAATGCTTGCGCTTGAAACTGCACGGCAGCTTCTGCAAGCAAGGGGTGAGTGACGCCTGTAGCGCCCCTGAAAGGCTCTGTACGCTCTTCGTAGTTGAAGCCTAGAAGCTCTAAGCCGCTGGAGTAAGCCTCTTCCCAGTCATGTCTAGAGGCCTTGTTCGCGGTGTATTGATCCATCAAATCATTTGCGACAACCGCAAGTTCTGCGTCATCCATGAATTCGGCAAGATTGTCAAAAAAATCGTCCTCACGATCTTTGTTACGCAGCGGGTCGAAGTCAAAAGTCACGCCACCATCTTCATCTTGCGTGATTTCGATGCCCTCAATGCGCATCGCCTCATTTGTTTCGAGGCCGTTTGGTAACGCTTCTACCTCGACCGCCAATAACTCGGATTCATCGAGGTTCATGCCCTCTCTATCCATCAAAGAAACGGGGGGTCTATCGCCATTTGCCATAAGATCCTCCTAGCGACCTATGCTGATATCAGGAGAAATTGGATCAAGGGGAGGTAACCCTCGCCGTCTGCGGTCTGCATTGATTTCTCGCAGTTGCTCGACGGTGTACCCATATTGAGCGGCGATCATCTCTTCACCCTGTTGACTCAAATAAACGTTCATCGCGTTTTGTTGCGTTGCGTTTTGCGCTGCGTAGTAGTCCTCTACGGGTCCGTACTGCCGCTCCCATTCACCCAGAGCGCGTCGATAACTTTGCTGTCGGCCTATTCCTCCACCGCTTGGTCTGACCGGCGGAGGCTCTGGGTAAAATCTTGTTCCAGAAGTGATGGCACCGGTCGAGGTGCTGCCTGTCGTAGTCTCCTGCTCTTGAGCTTCGTCCATCATCGGGTCGGGGGCCACGTAGTCCTCCACCGGCCCATACAGACGTTCATAGTTCGCCACGGCTTCAGCAAATTCTAGACGACCATAGCTGCCCGTCGAATAGTCACTGGACTGCGGTGGGGGTGGCGCTTGTGCAGGCGTTGTCGGAGGCCGAGAAAAACGCAGACTTAAAAACGGCATCGCACCTGCAACAGGTCGAGGCCGATAGATTGGCATCTGGTATTCACCAGCAACCGCATCAGCGAATGGATCACCGGTTGGGGCGATGTTCATTCCTTGCGTGGTTGCATACCCACCGGTCTGAGGCGTGATTTGATCAGAAATGTCAAAGTCTACCGTTTCACCGGACAACATTACTGGGTCAGGTAGGGCTGGGGTCTCCGCTATCGGAGGCGGCGTGAATAACGGCTCCTGTGGCACCACGACCTCTGTCGGTGGAGGCGGTGTGTAGACAGGTGGCGGTAATGGCGCTTGTTCGATTGGCGGCAACGGAAGTTCTGTTGGCGGCTGCACGACGTCCACAGGCGGGGGCACNTCCATCACAGGTGGAGGAGTACCCACTACAGGTGCAGGCGGAGGTGGGGGCAAAGGATCAGGTTGCAATATTCTGGCTTCACCTGTGTCCATTACCTCCACTTCGCCCGGTAATGTTCCTCCGGCAACAATCTCAGTGGAAGGTGTAAAGGGAGGAGTGGTCGTTTGAGTCGGTGGTGTTTCGGCAGGTGGTGTTTGAGCAGCGACCGGTTCTTCGGCAGCAACAGGCAAAGGATCTTGCTGGATTGGTGGCAGATCTGGCACTCGCATCAAATCCGACAAAACTTGGCGTCGAACCGAAACCGGCACATCCGCAAAATCCGGTCGACCGCCAAAATCCGTGGCAGCAGGATTATCAAACAACCCTAGCGCATCGGCTTGAGCATCAGTTAAATTAGCTGAAGCGGCAGCGTTCCCACCTCGATTCATTTCGACCGGCATTGTTCCACGTGGAACACCAGCCCCGGCAAGGGGTCCCGAAGTGTTGTACTTGCTGAAAAGGTTGGTTAGACCTGTAATATTCCGTTGTCGTGGCGTCATTACACCACCACCAATAGCAAAACCCGGCGTATCGGGCGGAATTTGTTTTTCTAATTCTTTTGCTTTTTGAATTGTTTCCTGAAGTTCTCGCTCCTTGATCTTGCGAGTCCTCGGTTTCATGGATTCTGTAACCAGTTCTCTGTTCAGTCGTGAAGCTTTCCCACGAGCGGCGTTCAGACGAGCCAGCAACGTTGCTACCGGAATGATCGGATTAACCATAATATGCGCCTGCCGTGATATTCATCGAACCCTCGCTTTCTTCCCAGTCGTCAGTAGGCAACTGCACAAAATTACCCTGCCGATAGCGCATCAGGGCCTGTGTGGTGCTGTCCACCAAGTCATCGTGAGTCCCATTCGGGAAAGCAGCGCATTCCTCCACCACTTCTTGTGCCCAAGACTCGTCCGGTGCCCAGATCATACCAGCTTCAAACAACGGAGAGATACTGTGTACCCTAGATAGCTTGTCATTACCACGACTGGGCGTAAAATTCACTACCGGAATGCCTAAATTACGCAATTCCTGAGTCAGAGGGGTCCCTGAAGCCTTTGCCTCGATGATAACGGTCTCCGGTTCCCAAAATTTGTAGTGATCTAGCGCGATTTGCTTCAATTCTGGGAAGTCCCACCGCCCTTTCTTGGCATCAAGCAGTATCAGGTGCGCTGCACCACCGATTTCTTCTGGATAAAACACCCCCCACGTCGTAATCGCACTATAATCCGACGTTTCGCGCTTGCTGAACGCCGTATCGTAGCTCTGAATCACGTATTGAAGGTTCGGAACGGTGTCTTTTTCCCAAACGTTCCACCATTCTCGCTTCAGAATGGCCAAAGTCTCGGATGTCGGGTTCTGTTGGTACTGAGCGTTCCATTGATACGCCGGAATCGACGCTTTTACCGACTCCAACTCCTCCTTCTTCCAAAATTCAGGCCAACACGGCTCGCCGGAGTCGAAAATTGCAGGTAATTCAAGGACTTCCCACTGATCTGCAAACGGATCTTTGGTCATTTGACGCACCAAATTGCCCGTCATGTCCTTTTCTGACCACCGAGTTTGCACCAAAACNATTGCACCACCCGGCTGGAGACGTTGTCGGGGACCCGCAGTGTACCATTCCCACGCATTTTCAAACCCGCTCGCCGACATCGCCGTCTGCTCCGAGTGCGGATCGTCAATTATGATCAAATCACCACCGCGACCGGCAAGGTTGGACCCCACACCCACCGCGTAATACATCCCGCCAGACTTGGTATCCCACCTACCAGACGCTTTACTATCCGCAGATAGCTTCGTATCGTCAAAAATCTCCTTGTATTCGTCCGTTTCCAGCAGATTCTTGACCTTACGACCAAAATTTACCGCCAGTTCGGTGGTGTGCGTCGCCTGAATGATCTTCATCGACGGGTTGCGACCAATCATCCACGCCGGAAACAAGTAAGAAGCAAACTCCGACTTCGTATGACGCGGCGGCATGTTGATGATCAACCGCTTCAACTTGCCCGACGCAATCTCCTCCATCTTCTCAGCAATCAAATAATGATGACGACCAGCAATGAACTCCGGCCACATAGCTCTAACAAATGGTAAAAATTCAGCTTTACAAGTTTCTACCTTTTCAAGCTGCTTCAATCGTAGCTCTAACCGAAGCTTTTGGACCTCGGCGTCTGTGTGGGTATCAAGGTTCAAGGGGGACCCTACGCGTTTCAATGGTGGTGAGAAAATTTGACCAATCGATGGGCTTAGTAAACGTGCCGTGGGCCGGGCATCGTATGCCGTCCTCAAACACCGCTATCGCTTGATCAGATCGATACAAATACACGGTGTCATCTTTTTTGGCCACGATCCACGAGCGAGCGCCCGCGTGCCGCGTCGCGAAAGATACCTGATGCGGACTGAGCAGAACTTTGTTGCCTTTCACGACTTTGAGTTCAATAAGATGAAAGTCTTTGGCACGGTCCAGCAACAACAGATCAGGAATGCCCTGCGTGCTGCTGTTCTCTATGCGCGTGCATATCGCATCAGTGCTGGATAGCCCCGTCTTGATCTGCTTCCAAAAGCTCGACTCTGTCTGGTTCGACATCGATCACCTTCTCGCCAAGCTGGCGTTTCAGTTCGTCCAAAGCTTTCTTGACCTCCGCCTTGCTCATCTGATCTATCGATCCGTGGCGGATCTCAGACTTGTTGACGTAGATATCGCCTTGGGCCAAGCCGCGCGCTTTTTCTGCCTGCACTGCAGCGGAATATGCGCCAGCCGCGATTGCTTGATCACGGATATGCTGCAAGTCGCGTATGTGTCGGGCATAGCTCACTTCATACTTTTCGGCAAGCTCGGCCCGCCGTGCCTTGAGTGCTTTTACGATGTGGGGTGATTTTCTAGGGTTCAGCATCTCGTAGGCACGCGTATGAGCGCCGCTGACACTGAACCCTGCTTCGACGGCCAAATTTCTCAGCGTGTCCTGTCCCTCACGTGTGGCGACCAGTTCGACAAACTTGAGTTGCTTGCCGGTTAATCTCGTATCTTCAGATAGTCGGGGCCTGCCTCTCGTTTCGACTTTTTTCTGCACTTCGGCCATGCGCCAAATCCCATAAACCCTGCTTATTTTTGCGAAATATAGCACTTTTTTTATCCAGTTAAAGCCATTTGTTTCAGAGCCGTATTGTTTGTGTGAAATCTGCACAGGTACGCGCTTTGTATTTTTTGCCTAACGACCGCGTTGGATTTTGCGTGGGGGGTGCTTTGCGGTGCGCGGCTAACCTTTATTGTCGGGGGGACCCTAGACCATGCGGCGCGGTGCGCGGGCATGGGGCGGCGGTGCGAGCTGCGCGGGGCGCGGATCAACGGCGACGGTTAGCGGATCGCGGGGCGCGGGTGGTATGCGATATCACGCATTCCAGGTGGTGCGGACCACGACGCGCGGCGCACGCTGCGCGGTTTCGGGTGCGATTGCGACCGGCGGCGGACCATGGGGAGCGGTCCACGCTGCGCGGTACGTTTGAGGGGGAGAGCGGGCGGCGGGGCGCGGCATGTTTCACTTTTTAAAAAGACACAAAAAAGCCCGCACGTGGCGGGCTTATCAGACGCGTTGATCGGTTAGGTGTGCGCGTATCCGTCACGCTCGATACCGATGACCATATGCGGAACGTTTGCCATGGCGCAATCGTCGAAATGAAGCGGGTGACAATCTTTCGCCACCCAATCAACAAAGCCCAGATCTTTATATAACGGGTGATCGGTGTCGCGAACGTGGCGGCAGAAAATACGCACAAGTGCGGATTGCTGTTCGGCGGTGAACTGGGCGAGGTGATCAATAAATTGTGGCTTTCGGTTTTCCATTACAGCCCTCCCACGGTGAAAACGTCGTCGCCATTTTTCAGCGTACCCGCGCCGGTGATAACAACAGACCAGTTCAATTTTTCGATCAACCGCTCGGCTAATCGGCGGGCTTGGGTTGATATTTCGTCGGTACCGTTTACGTCAGCGCGCAATTGACCACCGGCACAAACGGCTAGCAATTGTGAACCTTTAGTATCGGTAGGCCCTGCATACTTAACTTGTATTGCTTGCATGTTTCACATTCTCCAATTGTTGCGCCATCCATTCGATGGCGTGCCCTGAGTATATGACTTATCGCATGCATTAAAAAGCCCGCACGATGGCGGGCTTGTTCGTTTAGTTTGCAGTCCTGATCAGGCAGCTAGTGGCGTCTCCGCGATTGTCTGCCACTGATTTCTAGGCAGATCTAAAACAGCGCGTCCGTTCGTATACCAGTCGTCGACGTTATCAGCGTCGGCAGTATGAGCAACAGCGGTTACCGCGTTGACAATTGTTGCACGGCTAATTGGCTTGTTACTGTAGCCACTTTGTTGAATCGTCTGCATCAATCCAGCCATTATATCGGCGCTCGATTTTTTCGGCAGACTCAACACCTTCACGACGTTTTCGACGACTCCGCTCGGGTTTGCTAGACCATTCTCGACAATGTCACCGTGTGCAATTCTCATTTGCTCGACAGTTTGGTCGAAGCTTTCTCGGCTCGCGTAACTGGCCACGACGTCCCGAAGTTTGAGTTGCAGCGCGTGGTTATCCGCGTTTTTTGCTTCGGCAGTTAAAACAGACCAGTCGTCGGTTCCGCGTGCTGAGGTAACGTGAGTGTGGCGGGTGATATTGCTGCTCATCATTCCGTTGAGACAAGCCAAAGTGAACACCATCTGCCGTACTTCAACGCTGCCCATGCCTACTTCGGAATTTCGCAACAGAATTCCGTTGGCCATGTGATCACCTAAAGCCGGTTCCGCTACCTGCACCAGACTTTTAAGGCGCAGATAGAGGCGATGGTCAGTTACGGTGCCGTTCACTATTTGCCAATTAGCAGGCGAATCCATCAACTGCGGTAATGCGGACTCGACTAAATCGACGTTATCGAACGTTTTGAATTTATCGCTGACAATGGCACGCACTAGCGGCTGCGCACCGTCAAACGTGCGCAGCATTTTGCTTTTCGGTTCATTTACCAAAATTTTATTAATTAGGTTGTCGAATTCAGGCGCATAGTTTTCATTGTCGCGTAGCCGTCGAGCGGTCCTAACATCAATATCGCAATTGCTTGCAAGCTGCTGGAATGCTACTTCGTTCGTTTGGAATTCCATCGTCGGCATGCCGCGATTTGCTTCTAAAATGATGTTGGTGTTGCCGTCAACAGTTTGCACCTGCAGGGCGTCCGTTGGCGCTATATAGTCGGCTTTGCGTGCGGCTTCGGTTTGAATCTTTTCCAAAATCGCGCTAAGGGTGCCTTTTTCGTTTTCAATGCTCATATCACTTTGTCCTAATTGTGGGCGTGCGGCGCGCCCTAAATGTTTGCCGCATGCGCATAATCGCATACCGGCAGCCGGTTGCAAGCTTTTTTTAAAAGTTTACGCGGCGGCGCGTAGGATCAAATTACCGTCCACTACAAAACCGGATTGGTCATTGAGTGCTGGCCCTTTGGCAGTCAGCCCGACGACTACTGGACCGGCCATCACGTTATCCAGATCAGACAAATCACCATCAATAACTGGTCGGCCAAGGTATTCACTCGGCATTGAATTTTTAAAAACTACAGCGATAGGGACGCCGGTCGGTAGCGCGACGGCTACCTGTTTCTGGTACTGCGGTCGGTCGCTATAAGAGAACATCAACCGATAGTTGTCTGGCGTGTTGCCTAATCGTTTCGCTAGCTTGGTGTAATCGTAAAAAAATAGATCTGGGAATTGCTGAGGAATATTGTGCTGTTCCCAAGGTATGTCGGAAATAGTATTTAGCCGCACAACGCCCTGCACGTTTTTCTTTTCACATACGTTTTTTTGAAAGTTCCTCAGTTCGCGCGTTAATTGAGCGAGAAATCCGGCTTTGTCGGTGTGCCAAAAATCAGTTTTCTTTTGGCGGGCTATGTTGACGGCAGGATTGAATCGGGCATGTCCGGAGTCTTTAAGGCAAGCGTCCATGCATCCGGCGGCCTTACTACCGGCGCAGATAATGCGGTCCGGTAGCATGCTGAG
>FUFK010042784.1_pt1 | contig 17921 bp, 14 predicted proteins | sample 1021851 | NCBI WGS metagenome assembly FUFK01 (sample SAMEA51879418, study PRJEB19060) | metagenome | reverse complement strand
TAACTGCCTTGCCGTTTTCATCAACATCGTTAACATCATCTAATGCTTTGGGTGTGCTTGCATCCCAGTAGAAACGATTGTCAAAGGTTGCTGGTGGGTCTTCCCATGTTAGCCCTGCCGCCTTCTTTTCTGCATCTGACCAGACAGCCCAGTTTGTAGGATGCGTGACAGTGCCATCAGACCAGCTACGTCCTTCTCTAATTATCTTGTCACCTAGTTTCCAAGGCATTTTTATCTCCTATCGGGCGTTGGAATATTTAAATGGTTGTTCTGCAAAGGCAAGATAGATATATGTAGCACTTGATGTGTTAAATGCAGTTCCACGAGACTTAAAACCGTTTGACACTAAATCAATCCAATCCCCTGTAGAGTATTCAACATTACTTAAATTCGGGTATAATCTATCATTTGCTGGATTAATAGGCGACCTAATTGAATCCCCGATGCCCCAAGATTCTGTACCTGTTGAATTTTTAACAATAACAAGAGCAGGTCTAAATCCTGTGTAAACAAACGGCCCATCTGGAGAATTATTACCCGTAAATGAACCCATCTTTGAGTAACCTTCAACGCTGTGAAAGCAGTAAGCTATAATATCTTCATTTGTTGCTGAAATATTACCATTAGATGCAAATTTTACAGTGCTGCTATTGACTGAATTCCAAAATGAAGAAGAGATAAATGCATTACTACCTAAAGAACTTCCTAAAAACCCAAGTGTTGAAGAACCTGCGCTAGCATGGAATATCGCCCAATAGTTTGCAGAGTCTCTCGATTTTACCCATACCATTTCAGGTGTTGAATTTAATCCGTGTGGAAAAGTAAGAAAATCACTTGAACTTCTTGCAGTATTTTCAAAACTAACAATACTAATACCGGCTTTTGTATTTGCCTGAACAGCAGCTTGGTCTGCTGTCCCACCGCCAATAAGCCTAATGTTGCTGCTAGACCCTGCTGAAACATTGCTTGTAGAACCACCGTTTACTTTCCAGTTCCATGATACATAGGTTGTACCATTTCCATTTACAGCAGCATTTGAACCGCCACCGTATTTGTAGTTAACAGTAAAACCATCGCTGTCAAATGATGTAAATAAATCTCCCGAACTGCCCCCAACATTTTCTGTTGTATCAGAATCTGAAAATAAATTTTTACCAGCACCCCGAACGCTGTCATTTAAAACATGAGAATATGAGGCACTTCTGGCTTTAATCCATGTCCAATCAGGAGAAAAGCCGACTCCTGAGATTGCTTGCGTGTCTGAGATACTGCTTCCATTACCTGTATAAAGCACTGTGTTAAAATGGTCTGCTGGCTCTTCGTCTTCGGCAGGGTCGATACCAGGGTTGGGTAGGTTAGCTGTGCAAAGGGCTAAAAAACCAGACGGTGGACTGTAATAGAAGTCACCATTGCCATTATCGTCTGTGTTGCCTTGCGCTGTCTTTGTGCCAGCAAAAGAACTGTCTTGACCAAAATTAAATATAAAAGTTACTGTGCTACTAGTGTTACTTCCATCAGACACCGCTGGAAGAATATTGTTGCCAGAAAACGTATGTGAAATAGTTCCTTGTGAAGCGTTATTTTTATAAAATGTAATTTCATTATCATCTAAATTGAGGGCAACGCCAATAATATCATCGGTGGTATAACTTGCACCATAAGATGAACCCGTGCCATTTATATATTTATTACCATTAAAATAGTAAGCAATACTATCAACCCCATCATTTCCTAGAAGGTATCCAACTGCGCTACCACTGTTTGTTGAATCGTATGTTTCATCAACTACACCAATAAGAGGGCCACCAGTAACGGCACTAGTAGGAACGACTTCCCAATACCACTTTCCTGTAGTGTGTCCCATGGAGCCAACAGTTGACGAATACCCACTGGCTTCAGTTACAGTTTTTAAATTTCCTTGCGACTGAGTTCCTCTTGAACTTAATGGGTTGATGGTGCACCAATTATTCGAGGGATTATCTAAAACAACATCTGTTGCCGCAAGATTTGTAGCAGTAAAGTCATTGTTGTTTCCGCTTGTGTCATCACCTATTGAAGAGCTATTTTGAAACTTTAGTCTGAAACCGTTTGTACCGAATGTCAGACCAGATGTATCTTTAGGTATCCAAATGCCAGCTTTTGTTTCACCAAATGAATCTGCGTCCAAAGCAGTTCCGTCAATAAAATTGACCTCTGCAAAATACCCGTCCATATCTAACGACTGATTAAAATTATTCCCTATGTAGTGAGCGTTATTTTTTCCAATATTGCTTTGATGGGCAGACAAAGAAGTGCTAGTTGTAAGAGTTTGATTTTCACCGTTTACGTAAATTTTAAATTCTTCAGAACCTAAAGTGCCGTTAAATTTCACAACAATGTTGTACCATGCACTTGGATCACGCTGTAATGCTTGTGTGTAAGCAAAAAGCCTTGCTGTTCCACTTGTAGCAGAATACATACCTATGTAGTTTCCGCTATAGAGGACTATCTGAGCAAAGTTGCTCCCGTCTGCATAACCCTGTAAGAGACAGCGATTTATACTAAGATTTCCTAGTTTTACCCAGCAAGAAAAAGTAAAGATAGTGCCGCTAGAGCCACTTAAAGTTTTGCTTAGATAGGGATTGTCTCCATCCTCAAACCGCAGGGATTGATTGACATTGTGCGGATAGAAACCAGCGACACCAGATGAATACATCCACTGTGATGAGCCAAACGGGCCGCTCATTAGCTGAACGCCAGTTGTGGCGCACCCAACAGGATGCGTCCTGATGCAGCCACCACATAAGGCACAATGTCCGTTGTGCTTGCTGCTGATGATAGTGTGAGGCCAGCCCCGCCAGCAGTTTCATAATCTGTGCCAAGGCTGACTGTTCTGCTACCTGTGCCATCCTGTATAAACACAATAAACCCAGACTGCCCCACAGATTCAGTGCTGGGGTTTGCTAGTGTTACGTTGCCTGTTAGTGTTAGAACGAAGTTTTGATTAGTATCAAAGTTTAATGTTACAGAGCCAGTGTTGCTGGTATCTGTATCTGTGCTGCCGCGCTGTGCTGCTGTAAACGTATTGTTTACATCTTTCTTTACTGTGTCAGCATCGTGCGCTTGCACATCAGAACCTATTGCAAGTCCTAATGCTGTTCTGGCTGCTGACGCTGAAGAAGCCCCAGTGCCGCCATTTGCGATGGCTACTTGTCCTGATAGCTGGCCTACGCCTATTGTTTTGTTTGTAAGGGTTTGTGTAGCACTAGCACCAACAATCTCTTGGTCGCCACCAGCGGGAAGTGTCAGTGTATTTGTTACTGAAGCAGAGTGCGGCTGTGCTTTGACAGTCTGTCCATGCGTATTAGCCTCACAGTTAAAAACTAAAGTGCCTGGGTTAGTGTTGCCTTTGAGAACTGTTTTGCCAGTGCCATTTGGATTTAGCTCAATGTCACGATTGCTTGTGGTAACAATATCAAACGTCACCAGGTCCAAGTCGCCACCAAGCTGTGGTGAGTTGTCAGATGCAACAGAGGTTAAAGATGCTTGTGATACCACCTGCCAAGCTGAACCAGTGTAAACTTTTATTGCGTTAGCTGTTGTATCAAAGAACAAGTCACCAGCGTTTAGCGCATCACCATCATTATCTGTAGATGGCTCACTAGGCTTTGCACCTAGATATGTGTCGTCAAAATTATCAGCACTTGCAGCAGCCGCTGCCGCACTTGCCGCAGCAGCCGTGGCAGAATTAGACGCATTAGTTGCATTAGTTGCAGCATTTTGAATATCTGTAATGTTTGTAACAACAGTTGAAATATTACTATTCATCCCAGCTACAGTGGTGACGTTACCTGAAATGCCAGCCACAGTAGCAACATTAGCACTAATTCCAGAAACCGTTGTGATTGCATTTGTCGCTGTTGTCCCATCTTGAATGTCAGCCAGGGTCGCAATATCACTTGTTACTGAGGCGAGAGTGTTTACGTCTGATGTGGATGGCCCTGCCTCTGGCTGACCAGTTGTTGAATTGAAGGCAAGATATTTACCAACACGGGCTGACTTTGATGGCAGGGTCATGTCAATGTCTTGTGGGTCATCAACAGGTGAGATGACAGCACGGTCAACACGCTCATTGATTTGCTGGTCAAAGATAGTTAGTGCGTCAAGTTGCTCATTCAGCGATGATGCCTTGAGGTCACCAGCAGTCACGAAATCGGTGGTGCGTTCAATGTCTCGTGCGCCAATAATAGTGATGTTGTTTGAGGATGTGGCTGCAACGCCAAGAGTGACACTACCTGTGCCATTGGTATTGATGGTCACTGTGTAGTCTGCGGTCAATGTGAGTTTTGTTGTGTCCTTAAACACAGAGATGTCATTCTGGTCTAGGATTTCAAACGTAAAAGCATAAGGGCCAGTCCCAGCAGAACCACTGAGGACAACACGCCTTTTGACTGCGTTGATACTAAAGTTTGACATTACTAATTACCTTTCGCACCTGTTGGCATTTGTAACACAAAATCAAATTTTTTTCCATGCAACTCATTGTCCCATAACGCCTTGAAGGTTAGGGGAGCGGTCTGGCAAGTTCTCACCTGGTCGCCACCAATACTCTTGTCCGTAGTCTCTCATGGCTCTCCTCTGAAGACGAGCAAACCGTCTCTCAGCCTTTGGGTCTGCCAAGCGTCTGAGATTGTCATAGACGAGACGCTCTATGCCTAGCCTCAGATACCAAGTAGAAAGCCCAGGGGTATAGCGTCCAAGAAACTCCACGCCTTCTCTCAAGGCATTTGTCTCTTTGCCACTGATAGCGTCAGTGACGTTGCCCATTGTCAAGGCTAACACATCCCCAGCAAACCCAGCCCGTGGCCCTGCAAGCGTTCCCTCAAAACTGCCGCCAAATCTGTTGCTTTCTGAAAACAAGAAATCACCAAAGATGCCAAGCCCACCTGATGAGAGAATAGCAGAAATAATAAACTTTTCGTTTACTGAACCATCTGGCTTTATCACGGGGATGGGGTCACGGCCCTTAGTTATCTCACGCAACTGGATTGACACACCTGCCATCAGTGTAGCGGTAACCAGCAACTCTGTCGCCAACAGACCTTTGTTGAGTTTGCTTCCGTCAAGGTTGCTCATCTGGCGCAAGTTGTTGAGCATGAAAGTTATGGGGAAACTTTTATATTGAGCCACAGAGCGTGTCAGAGAGCCAACAAGTGTGCCTGGGCGTGTACCGCCTTGGAGCGTGGCTTGCGCCCGAACAGACGCAACAGGAACGGCAAGGTCTGTTTCAAACTGTATCATCTCCAGATATTTAAACGCAGTCTTTCTATTTCCCTCAAATAAATCATCTGGCCTCATAAACTTTGCGCCACGCTCCTCAAAAGCCCCGACACTGTTCATTACATCCAAGTCCTCTTGAGTGATGTCATATTTGCGGAACGTGCGTTGCAAACCCTCTGGCANCTCATCCATACGTTTGCCAAGGTTATCTGCCACNAANCCCATCAACTCCATGCCAAAAGTCCAGCGTGAAGATTGTGTCCACGGACTGAGGAGAGANAGGTTCATTGCCGCATTGGTGATGCGTTGNGTTANTTNNGGCCCAAGCANGTCACCAATATATCTTGTNTGACCATAAGCAACAGATGACCANTTCTCAGCAATCAGGCCAGAGCGGATGTATTGTTGTTTNGTNTTCTTGCTTCTCATCATNCTNACAAGAGACTTGGCAACATANTTGGTCTGCGGCATCCCAATCATTTTGGCTTGAAACCTTGCGGTGGCNGTATCTGTGAACANAGCCAAGATTGCTGTTGACCCAAGTTGTGCCGCACTGAGCAACTCNCCTAAACCAGCAAACCCTCTGGCCATCTTCTTNTTGACAGGAGAGAGGGCTGTCCCTGTTAGGATGCCATACATATCATCAAACTTTTTGAAATCAGTCTCAATGCCGTCAACATTCTTGCGGCTTTTGCCAGTTAAGTTTTTGTCCAACCGTTGAGCCTCTGCTCTCAGTTGTGTCTTGAGATAGGAGACAGTTGAGTTGGGGTTAGGGCCAAGGACTTCCATCAGGGAAATATCTTTGGCCATGCCCTCGATGTGGCTCATCATTGTCTCAAACACATCACCTGAGCCAAACTTGTCATTGTATGCCATCCAACTGTCAGCATCTCTGAACACAAGGAAACGACTGTCTTGCCGTCTTCTAGCAAGAGAACGACCTTGGTTCATCGTTGCTGTTGCACTGATTTTGTTTGCGCCATCTGTAATGATAGTCTCATAGACTTCCTCTAAGACTTGGCGATGCTCACTGTCACGGAACTTCTTGCCCGTCTTTTCACTGACCATCTTGTCCCAATCAAGTTTGTCTTTGATAAATTCAATCCACTCATCCATTGTGGCTTTGGCAATCTGTTCACGGTCATGAGTTTGAGGCAGACCCCAATCTTGCCTGTTCTTAATGTCACCACCAGCACGGTTGAAAGACTGGCGTAAAAGGTCAGAGGCAGACTTCCAAGCCTTGGCCATCTCTCTTGCTGCCGCATTTTCTGTTGATGTGCCAAAGATTTCACGCACCATGTCTTTGCTGTTAGTCTTTACTCTGCTGGTTGTGCGCCCCAACACAGAAGTCTTTTTCAAGTCAGCCAAGATGTTGTCAATCTTTGCATGAGCCAGAGCCAGATAGTTTTTGCGCCTTGCCTCAACACTGCCAGAGATACCTTTGGAACTACCATCACGCTCAAGGACATAGGTGATGCCGTCAGAGACACGCTTCTTGCTGGCTGTATTAGCTAAGTTCAAACTCCTGGCTTGAGCCGCACGTTGAAGAACAACCCGTCTTTTGCGTTGTTTGACCTCATACTCAGCCGCATCAAACGTGTCCTGTGACGCTTTCTTCTCAGCCTCAGCCTTGCTCATCTTCTTGCTGTTCTGCTGAACAAGGTCATCATACGTCGAAAGCATGGTGTCTTTCTGCTTGTCGGTCAGCTTGCCCTCTTTGTGGCCGTTGATAATGCACTCACGGAAACTCATCTAATGACACACCCTCTCAATCTATCAAGCATCCCAGTTTCTTGAGCGGCTTCCTCTTTGAGTTGCTTGCCTGTTCTTACAGTGTCCTCAGCCCCGTCAATGTCCAGCGTGATGACCTCATCATCACCAATGTCATCATAGGTTTTGATGACTGCATCAATGTCTGCGTCTGTGAACTCTACATCCTCAACCTTGGGGCGAGGGGCGTTTGCCTCAATCTCAACCTCTGGCGGTTTGCCCACCATCACATCTGCTGTTGCTTGCTCCACACGGGCTGTGTGTTCTGCCATGTCAGTCATGCCGTCAGGCATCTCAGCAACCATCTCAGCATCATCGAGGGTGTCTTCTAGTAGGTCAGCAGTCTTGGGAGAGATGTGGCCGTCCTTGCGAAATGCTGAGATTGCTGACCTGAGTTGTTTGTTTGTAAGACTGACGCCCTTTGCCACACCTCTGAACGCTACTGGCAGCCCAGCACTAAACACGCCAGATGTGCCAACTGCCATCAAAAATTGCTCAGGTGTATATTCAAGCCCCAATTCATTATACCATTCAGCAACGGATGTCTGGAGCAAAGCCTCTGTCCCCATGCCAACCAATGTGTTTGCAACTACTTGTGACACAAGTGTTTTGCCGCCAGCCGCCAAAGGCCCACCAATCATCATCATGTCAATGAAGGCTGGGTCTTCAACAGCACCCACAAAACCACCAGATAATTTGCCAAAAAACCCACCAGCACCACCTGAGCGGTTAAGGATTTTGTTCTGCTCGTTGTAGATTTCTACAGCCTTGGCACGGGTTTGTGTGTTGATTTCCTCAGCATTGAGGCCAGCATATTCTGGATAGAGGCTTTCATTTGCCCTGATATGCTCAAAGATTTGATTGGCATAACCGTCTCTGATGCGCTTCCAATGCCCTTGGCTTGCACTCATAACATCAGGATAATCACCTGGGTTCTTTAGTTTCTGACCACTGCGTTCCTCTATTGTCTCAAGGATAGGGGCAAAGATGTCGCCCATCAGATTGACCTCAGAGGCCGTGCTTTCTGTGGCCCTGACCAACTCTCGCATTGCATCATAGGTTTCATCAAACCCTGCAACATCGCCACCCTCTGCGGTCACAGGCGTCCCCATTGCGGCATTGGGGTTGTAGCTGTCAAAAAAGAAAGACATCAGTTCGCTAACCCTGCAAGTATGTTGAGGTCAAGTGTGTATGTCTGGCCATTCATATTCTTTGGCGCAGTCAGGACACCGCCTTCATATAACTGAACCTCAACCTTGCCATCTTGAACGCTAGTCAACCTGATGCCGTTCAAAAGACGCTCATGCCCTATGACCTCACCATTGTCTGCTAATGGCAGAGACCCACCTGCCGCAGCCGTGAACATCTCAACTGTTGCGTCTTCAATCAGGTCATCAAAGTCATCTTGCTTGATACTTGACGGGATGATGATTGCGTTGCCCTCAAACTTTACGACACCGCCATAGGTGTTGCCGTCAGCCCCGACTAGGCCACCAGCCGCCTCTTGCAATGCTTTTTTGTATAAATCGCCATCNAATATCNNTCTGGCCTTNTCAGAAGNCCCAGNCCGTGCGGCATAGATNGCATCAGCAGTTGCNATNAAACCTGAGAAAGTCTTTGGCATNGAGGCCATTGAACCAACCTCACGCATGATGAGGTCTTTCTGGTCTCTGCTTGCGCCAGATGGTTCAAGAGCCAAGCCCTCTTTCATAAGAGCCAGACCACTTAGCGCATCAGTCACAGTCTTTTGACTTGCCCCTGCGTTGAGCAGACCGCCAATGTGTGCAAGTTCTGGCGCATCCTTGGAAAGCGTTTGGAGAACATTGCGAGAGTAAATCGCCAAAGCCTGTGTTGATTTCACTNAGGATGCCAAGTTGGATNTCTACATCACCAGTGTTCAATGTAGTGGCAAGNGATGTCGCCTCTGCATCTGTAAGGAACACNGGCTCAACGCCCATCTTTCTNGCAAAGGTAATCGCCTCAGTTCTTCTGGTGTTATACACCTGAGNAATCCTTGCNTTTTCCTCAGNNNTNNTNGNACGGCCNTCTGCNCTTGCTGGNGCANNAATNATCANCACATCTAAAATAAGATTGCTTGCGGTGACTTGTCCTGTCTCTTGCCCCCAAGCCAAAGGGTCTGTTGAAAGAGCAGACGACATTGCACTGAGGCGGCTTTCAATGGCGTTCAACCGCTTGTTGCTCTCAGGTGTTGCCCCTTCTGCCCCAATCCTTTCAAGCATTGAGCCTTTGAGTTGCTCAAGGTTTTGAGGATTGGCCTTAATGATGTCTTGATAAAATGCAGCACGGCTTTTGACTGTGATGAGTTCTGCTCTGAGTTCTGCTGCTCCATCAAACTCAGCACCTTCCAGNGCAGTGATNGCCTCATCAATCGGGTCAAACGCTCCATCAGGNAGCGGNCTCATNTCATNNACNATNGTTTCNAGTTCNCCAATCGCTTTGTTGGCCGCAGTCGCAACCTCTTTGAAAGCCGCGTCCTGTTCAGAGATGATAGTGCTGAGTTCGCCAAAGCGTGTGTTGACTGCCTTGAGCCTGAGCAACTCACTTGGGCTTGCGCCAGTGTCTCGCTCACTACGCAGTCTGGTTCTCTCAGACTTGAGTTCTTCAAGGCTCATTGAGCCAAGAGAGCGGATGTAGTCAGCGTCAGATGCCGCGCTTTGGAGCGTTGCCATGATTTCACTGACATCAGCCCCAGACCCAGCCAAGACAGCCGCCTCAGTCATGAAGCCCGTCAGGACACCAGCATCTGGAACTGCACCTTTGTTCACAACAGATGTNACGCTTTCNCTGACCCTAGNNGACAGGTCNGNGACCANACCNTTNAGTGCCNTNGCATCNGCNTTGATGANANNNNTGAACTCAGACATCANGGNNTTGAGTGTTGTGTCCTCAAGGCCACGNCTNAACTNNCCGCCNNNNCTGATGTCNTTNTCNAGNTTNCTGACAAACTCTGCTCTNNCNNCNGNTGTCTCAAGGTCTTCAAACNNNCCACGCAGNCTNGCNTTGTGAGCCATANTCTCTNNNNGCNTCTTGCTGNGNAGNNATCTCCTCTGNGCTATATTGATGATGCTCAAGGTAAAAACCTAAGTTGGCAATCTCCTCATCAAGCCTAGCATCAAAGTCAGCAAGACCAGCCCGTGCCATGTCCTCAATGCCCAGAGTGATTTGCGTGAGGCCAGTCAGTCCAGTGGCTCTGTCTTCTTGCCTCTGACGTTTTATGTAGTCCTTAGAGTGATTAAGAAAATAACTGTCTTTGAGGGTATCGAGGCGCAGTTGTAAATCGGCTTCTGCTTCTGGTGAAAGCATTTCTATGGATTTAGAAAAACCAACAACAGCAGTGTCTAGTTGTGTTTGGAACTCTGTTGGAGAAACCTGACTTTGCTCTGCCGCAAGAGCCAATTCACCAAATGCCTTTCTCGCCTTGACCTCAATCTCAGAACTCAGAACCTTGATGGCGGTATTGTAAGCNACCTTTTGAGGGTCAGANAATGAACTGCGACTTTGCCCNTNTAACGCCTTGAGCGTCCCTGATGGGTCAGCCGTTGCCGCTTCTGATGCTGTAAGTTGATTTGCCTCACTGGTCTTCTTGAAAGCAAAACTGGACAGACGGTCAAACGCTCTNGCCATTGCCTCAGATGTTCTTGCGGCTTCNCGCCCTGCGGCAAAGTCAATGGATGGCACACCCCCAGGACGGGCAGTGTTCACGGGTCTGTTTGACAATCTCTCAAATAAATCGCTCATCAAACACCCCTATCACCCAAACGGATTTGTAAACTTGAAGCCAGGGTCAAACATTCCAGCCTGTTGTGATTGACCTGCCGCACTAGCAAAAGAGCTAATCATTGCGATTTGTCCCTGACGCTTTGCCATATTCCCTGCGCCAATATACTGAGCAGACTGGATTGCACCTGCCGCCTCAATGATATTTCCTTGAAGTCTGCTCATCTCTTGGTTTTCTTTTGATGTAAAAAAGTCTGTCACTCCTTTGCCAAAATTATAGGTGGAAAGATTGGCAATAGAGCCAGAGAATGGGTCAACTACATTAGCGGCTGCACGGGCATTGATTGTTGCTAAGTTCTCAACAGCCTTCTCAAGAACCTCAACGCCTTGTCGCTTATAGTTCAGAGCCTCAGCACGTTGGCCAAGAACAGCAGACTTTGCTTGCATCTCTGCTTGTTTGGCTTGCATATTGTAGACTTGCTGTTGGGCTTTGCCCATTTGCATCTGCATAAAGCCAGACATTATTGAGGCTACTGGGCCGATTGCTTCCATGTTATTGTCCCACCGATACTTTGTAATCCAGAGCCAGCACCGTCATATTTAGTGGAACGCTCTGAGTGAGTGTTATCTGACCCTCTTTGTCAAAGCCAAGCAGAGGGCCAACCGTCTTGATGCCTGTGAACTGTGTGACAGCCGTGTCCAAGTTGTTCTCTCCAAACTGACGGAAAGAAACTTGCTCACCATTTACAGTGAGAGCCTGTGTCTCAAAGAGTTCAGCGTTGACCTCAAGGATACGTTTTTTGAAACCACGCAGAGAGCCTGACTGGATTTGCGGCTCAACAGGCATGGTCTTCACAGTGACTGTGTAGTTGAGACCAACTTCAAAATCAGTGGCACTTGCACGGTCAAAGGTGACTGTATTGGTGGAAACAGTCTCATTAGGCTGAATGATGCCATCGAGAATGACCGAAACTGTCTCAGTGTTTAGATGCGAAACGGTAGCAGTACTGGCAACGCCACTGGCTTGGATGGCACTGTCAAGATGGAGAGTGCTGTCAAAATACTCCACAAAATACTGAGCCACGCTGTTCACCGTGCGCTTAACCACCGCATAGATAGTGTCAATGTCCACGCCCACGGCAAGGAACTCACCGTCTGTTGTGAACTTGGCTGGGGCTGTAACCTCTTGAGAACGCAAGAGTGAGAACACAATCATGCTCCCATCATCTCCGTTCACAATCATCAGGCGGTCACTTTCATCTGTTGATGTTGCTCTCCTGATGGCCATATCTTTCGGGGTCTTGAACAGATGCCCAGATAGCAGAGAAACGGTGCTGGTGTTATAGGCCAGTTCCGTATCGGTGAAGGCCAGTTCATTGAGAGACTTGCCTTTGCGCTGAATGAACAGAGTGCCACTGTCCACGCCTACAATTGGAACATCAGCCTTTGAGCCATTGCGTGTGGCAATCTTCACAATAAAGTTGGTTGGCGTGATTGGCTCAAGGTTAGCCTGTGGAATATAGAACTCACCGCCAGTTGTAAAGATTTGCAGGTCACGACCAGAGAAAATATCTGTGATGCTGTTGAGCGTAGAGGTTGAGATTGTCGCCTCAAGCCCTGCATCATCCAAGCCTTCGCCTTTGTCAAAGTTAAAAAACTCATTGACCCTTGATGCCCACACAGTTGAGGGCAACGACCTTGAGCCAGCCATCCAGAGGCGACCCTCATGAAACGTGACAGCCTTTGGCCAGCCTCTAGTATTTGACCAAGCATTTTCATAGCCTGTCTCCAGTTCCCAATCACCAGAGTTTATGGCATCAGTTGAGAATAAAGGGACTTCCGCAACACATCTAAGGACAGTAGAAGAAACAAACTCAACAATCCGTAAACGGCCAAAAGTGCTGAGAACATTAATATATTGACCCTCATTCGATGAGGCAAACACCCCAGATGCCGCAGTAATTTTTATATTTCCTGTTGTAGCATCAGGCGTGATGTTGGCGGCAGGGTTGCTGGTTGCAATAGTAAAAGCGTGTTTTGGTATTTCTGTGAATGTTATTGTTGATTTTGTCCAGTCAGAGTTAGTTGCGCCACGCACCAGTTTGAGTGGCTCAAGGTCTTCATAAACAAAGATGATAGTGTCTGCTGACTGGGCAAACCGCAACTCAGATAACATTGAGGCAGTGATTTCTGGAATGGCAAGAAAGTCATTGCCTGACCCGTTGATGTTGGTCACCAGTGCCTTGTCACGGAAGACATAGAGTTTGCCAGGAGTGATGGCAAACATATAGCTGTCGTCAGAGTTGAACTCAAAGGGGACAAGCCGCACACCGTTGGCTGCTCCGCTATCAAGAGTAGTGGCATACCTCATGCCCTCTCTGCGCTTCACTCCACCTTGCGGCTGAATGATGACGTTCTCAGCCGTCTCAAGGGCTGAGAAATACTGCTTGAGGTCAATCCTTGCTCTCAGTAGGGGGTCAATTTCACCAACAGAGAAATTTGTTTGGATTTGAACAATGCGGCTCATCCACGCACCGCAATCAGGCTATAGTCCGCAATGGCCTCAGTCTGACGGCTCTGGCTGTCGATTGATGTTGCCACACGGAAAAAGCCCCCTCTCATATTCTCAGAAGGTGAGCCGACTGCAATGTTGCGGAAATAGTCTGCTTTGGTGATTTGGTCAGTGACCGTCTCAGCGATGTTGAACGCCATCATATATTTCATCAACTGGACAAAATAGGTTGGCATCTCACTCTCTGGTGTCGGGAACTGATAATCAATATAAATGCTGGTCTCACTGCTGATGAGTTTATCGCCAAGGATTTCCCAGCCATATTGGATAGGCTTTGCGCCAACTGACCCAGATGTGAACACCGCTCTCACATTGTTGAGGCGGTCTCCTGGGAGTTGATATTCGTATTGATACTCATTGACTGGCGTGTTGATGGTTCTGGCCAGTTGAGTTTTCTTGAAAGAGAAAGTCCAAGGGTGCATCCCAAGGGTGCTGTCTCTGAGGTCATCATAAAGGCGGTCACATATCTGAGCTGCGTCCGTGCCTTCAGAAAAAGAGGAGAGGGGCTTTGCCCCAAGCAATATCAACGCATCTGAGCAAATAGATAGTTTCGTATCACCAGAAGCCATGCCGCCTCTCCTTCATGCAATGGCAGACGGCCAGTCACCCAGCCGTCTACAGGGAGGAATGTTTAGTCTGCGTCACCGACTGCTACAGCCGTGCCGTCAGAACAATCGACAACTGTGCCAGTGTTGGACAAGACAATGACCAGAGTTCCTGTTGGAACAGAACTGTCCCAGACATAAATCAGGTCACCAACTTTCAGAACGTCAGCAGCACTGTTGAAATAGCCTTCAGTATTAATGTCGGCAATCGCATCAGTTCCTGGCGCAGTGTAAGACCACATCTGAGGAGCAGTGCCAGCCTTGGCCTGACCCCCGATGGGCTGGAGATTTTTTTCAGAATATGCCATCAGTCAGTCTCCTTTCTTACGATTCACGGCAAGTGACTTTGACGATGCCATCAGCATCAATAGCCACAGAGCCAGCAGAGAACATTGAAGCGACTAAGAACGATGTCTTTTCCGCAATGTAATCCACACGAGATGTCTGGTTCATGGAGATGCCGAGGCCCATTGCATCCTTGTGGAACGCAAAACAGGTGCGGTCATTTGAGCCATCAATGGCCAGACCACCCTCATCACGGTCACCCATTGTGATGAACTGGAAACCAAGGAAGGTGTCCACATCACCAGTGACCAGAGCCTTAACTGAGGCAAAATCACTTGAAGTGACTTCAGTCTCAGACAATCAGGCTGTCCAGTGAGTTGGCGTGGATAACAAAGCAACGGCCATCAGCAGGGACATTCTTTGCGTCCAGTGCCTTCTTTGTTGCCCTAAGTTTTGCCACGTTGAGGTTGGTGTTTGAACCACCAACAGAGTTGGCCACAGTGTTTGTGCCAGAGGCCGCAGTCAGGGCATCAAGGACAACCTGATCCATACGTCTTGCAATCGCACCTGAGACAACTTGCACAAGTTCTTGTCTCTCTGAGAAATTGACATGAGTTTGGTCAAAGATGTCTGAGTATTCGGCAGCGATGAAATCTTCCATTGTCGCTGTGACTTGTGAATAGGTCACGTTGAGTGGAACAACGTCAGTCTGTGGAACACGAATTGTTGCACTGCCTTTCCCAATTTTAGGGAACTTGACAGTGTTGCCTTGCACACCAGTCCGCTCACGGGTGACACCTGCCAGAAGTCGTTGACCCTGATAAGCCTGCTTCACCTCGCTGTCGAATAGTGTGACAAATGCAGTTGAGATATTAACGCTCATTGCGTCACTCCTTATTCAAAGGTTTCAGAAACAAACATCGCAACGGTTGTCCGATAAGGGCCGTGGAAGCGAGAACTGGCCTTCATGAAAAAAGGTTGTCAGTTGGTCTGAATATAACGCAGAACGCATACTCCCTACAACTGACAACCCTATCATTTGGCTATTGGAGAGAAGTGCTATGCTTCCCCAAAGAACTGCATAAACTTCTGCTCAACACCTCTTGTGAAGGCTTTGTCAGTTCCATAGCGTGGGTCAGCCACCAAATCATCGAGGTCTTGCCGTGTCATCGAAACACCTTCTTGAGTGTCGATGCTTGGGATTGGCATCTCATTATAGGACTGACGGATTTTATTGATGCCAGAAATAAAATTAGCGTTAGTGGACGCATTGGCGATTGCTTCCATTTCATCCTTACTGATGACCCCAGATGACCCCATCTTAGTCAACCAACGGTCTGTCTCAGCAATCAGCTTGTCTGCGTTTCGTCCTAGTTTGGCTTTCTCCTCAGCGATGGTGGTTTCAATCTTGTCATTCATCTCGCCTACTGAATTGAAATATAGAGACGCAATTTCATTGAAGGCATCCTGAGAAATGCCATGCTTTTTAGCAAGTTCAACAAAGCCACTCAACCATTTCATCGCCTTCCTCAACTCCAGCCTCAGACATCACATCCATTGCATATTGGCCATCTTTGGGGGCTTTGTGCATACCTTGTGACATCTTAGCTTCAATTTCACTATAGGACTTAAAGACACCCTCAACATCTGGGCCATCAGTGTCAGACCAAAACTTTGACGGTATCCAGTCAGGCTTCTCACCCCAGTCAATATCCTCATCTTCACCTTCTGGCTGCTCAGTATGAGGCACGGCACTGTCTTCAAGTGGCGTGTCATCTTGTGCCTCAATGGTTGGATTTAAGAGAGTTTCCTGTTTCGCTTCCGCTTGGTTGTCGCTCTGCGGCTCAGTCGCTTCTGAGTTTTCGCTCACGGCCAGTGCTTCATCGTTCATAAAGTTCTGCCTTTCTCAATCTTGCTTTCGATATGGCGCACCAGAGAGTTCTGTCCCTCACGGGCAAAACCGTGTGAGGCTTCCTCGCCTGGATACCATGTCGGCTGTTCAATGGTCATGTTCCTCAGATACTCAAGGACAGTCTGCCCTGCCTCTGTGGAGAAACACCGCACAAAGGCTTTGTCCAAGTCATCACGCTTTGTTGTGACAACTTGAGACTTGAGTTCACCAAATACGTCATCCATCTGGGGCTTCCTCTTGCGGCTGCTGGCCTTGCGCCATAGCCATCATCTGTTGCATTTCAGCCATTACTTGCTGGCGTTCTTGTTCTGTGTTGATGATTTCCCGTGGGACAGCCATCTTATCCACGATGTAATCCAGCATCCGCTCTTGGTTTATTGATACTTGACCAGCAGGGCCGACAGCCTGTGCAATCTGGGCAAACTCCAGAACATTCTTGAGTTCATCCATCGCCTGACCCTGAGCCAGTGGAGAGATTGGCACAGCCTTGATGACCTGACCGTCCACCTTAAAGGGCATATCAATCAGGTTCTTTTCATCCATGACATAAAGGATACGATTGACCATAGGCATCATGCACTCTGTCACCAGTCTGCCATAGGCCGCCCCCATCTGAGATGAGAGTTCAGACAGACGGGCTGAGATTTCCAGAGCCGTCCGTGCAGACTGTGTGTCCATTGGCAGTGTGTCATCGAGGAGCATCTTCTTGATGCCCATCACCAAGTCATTGATGACCAACTGCCCCACGTTAAAGTCTGCCGCAGACCTGAGTGGCTTCAGACTTTCACCAGCAGGGCCGCCATTACGAGCCACAGGGATGATTGCTCCTGGGGCGATGGTGATGTTTTGGGGATTTAGAACACCATCGTCTGCGGCAGTGTAAACGCCAGCGACCGCTATACTGGCGTTTTTCAATACAAGTTCCTTGACTTTGTTGAGGGTCTTAATATCGGGCAGGGCGGTGACCAGAGGGCCACGTCCATAAACCTCGCCAGCCACTTTCATATATCTGGCAACAATCCACGGGCTGACAGACATGGTGCGGTACACCAACTCATGTGCGTCCTCTGCCTTTGAGCCTTCCCGTTTCTGTCTGAATATCAGGTGATAGCAGTATTCACCCAAGTCATTACTCCAAACTGTAGCCTCAAGGAGTTCGACTTCTTCCTCTGGCTTGTTCTCAATCATGCGCTGGATAACATCAGGCAGCTTGGCATCTGGCCACTGTCGCTGTATGACATCAACTCTCATCCGCATCTTACGGTAAACATTATCTATTGTGCCGTGCGGCCCTTCCTCAAGGCTCACAAGATACTGTGGGACAGATGTGAACCTGACAGGGACTTCATCGTCTCCTGGCTGAATGAGCATGACAGCAGTGCCAACACACAAGTCCAGAAGGAACTCAGACATGGCGAGGTCAAAGTTTGTCTGACGGATGACATCAAACATTTTCTCTGTGTATATGTCCAACGCACCAGCAATCTCATCCTTGCGTTCATCAGGGACATCATTGCCAGCCACAAGCCGACACCAGTTCCGATAGGGTGGGAACAAGGCTTGCTGGATACGGTTGGCAAATCTCTGGGTTGAGTTGATGGCAGTGGCATCAAAGACCCTGACCATCTTGTTCTGGCCTGGGGTTTTGCCTTCATAGTAGCCAGAGAAAAGGTTTCGCTGAGGGAGTGCAAACTCATAGCACTCCTCATAGATTGTGCGCCATTGCTCCTTGCGGTCATCCGCTTTGTCAGCCCGTTTGACAATCTCCTTGGGTTCAAGC
>FUFK010039407.1_pt1 | contig 17923 bp, 15 predicted proteins | sample 1021851 | NCBI WGS metagenome assembly FUFK01 (sample SAMEA51879418, study PRJEB19060) | metagenome | reverse complement strand
ACTTGGAGTGTTTGCATCTACTACAGTTGTTGCAATTACATTGACTGTAGGTGCATTGAGTTCTGTTACTGTTGATGAATTTATCTGTGCAAGAGTATCAGTATTTACAACAAAATTATTATCAGCCTCTATTGTTATTCCTGTTGTAGTACCCTGAATAAATTGATCGTGGCCATCTGCGTCATCACCTTGCCATTCAATTTTTTCATTTGCTGCTAATCTACTTCTCCCAACCTCAAGGTGTTCCGCTAAAGTCAATTCTGTAGCGGCAGCAAGGTAAACTCCTGCAGCACTTTGGGTATGTCTTATTTTTCCAATTAATCTTACTGGTTTACTTGTTCTACCAGTTGTTGAATATAAAGTTGATGCAGAATCTGAACCAGTGCCTATCGCAGTAGAACTATGAAGAATACCCTCATCAAGATTTGTTCCTCCTGTGATACCAAGTTCTACTGTTCCATCATTATTGATTGCATATACATAAATTGTTGCTTCTGTACTTGATCCTGAAACTCCAAGTGTTGCACCTTCTGGGATGGTTAATGTTGTTGCTGCTTGTGCAGTTGCAGTATTTGAAACACCACTTGTTATTGCAGTTCCATCTCTAAAAATAAGTTGTACTGAACGAGCAGCTGATGGGGCATTACCAAGATCATTGAGTAAAGATACTAATACTTGAGTTGAACCTGCAGTACCTGACACTGCTGCAGTTAATTTATAATCAATGGATGCAAGAGTTGTGGCCTGATTGTATGTTTGTCTGAGTTGATCTATACCATTTGAGAGAAATAGTGCATTGAATCCATTTGCTCGGTTAGAACCTGCAACGACTGCTGTTGTTGTTCCATCGTTAAGAGTTACGTTTGTGCCAGAGTTGTTGTCTTCCGAATGACCATAATACAAATCTGTAACCAAATCATAAGCTACATTACTTGTGGCTAACCCATCAATAAATGATGAATTGTCATTCACTATTTTCAATGCTTTTGCATAGGCATTAATATCATCACCAGTACCAGTACCACCAGCTGCAGCAGCTCCAGCAGTAGTCAATGTCTCCAATTGAGTATTCAGTCTGGTTTTTAAATCTGCAGTTCTTATAGCCATTGATTATTCCTTTAAGATGCGTCTACTTCTACAAGACCCAAAGTTCTAAGGGCTCTTTGTAGTGCGTCAGTTCCAGCCCCACCACCACCAGTAATACCAAGATTATCTGGTGTAATCTTTTTTAAATTACCACTGTCATCTGTATCTGAGATNAACAAAAAATCTGCANNAGANTCNGCACTNCNCAANNNNGANAANCCAGTTANNGCAGNNNNTTGTATTAATGNTGCNCCAGTTGNNGNTANAACTGCAGTNCCACCGATTGAGTATGAATCACCAGATGCCAAATTCAATCCAGATGTATTGAAAGTAGCACCAGTGGTTCCAGAATATTTAATTACTACATCATTACCATTTGCATCAATATTAATGTCTGTGCCTGGACTAGCATTTACAATATTCAGTTCGCCAGTAATATTCCTTACATAACTGTTAGTACCATCATGAAACATCCCAATATCATTACTATCTCCTGCAAATATTGCACTAGTTGCACCAGATGTATTTGTTGCATCGGTATCAGTTATGAATATTTTAGACTTTAAAGTTTCAGTGCCTTTTGTAAATGTAAGTGAAGATACGGCATTAATATCGTTATTGTCATTAAACATGACATGAGTATCGTCGCCTGGGGCAAAGACCTCAAATTTTCCACTCGTTGCTGCAAATCCTGACATATTATATCGTTGTAAAGGTTCCTGTTACTGTTATCTTACTAGCTACAGACGCAAGACCTTTTATATTGTCTGCAGCATCAAGAATTATTCTTTCATTATTCATAGTATATGTATCCTTCGCTGGTATAGATAAATCTTTCAATATCGCATTGGCATCAGTTGGTGTACTCGATCCATTTATCAAATGTATCGTTACTGTAATTGCCGAGGTGTGAGTGTTACAAATAAACATGGTTGTAACAGCTGAATTTGCACTCGGATTAAATACTGAAGTATCAGATGTACCAAGTTGTGCCTGAAATAGGGCCATTGTTCTCCTAGAATATTAATCCAAAAGTTATGGCTTTCTTCTTGGATACTAATTCATCTACATTATTTGAATCTGTNTGATTCTTAAAAAATACGCCTGTTCCCCCGCTACCAGTAGTCTTCTTAAATAGGACTACTTCATCTGTTTCTGCATCTGGATTACTACCTTGATTATCCAATGCAATTCCCACTCTTGACCTAAAAGGTTTACTTGCCATATCTTACTCCATTATAAAGATTAACTATCTCCNGGCACTTCTACCAGATGTGCAACACCACTATACACTAGATTATCAGTTCCAGATGGATTTGTCAATTTAAGTTGAACGTGTTTATCAGAATTTGATGTTAAACTAGTTCCATCTGCATCACCTACAGCAACTGCTACTGTCTCTCCAATTTCTGTTCCTAGAGCAGCAAATTCTGTGATGAAAATATCGGTATCATCTGCAATAGCATTATTATGATGAATAAAAAATTTCTTTGATTCAAAGTTCGTTCCAGATTGTAATGACATAATGACTTCTGCACCCATGAAGTTTGAAGCTCCTGTTACGATTGTACCAGATGTACCATTCATTGCTTTAAATGTGAGAACTGCAGCAGTTCCAGATCCTGCAATTGTTCCAGAAAAGGCCTTGGTCATTGCAACACCAACTGAAGAGTTGGATGCACCAATTAGTGTTTCGTTTTGTGAAAGAGCGACAACACCAGTTGAACCAATTGTTATTGAATCATCATCCGTTGCAGTTCTTATAACTCCATCATCTGCCAACTTAACAGTACCAGCAGAAACTGTTCCAGTTGTAGTAATTGCACCAGAACCAACATCAATACTTGAAAATCCAGATGTGATAGAACCACCATCAAGAGCACCGACTGATGTGATATTTCCTTGTGCAGCAGTTTGAAGTGTTCCAGTAAGATTACCAGAGAATCCTGTTGCAGTTAATAATCCAGTTCCAGAGTTAAATGTAACATTTGTTCCAGTTTTTGGTTGAATTGCACCAGTTGCTGCTGTTGCAAATAACATGAAACAAGTAGTATCTGAAGACTCATCCGCAACTGTAATTTCATCTGGTGTGATATTTGCAGTTCCATCAAATGACACTCCACCGATATTTCTTGCAGTGGCCAGAGCAGTTGCCGTGTCAGCATTTCCTGTGACATCACCAGTTACGTCACCAGTTACTGCACCTTCAACATTTGCAACAAGTGTGGCAACTGCATAACCTGTTGCTCCAGTATTGACTGTGGTTGNAGGTTCANCCTGTTGANTCTTTAAATAATCTAAATTTTCCNTCATTTGCATCTCTGAANAGNCCTGCANATNNATCNNNTNNACCAGNAGAATCATANGNTCCAAAGAATCCAATATCAACTGCATCGGATGATGTATTGTTTTGTGCTAAAAATAAGAGAGGGTCATTAACCTCTATNGTTGTTGAACTTACTGTGGTTGTTGTACCAGAAACAACAAGATTACCACTGACTGTGAGATTACCACCAGAACTAACAGACAAAACTTCTGATGCTGCACCAGAAGAACCTAACATGAAACTCATTTTTGATGCATTATTATCTGCAGCAAAGTCACCTTCTGATATAACTCTAATAGAACCTGCAGTGGTTATCGCATCAGTTCCAGTTCCTTCATCTGGGGCAACAAAATCAATTGCACCAATCACATCATTTACTGCAATGTTCGTATCACCAGCAGCAAGAGTAAGAGTTGGAGCTCCAGCAGTTGCAGTATGTTTTAAGGTAAGACCTTTATCGGCATTGTGTGTAAGTGTAACTTCTGAATCATCACCAAAAAGGATTTGTGCTCCATCGGCCAAGTATAAGTCTGAAAATTGATTAGTTCCAGAACCAAGATATGCACCGTCTTGAGCATCTGCAATAATTCCTGTTGCAACTGTAACTACACCAGACATCTCAACTGCACCATTAATATCAATGGTTGTTGCATTAAGTTCTAGTTCTGTGTCTGAAACTAAATCAAGGACACCATCAGCAGATTGATGAATGAATGTTCCAGTATCACCAAAGTTTATTTTACTTGCACCGTTAAGAGTTAATCCAGAATCGTGAACGTGTGTGAGAGTAATTTCATTGTCATCACCAAATCCAAGAACTGCACCATCAGAATCTAAAGAAATATCATCTTTAACTACAAGGTCAGTACCAACTGTAAGAGCCGCACCAGTTTGAAAATTTGCTACTTTTAAGTCACCACTAGAGTCTGATGCAAGAATTGCTTGAGTTCCACCAGAAGTATCAGCTGAAGTTGTGATTGCGTGTTGGTGATCTGTTCCACCAACTGTGTTCGTTCCACTAACAGTAAGAGTTGCAGGAGTACCCAATGTGACAGTAACATCTCCTTCAGTTCCACCACCAGTAAGACCATTTCCAGCAGTTACACTATCAACTGCACTAGAACTAGAAATTGCACCTATGTCACTAAGAATCTGTGCCTCAGTACGAGTTCCAAGTTGTCCTGTTCCGTCTACTATGACAATAGCTCCGGCAGCAGTTGGGGTCAAAGTCCCTGACAACTGACTCATGAATACATTAGCCGTATTCGCAGTTAGACCATTTTTTGCTACAAATGTTTTATTAGCCATTTTTCATTTCCTCTAAACTACTGTTGTTAGGCGAGTGACCTTTATTGTTTGTTGATTGGAGTTTGTAGTCACNAATAATCTACAATTACCTCCCGATATGTCAGCATCAAGNACTGGATCTGGTGCTGTACCAGANCCAACTGTGACATCTCCAAATTGTGTCAATGAGGCTGCCGTTCCACTATGTACCACTAAGGCCTCTGTTGTTGCATAAGTCGTGTCATCTGCATCACTCACCATAATAATATATTTTGCTGCTCTAAAAGTTCCCACTGCAAATTCATCTACTGCAGTTGTTCCAGCAGTTGCAACTGTAACAGTAGTTGAAACTACTGTCATGATTGAATTTACTGTTACAGAAGTAATTCCACTTGCTGCACCTGTCAGATTACTTGCATTTTGGTAAAAAGAACCTTCTTGGCCATCAAGTAATTCTGCGTCTACATTATTTAGTTCGTTGTCAACGTAAGCCTTAACAGATTGTTGTGTGGGTATTTTTGTGTCTGAATTGGATGCCATGTTGTCTTCATCAACTACGGCAGTTCCACTTACACCAGTATTCAATACTGGACTTGTCATTGTTTTATTTGTAAGTGTCTGTGAATCAGTTGCACCGACTACATCACCAGATGGTGCAGATTTTCCAGAAAATGCTTGAAGATTTGAACTGACTGTTACATCGGTCTGGTCATTTGTACCATCATCAGTTGCAATTATATGTGTTCCATCAAAGTTGAGTGCTGCTCTTTCGTTGAGATTACTTCCAGCATTCTGCATTTGATGTTTACTACCACCACCTCCACCACCAGATACAGTTTGGTAAGTACCATCCCCTCTGAGGAACTTTGTGTTTATACCAGTTTGTGCATCAAAATCTAAGACATTTAGATTTGCAGCAGTGGCTGTAATTGCAGTTCCATTAATAGAATACTGTGCAGCATTTACGTTTCTGAGATCACCAATGTCTTTGTTGTCATCTACGATTACCGCTTTACCTGCAGCAACTGTGCCTGGTGTGACATCTTTTAATGGGAGTAATTTTGATTTGTCTAGTGTTGCAGCATTTCCTGCAGCAATTTCTTCGTCTGTACCAACTGCAAGTTTTGGTAATTGTACTTCACCTGCAGATGTTCTTTTGATAGTAACATCACCTAAATGAAGTGATGTTCCACTAAGATGAAGGTCTTTCCAAGCTCTTGTTGATGAACCTAAATCAAAAGTATTGTTTGATGTGGGGAGTAAATCCGCACTAATTTTATTTGGATCTAAACCTCCACCAGAGTTTAATGCACTCGACTTTACATTTCCAATTTCGGCACTAAGATTGTTGAATCTTTTATCAATAGTTTCAAGTTCTTTGGTTACATCGGCATCATCACCTTTTGGTCCTTGTGGTCCNTCTGGACCAACCTCTCCTTGAATNCCTTGTTCACCCTGAATACCTTGTTCACCCTGTTCTCCTTGAGGTCCAACNTCACCNCTTTCACCTNTCTCACCTTGTAAACCTTGCTCTCCCTGTTCTCCTTGAGGACCAATTTCACCCTGAACACCCTGTTCACCTTTTGGGCCAACTGGACCCAACATACCCATTAATCCTTGGTCACCCTTATCTCCCTTGTCACCTTTTTCACCTTGGATACCTTGTTCACCTTGTAGTCCTTGTTCTCCTTTGAAACCTCGNTCACCTCTTTCTCCTTGTGGACCTTGTTCTCCATCCACACCATCGTGCCCATCTATGCCAGGTTTTCCTTGGATACCCTGTTCACCTTGGTCACCNTTATCACCTTTTTCTCCTTGGATACCCTGAATACCTTGTGGNCCTTGTTCACCTAATAATCCAGGCTCACCNTGGGCACCCTCTGGACCNTCTTCACCTTGTGGACCTAAAAATCCTCTTGGACCTTGTGGGCCTTGAAGTCCTTGAGGGCCCTGTGGTCCCTCTTGACCTTCTACTCCAACAACATCTTTTATTGGGACAAAAGATTCTTCAAGTTCCTCTTTGAGTTTCTTGATTTCTTTTTTGGTGTATTGTAGACTCGTTGCGAGAACTTTTGCTGAGTCAATATCTACATCTTTAGTTTGTTCTAAACTCATCTGATTCTTCTTCTAAAACTGATTTGAAAATATCATTGATGTTCATTTTCAACTCTTCATCTTTTTCTTTGTCTACAATTTTTTCTTCTACAATCTTTTCTACTTCTTCTGAAAGATTTTCTCCATGTTTGGGAGTAAAAGATTGAAAATCATCTTCTGGTTCGTCTGGTTCTGCAGCAGCTTCAGCTTCAATTTCTTTATCAATCTCATCAATCTCTTCCTGAGTTTGTTTCAATACACGTTTTCTAATATATTCTTTGGAGTAAAAGTTTCCAACAATNTCNTCNGCAAAATTCATACTATTNANAAGATTCAATCTTTCTTGCAACATCTCTGCTTCTTTNAATTCAGCAAANTGTGAATCTGTTTGCCATTCGTAATGAATACGAGATTCNATNTTTCTCCAATCNTTGAGAGTAAGAATACCTTTGAGGATAAGTTGTTTTTCAAGACAAGTNTTAAAAAGATGATTGAAACGATTTCTAAGTCTTTCGATAAATCTTGTAAATTTAACTTCATCTCTGGATATTTCTTGGGCCCTACCCAATACAAAACCCGACTCTTGATCCAAACGTGATGATGGTACATTTAATGCTTTGTAAAGTTTCTTTTGAAAGTACAAGACATCTTCCAACTCTCCAAGATTTTCACCACCAGGCAGAGTTGAGATTTCTGTTCCTCTTCCACCCTCTCTTCTTGGTAACCAGTAATCTTCCAACATACTCATGTGTTTTCGGTCATCTCTGAGTTCACCAGTAGATGCATCATAGACCATTTTATTTTTGTATCTGGTCATGATGTCACGAAGGTACTGTTCTGCTTTAATTTTAGGTAGGTTTCCAACATCAATATAAAAGATTCTACGTTCTGGAGCCCTTGAAATACGATAGATAACTACAGCATCCTCTATCATTCGGAGTTGGTTGAGAGGTTTTATTGCCTTGTGTAGATAACTAAGAACCATTTTTCGATCTTCACTTAATAGACCAGAATGACAATATGCTATAGAATCTACTGCAACTCTTATAATCTCTCCACCTTTATTGTATGCCATTCCATTTTCATTGAATGCAAAATATTCTTCAGTCCTCGGCATGATCGTTGGATTTGAGGGATCTTTAGGTGGAAGGACTTGACGAACCTTTTTTATCTTTACGGCATCTATAGGTCTTAATTCAAGTATACCTTTTTTCGGTTGATTTGGGTCAATAATGATATGATAATATAATCTTCCATCTACATACCATTTTCTGAATGTATCATACCCTGTGTCTTTGAAACGCAGTAAATGAATAACTTCATGAAAGTTTTCTATTATTTTTTGTTTTATGTCTGGGGAAAGATTTATCTGTTCTAAATTTATACTAACTGGGGCCTCTTCTCTATCTGCAACAACGGCTTCATTGACTATATCATCTATTGCTAATTCTGCTTCTGGATAGAGTGACATTTGACGATACCGATTAATGAGATCGACCTCATTCTTTGCGGCACCTTCCATGTCAAGGTAGGTAGCGTATGCGGCACCTGGCGTTCCCGCTATATCAAGGGAACCATCATCATGTACTGGAAGTGTGAAAGAAACTTTTTCTTGTTGTTCTTTCTGTTTTTGAGTTCTTCCAATTGTAAAACCAAATAATTCAATAGCCATTCATTTACTCCTAGAGGACAGGGGCTAGAGTAGCCCCCACGCCCCTAGTTATTGGAAACTGTTCTATGATATATTTATATTTACTTAATTTGTCCTTGGACCATGACTCCAATAGTCATAAGCAAATTCAACTGTGTATTCTTCGATAGTATCATTACTACCCCAATCCAATGCAATTTCACCTAATGATACTGGAAAAATATTCTCAAATGTCCATACTCCATCACCGATAGTCGTATTTTGTCCTTCTTTACCATAGTGAATTACAGACATACTTGCTAAAAGATCATTTGGATCTACTGTTTGAGTGTTAGATTGATGACCATTCATTCTGGCCATCCATGTCTCTAAACCATTTCTTACATCAAACCCCTCATCATTAATTACTGTAACTGAAAGGTTATCAAAAGTTCTATTGCCAGGAACTTTAACCTGACGCCCAAAATATGGAACTTCAACTGCTGCAATAGTAGATGCAGGAATTGATGCTATTTTACAGACAAAAGACCATCCACCTTCCGAAGAACCTACTGGAATAGGAACACCTGCGGGTACATTAGTTAATGTGGTTTGAAATAAGTTAGGTCTTGCTCCACCTCTGGCAATACCTTTACTTCTGAATTGTGATACGCTAAAAGCCATTATTCTCCTTTATACCCTTCACGGGCCGAAAGCTAAATTGAAGATGATGGGGAAGTTTATTTTACAAGTTCGTCCTTCGACTGCTTCCGTCTTCCCCCATCCTGTGGTTTAGTTATATTTATCCTATAACTTCAGAAAATTCAACTCCACTTCTTACAGCGACAAAGTTCAACTGAATGAAGTTGATTGCTCGATTTGGTTTAACAAAAATATCACCAACAAATTCATTTCTATCAATAACATCAGAAGTATTATTACTGTCATCACATACTACGATGAAGTCACTAATACCATCTCTACCTTGTACATTTCTCAAAAATGGTTCAACTGCACCCACAAATTGTGCCCTTGTGAAGGTATCGTTGAACTCAAATAAGGATGCTCTTGCAAACCTTGAAATTGCTTTCTCAAGAATAATGAACAACCTTCTAATATTGATTCTATCAAATGCACTTGGTTTTGCCAGAAGTGTTTTATCTCCAAAAAGGATTGAACCCTCTCCCATAAAGTTTACAACTGGATTGATACCATTTTTATAAAGTGTGTCTCTTTGAGATTGTCTTGGGTTAAAAGGAAGTTTTACTACATTCCTTATTGCACCTCTTGTGAATCCAGCAGGAGAGAACCAGGCATCTCTACTTGCTTCTGCAGCTGCACAAAGACCAGCAATATCACCATTCAATGGTATGTAACGAAACACATCATTGTATCGATCATATTGGTATTTGTATCCACTATCAAGAACTGCATAAGATGAAGTTCCAAGATTATTTCTAAAATCTACGACTGCATCTACTTCATTTCCTTCATTGTTGACTACATCGGCCTGTTCTGGGGATATGAAGGCCACACAATCTTTTCTCTGTTCTGCGATTGCTATCAACTCAAGTGCAACTGTGGCAGAGGCTTCACCTGCCATTAGAAGACCAATTTCTGTTTCTTCTGTATTCTTGAATTTTTGGTATCCAGTAATTTTGTCAGAATCTGCAACGTTTGTACCATCCACTCCACCAGTAAGACTTGACGTTGAGATAAGTGAACCACCTGTGGCTTGAGAATTATATTCTCTATCTACAACTGGATCTGCACCCCATGCCAAGGTTACCAAACTTCCTACAGAACCACCACTATCTGCCTGAGTTAATGCATCACCTTTTGCATTGTGATCTCCCCAATACAGATACTTGGACCTACGATTAATAGCATCTACATAATAAGCTTTTGTTCCGTCCTCAAATTTTGCACCCTTTGCTACTGAAAGACCAGTGAAAAGTTCCAAACCTTCATTGAGGTTTCCTGTCCACTCTCCGTCTTCATCAACCACTACGACATGAATCTCGTCAAATAATGCCCCTTTGTCTGCAGTATATTGAGTTGTTACTGGTTCTTTATCAAAAAGATTTGAATATTCCCATGTTCTGGAATATGTTTGAGCAGTTGCAGTGTTCGTGAATCCAGTATTAACGACCATGTGAGAAGAATTTGTTACTGTGACAACTTTTCTTTCCTCACCATTAATTTTGATAATGTCACCTGCAAGCATTTGTTTATCGAAAGCACAAGAATCATGAGCCCCTGCAGTTGCAGTTGTTGCAGTAATTGTTGTACTGTTTGCTGTAACTGCGACAGTTCCTACCATGTTTCTTGCAGGTTCACCAAATGGTGACCTTTTTAATCTGTCAGCAGTTGTAGCACTAATTGCTCCAGTTGTTGGATCTCTGTCTACAGTACAACTTGTAGCATTAGCAATTGCTGCAATGACAAATGTATTACCACTAGAAACTACAACATCACCGACTCTTAATTCTTTATTGAATTGTGAACCTACTCCTGTTGCAGTTTTGTTAGATGCATGAACTGCAAATGTTCCTGTGAGTCTAATGTCTGTGTTTGAAGCAACTACTGTGTTTCCAGATGCAAGGTTTGCTCTTGTTGGACCGCAGATTGAAACTTTAAGACTGTTTCCAAGATCACCTGCAAATTTAGCCATGAAATCACCATGATTTGCATCAACCCCAGAACCACCCTCGTCATAGGTATTGTAAAATACTGAACTATTTGCAACCAATACTGCAGTTGTTCCTCCTGTTGCATTTCTAGCAGCAGAAGTAGCACATCTTACCAAATGTAATCTGTTTGAATATTGTAAGAAGTTGGCAGCAGTGAAGAACGATACAAATGTATTTGCATCGGGTTTTTGAAACCTTTGTGTAAGTAAATCTTCCGAATCGACCAGAGTTACCTCATTGATTGGACCCCACCGAAACGCTCCTGAAAAACCTGCATCAACTGAAGAGACACCAGGCACTACAGTAGTTAAATCAATCTCAGAAGTATTAACGCCAGGACTTATTTGAAAAGCCATTTCATCTCTCCTATATTTGTGTTCCGTGTAAAAATATTACTATGATTATTTATAAAAACGAAAGACTTAGTAGTATAAATAATTAGTGAGATATAAATGTTTGTGAGGATTTAACATGAACGCAATTGATAGATTTTTAGGCAAAATAGCCAAACAAAACTCAGGGAATGACTGTTGGCAATGGACTGCTTCAAGAACACAACAGGGATATGGAATGTTTTCGTTTCAGGGAAAATCTATACCAGCACATAGATTTGCCTATGAACACTACAAGGGAGAAATACCAGACAAACATATAGTACATCAAGTTTGTCAGAATAATTGTTGTGTCAATCCTGACCATCTAATCGTATGTACAAAGAGTGAATCAAGACTCAAATACAATTCTACGAGAATCCATCCAGATGCTAAGAAATTGATAAAAGATATAAAGGAAAGAGGACCAGAAGATTTAGATGATTTTGGATTCAGTAGTGAAAACTAAAAATAACTTCTTTGATGATCTGGGTCTGCAACTTCCCACACTTGTCCAGTTCCATCAGTGAAAGTTTGTTCCTCCTGTCCACTATCGATAATACCAAATGGTAACATATCTTGTTCTAATGCCTCCATTTGGTCTTTATACATTTGTTGACGAATATCAAGGTCTGTCATGTCCTTGAAATATTGTTGTTGAACTAACCAAGAAAAAATTACCAAAGTCATTGCAAGGTCATCATGAGATCCCTCTTCGGCCTCGTATGAATTATGTTTTGAAGAAAAGGTGGTCAACTCTGCAATTGTCTCAAAATCTGGTATGATGAGTTTATCAGTTTCAATCATCTCTTTGAGTGCCGCACATCCTATTCTCTTGAGTTGTTTACTAGTTCGTATTCCAAGTTGGTTGTTCTTTCCAAAACCACCTCCAACTTTTTGACCCGACCTACCATGCATAGAACACATAAGGATATTTTCATACTCTAATTCAAAATGTAAAGTCTCAGCCACTTGTTGTCCTACATCATTGATTTCAACCATCAACCATGCAGTATTATACTGTGATCCTATATTGTAAATTATATTTGGATACAGCATCGGAGAAATCTTGTTGTCTCTATATTTTGCAACTTGTTTGTATGGTATTTCTGTAATGTCAAAAACACTCAACGCGGAATAATCTTGTTCTTTACCTTGGGCACTATCTGCAATGATACAATAAGTTCTGTCTTTTCTGGGTTGTTCATATATGTCCATTCCACCTTTAGATGCAACTGGTCGTTGAAATGTCATTGTCCTTAGTTTAGATGGTGCAATCAAAGTTAATGTGGAACCAATAAACTCACAATCAAACTCTTGAGTGAATTGAACCTCACTCGTATTTTTTATAGTTTCGGCCTTCCACTTTTCATCTCGGCCAGGAACTTCAGACCAATGTACGTCTATCGGAGTGTAATTATTTCTTCCCTCTTCTGCATCTACCCATAGTTTGTAGAACATATTAAGTCCAAGTGGTGTAGATACAATGAATACTTTGGTAGTTTCACCAGAAGAAATTGTAGGATATACAGAAGTGAAGAACTGGTCTGCAATATTGTTGGGAACGTGAGCAAATTCATCAAGGAAAATGATATTGAAAGAACTACCTCTGACTGCAGATGAAGATGTGGCCGCTGCAAGAATCTTAGAACCATTTTCAAGTTCAATGTTTCCTTTGTTCCATACGACCACACCCTGTTGCATCCACTTTGGTAGATGCTCATATGCGAGTTGAAGTCTGGATAGGAGTTCTCTGGCTGTGGCTAGTTTGTTTGCCAGAATTGCACAGTTCACACTTTCGTTGAACAGTATGTAATGTAGGAGAAAAGATATGATTGTCGTTGATTTACCTGTCTGTCTGGGCATCTTACAAATGACAAACCTATCATTGACAAAAGTGTTTATCATTTTTTTCTGATAAGGATACATATCAAATGAGATCAGACCCTTATCCACATGAACTACCTTGACATAATTTTCAATGAAATGTTGTGGATTTTCCCAACATTCTTTGTATTCTTGGATAGATTCTTCTGTCCACTCTACATTTTGACCAACCGCTTTGAGATTAGGNTTACCAAGATACGTTTCAGCCATCTTTTTTACCCTTCAACATCTTTTGAAGTTCTGCCGTTGAACCGACAAAAAGATTATTGTTGACACTAGTTGGTCCACCCTTTTCGGTCCTCATGTCTTTTTTTGTTTTGTGAAGATTAAGAAGTTCTTTGTTGGTTGTGGTCAACTGTCCTATGGTTTGTTGAACCACTTCAAAGGCCCTTGGATGTTCTGATTGTTTGGCTATTTCAAGAAGTTCTTCAAGTCCATCTGTACCTCTTTCAATTAGATTGTACAAATTTTCTCTAGCATACTGAAAGTCTGTCTCACTATCATCATCCGTGATGGCGGGAACGACACGTTCTACTTTTGTTATTTCTCTCTTAGGTTTTTCTACGATTCCTAAGACTTCATCCAAATGGTTATCAATATCATCCATATCATACATCTGTGCCTGTGGTTACATCATAATTTTTACTTGGTTCAAAAAATTCAAAAGTTTCACTAAACCCATAATCATCACTAGCAGTTGCCGTGGTTGGAGATGGTGTGACTGTGTAACGAGATTTGACTGTAGACTCAGCCGCACCTTCACTACTGTCCTCAGATGCAATTCTTTCGTAATTTCCTGTTTCCAGTAATATGTAGTCTGTAGTATCAAAGTCTGAAGTTTCCAATAAAACAAAGTTTACTTCAAATCCAGTTTGATCACTGCCAGGAATACGGAAGTTGACTTCAATTTGTTTGATGACTGAACTTGTCTTAATATCTGGATAAATCATTCCTTTGAGTAAAAAACTGACTGTCCAGATGATCGTTCTTCTTGTTGCCAGTTCTCCCTCATATTCATCACTTTGACTTGCAGATTCAAGAATTATAGGAACATCTGTCTTTATTCCCATATCTGGAATTGTATTGATGGTAACTGTAAATTGTGGAGTAAAATATGGAAGAATCTGTTCAAGAATTTGTGTACCATCTTCAGCATTATTGACTAAAATAAAAAGGTCAAAGGTAAAATTATATGGAACAGGATTGTATTGAGACATCAGAGAAGATGTAGTAGATGTATTTGCGGCTACATTTCTTCCTAATGTATTTAATTTTCGTGCTGGATCGTAAGATAGACCAGTAAGAGCAAAACCCATTCTCGGTACTCTTGTGGCCACAACTCTTCTATCAGTAGTGCTTTCCTGAGTTGCAAGAATCCATTTCTGTTTTGGACCATACCCAAGAGGAACCTTAATTCGTTCAACTACATTTCCACTAGAATTTTTTCTCTCTACGTTGAGATCATTGAAAAGAGTTCCAAATGCTGCCACATATTTTCGTATCGTTTGATGATAAAAGGTAGATCCTAACATTAGTAATTAGTCCCTTCACTAAATGGATTACCTTCTGAAAAATCAAGGATAGAATCTGCATCAGTTTCAATTTGTTTATTACTTGTTGCAGTGTCTGTTATACCTGCATTAATTTGTGCAAGAGTTTCTACGGCTTCATCTGTGGTCTGTTTGGTTTCGTATGTACCTGTGGCCAAACTAGTTGCACCAGTAAGAATTTCTCCTACTGTAAACACACCTGTCATATTGATGAGATACAGATACCTTGTAGTGGCATCCCACTTTGCAACTTCTCCTGTGGTAGATGAGGTTCCACCTGTGACTGTCTCTCCCACTTGAAAAGTGCCCGATACCGCAGGACTTGATGCTAACTCAAATGTACGGACAAAAGATTGTTGTACTTCAATATCATCAATCTCTTCAATACCTGTGTCAATTTTCTCATCTCCGTATGCAAACAATTCACATACAAGATCAAAGGTCTGTAAAGAACCAGTTTGATAAAATGTATTTGTACTTTGTACGTCTAGTATTTGAAAGAGTCCATCTGTCAGAGGAAAATAAATCAAATCACCAGATTGTGGTTCTTTATCTCTACCCTCCCCTTCAAAATTTAATTCTTCAAATCTTCTTCTGGATACTGTAAGAGTAATCTGATCTCTTACCTCAAGACCAAAATTAGATACAAAAGTGCCCTCACCTTCAAACCCATCAACATTTTTGATGTACATCTCAATAACTCTTTGATCTTTAAATTGAGATATACGATCTTCACCATACAGTTTATCTTCATTTACAAGAGTTCTGGGCATATAATGTAAGTCAATACCATAAACCTTGATTGACTCAATGATNATACTNTCNATGAGTCTTTGATCNGCTGTATTTGTTCCGTANTNNTTGAAGTAGTGATTGGTNGCCATNTNATCCNANCATNAANTCATCTGGNAGCTGATANTTGAGTTGNACCTCTTCNTCTATNNTNTCTANNTCTTGTANNTGCATCATCATANANNTGTCTNCCATTAAGNGTTACNCCGCCTGGAAGTTGNANNCCTTCAAACTTNATNANATTTTGACCCCATTGTTTTTTGAAAAGAGATGTAACGTATTTCTTGAGAAACATATCTCCATAAACATCAGAAAATGAAGATGGATCTGTTATTGTATAACACTCAGCAACTATGAAGTCATCAATCTTAACGTCATCTCCCCACCGAATATCCAAATACAATCTATCTGTATGTCGATTAAATCTAAACCTTGGCATTGTATTGAAAAGATTATTGATCGTGGTAAGATGTTGTTGTGTAAAAACATAATTACTCATCTGGGCACCAGTTCCCATTCGATATAAATCATTTAATGCATATTGATAATTTACTGAAAACATATTTGTATTTCCTTCTGTTTCTCTGTAAAAAGGAATTACACCCTTTACTCCAATAATATTTTCAGTAATTGAGATGTATTGATTATCAAAGTCTCCTAAAGAATTTGCATCAGAACTTGCAGTTGTTGCAGATGCACCACTCGTACCACCAGTAATTGTTTCACCATTTCCGAAAGTGGTTGTGGTATTTGCATAAAATGTATTTCCATCACCACCAGATTTTACCTCTGGATTCTTATATCGTATTGTTGTATTGGCACTATGGTACTCATGAACTGTTGCTCTTACACCACTAGTTCCACCAGTAATTGTTTCTCCTGCAGTAAATACAACATTTGCAGTTAGTTTAAGAGTAGATGCTGTGATTTGATGTTTAAGAAAAGTAGGTTCAGTTGCATCAAAGTGATACTCTTGAAAAAACTCAAGGGCATCATCAATCCTATCTTCCATCTGATCATCATCAAGATTCAGTTCTACTACTGGATGGCCAAGTTGTCTCTTTGCATAATCTTTAAGTGTTGCTCTGGAAGTTGGTTGTGTCATTTCGTCCTCAATAAGTTGCAGATGCTGAAACTGTTATTATACCTTCAGCCAATCTTTCTATTGTACTTCCATCTGACTGTGTGTATTCTATATCGTAGACATATCGGCCAGGAGAGATAGAAGCCGTCTGGGTTGCAGTCAGAGAAATAGTGACATTTGAACCTGAATCTGCACAAGTTAATGTGACTACGTTATTTGATGTGTAATGGGATGGTCTAAGTTTTCCGGCACAAGTTCCAGAAGAAATTGCAACATTTCCTCCAGCTGTGTTCTTGGCCGTAATCACTTTCTCAAAGGTTGCACCTTGATCTATGACCAGATTGACAGTTTGTTTGTTGAGAGTGAGTGCCATGAAATCTCCTTAGAATTATAAACCTTTCCATATATTTAGTAATGGAAGGAGTTAGGAGATTAANNAGANGGTTCGTCTGGCCACCCATCACNGATATTNACAGCNATGAGNTCAGTAACATTCGTAGTTNCAGCAACTGCAGTTTCNTGTGCCGTGGCNTTGGTTCTTACTCCATCTCTATATGTTTGTACNGCAGAAGGNATTGCNGTTCCATCATCTGCCTTACGAACAACATACCAATCATAAGGTTGNAGTTTTGNACCTTGAATNTCNTTTACCTCTTGAATTTTANTCCANTGTAAACCTCTTGAATGGAGAGAAAGGTCACCAGATATGGTAGTTGAAACTGCTGGAGAAAGAGCACCTGTNCCATCGGGTTTGATACCNCTTACAGTATTTCCATTTGCCCAATTTCCTTTGGTTACTTCTACGTGCAGTTTTCCTTCTTCTTTAGAGATGATGTTTCCTGTCTTACCTGCAGAACTATGATTTGCACTACTTGCAATTTTATCACCATCAGAAAATCCATCAGAAGAAGCGACTGGAATCGTGTAAACATCCTTCAAAGGTTTTTCAGTATTTGTGTAAGTTCCTGTTACACCAGTTACAGTATCACCATCTTTAGTGACTGCATATACTGGAGCAGAAACATTATGATATGTTGAATCACTTGGTTGATTGGTCATGGTAACAGACCAAATCTTTAGAGCTTTTAGTTCCGCAGAAGACCAGAGAGAAAATATACTTGCA
>FUFK010069110.1_pt1 | contig 17934 bp, 15 predicted proteins | sample 1021851 | NCBI WGS metagenome assembly FUFK01 (sample SAMEA51879418, study PRJEB19060) | metagenome | reverse complement strand
TTTCCAGATAAATGGTTTCCTGTATATAACTGAATACCTGGTTGATCTGTTAAAATCACTAGTTTTCTTCCGCTTATTTTTTCTGAAATTTCTGCTGCGATATCTACTTCCTTTTTTAAAGGCCAACCCACGCTTTACAGCTGAGAATTATGAAAGGAACCTGAATGCCTCGGCAAGCTTTAGGTCTCTGGCTTCAGATATGGGCGTTTCGACCTCGGGGCTGGCAATCGCCTGGTTACTCGCTCAAGACGATCATATTGTGCCGATTCCTGGTACGCGCTCCGTTGACCACCTGAACGAACTTGCAAGTGGCGCCACGATTGATCTGAGTGAATCAGACTTACAGGCTATTGAAAAAGCTCTCCCAATAGGCTGGTGTCATGGAGACCGTTACTCTAATGCCCAATGGAAAGGCCCAGAACGCTACTGCTGAACCGCTCATGACAGTTTATCTCTACGGCTCTTTCGCCTCCTATGTTACAGCAAAGACCAGGTGTTATCTGCTCAAGAAGGGAATACCTTTCATCGAAAGAACACCTGGCCATCCGCGTTTCCGCGCGCATGTAAGAGCCAGTACGCTTAATCATCGAATACCTCAACTAGAGCTGGCTGATGGAACTGCGATCCAAGATTCAGTCGCCATTATGGACAAGCTTGAGGAGCTCTATCCCGAGCCCCCTGTTTATCCGCCAGGTACTAAACAACAGCTGGTAACCAGGTTATTCGAGACTCTGATTGATGGACTTCTCGGTCGGCCAGCCTGGCATTACCGCTGGAATTATATGAAGGAGAATTACGGATTTGTTGGCAGAGAGTTCGGAAGATCCTTTAAACCGCAGGGCAGCAATGAGGAGCTAGATCACTTTGGCAATATTATTGCTGAGCGTATGGAGGGAAAACGCTCCGGAATGGGCGCTTCAGAGGAAGCGTTACCAATCTTCGAGTCACTTTATATCGANNCTNTNGANATCCTTGAGGATCATTTCACAACGACACCATACCTATTCGGCGGAAGACCGTCGGTTGCCGACTTTGCTCTAATGGGACCGTTGTTTGGTCACCTCGCTCGAGATCCCCAACCCTCCTTAATCATGAAACAAAGAGCCCCGAGGGTTTTCCGATGGACAGAGTCGATGAACACGCCGGACATACAGTCCCCTGAATTCGCCGATTTTGAACCCCAATTTNCTGCAAACGACNCATTGCCGGGTAGAACACAAGATCTACTCCTACTCTGTATTGAGGCTGCTGGTGAATCTCTTCCTCGGACCGCAGAAATGTACAACAGCTGGGTCTCAACCAGACTGGAAGACCCCACGGATACTATGGTCTCAAAAGACCGAGACGAGCCGTCCATCGGAACCTATTCGACAATCTTAAGAGGTGTTGAGATACAGAATCAGGCCGGCCTTTATCAACTATGGACGCATCAGCGTGCGCTGGATTGGTTTGAATCTCTATCCCCAGAAAACAAAAACGAGTGCCGAACTTTTCTGCGTCAGCTAAACGCAGAATCTTTAGTTGATATCAAACTCGACCGACGACTCACGCGAATAAACAGCCACATCGCGCTTGGCGCGATCTGAGATTTCGAGTCTACTTTAAACCCTATAAACCCGTGCAGCAGTGCCATAAAAAAGCTGATGCTGCTCGTCATCGGAAAACTCACTCGCTATTTTCTTCATGGCGTTCCAATAAACTGAGTAGGACATGGACAGTTTATCCACCGGAAAATTGCTCTCAAACATGCATCTGGACGGCCCAAAAGCATCTATGGTGTGCAGGTAATAGTCTCGATGAGCTTGGGCGACCTCATCAGAACTCGGAGGGACCTCTTGTTTATGCCAATTAAAGCCGTTCACTGGCATAGCCAATCCCCCAACCTTTACAACAACATTCTCACATTCCGCCATCTGAGTAATATCGAGTTTCCAACCCTCCATTACCTCCTGCATTTTTCCCTCGAAAGATCCAACACCGCAAGGTGAGCCAAAATGGTCCAGAACGACGGTGGTATCTGACGCGGATTTAGCCAACTCTGTATAAGCCGCGTTCTGAAAATGATAGTGCCAAGAGTCATAGGTATAACCGAGATCTCCAAGCAAACGCACGCCGGCGCGAAAATCTTCCCTCGTAAACAAGTCAGGGTGCGGAGTCGCATCCAGCCAACCGAGTGATTTGTCTGGATCATGAGCTCCACCGTGTCGAATTCCACGAAACAAACCCTGTCCAACCTCTTCATGACCATCTAGAGTCTCCCGAAGAAGACCCAGATCCATCGTCAGATCAGCATGAGAAATAATCCCGGCGATCTCTGCTTTACCTGTGTTACGACTTTCAATCGCCGCATCCCTAACGAATTCCGTCTCCCCCAGCGATTTGAGATGCTCGGGCCCTTCTGTGCGATACTCTGCCCCACACTCCATAAACACGGTTTTCACTATATTGTGTCCGGATTGAGTGTCGGACCATAGATCTTCCAGCAGATACACAGGCAAGCCACTCGATCGCCACATATGATGATGTGGATCAATAATCTCCCTCCCGGGATCTATCACTTCTTCTACATTTTGGGCAAGCCACGCTTGCTGAGCTTCTTTGGTTAACGCCACTNCATTACCCCTCTTCACGACTAACTCTTAAGTCCAGACAATAGCAAAAAGCCAGCCGCTAGCGTAAATTCTCCAACGCGGTGGCAGGCGAGTGATCTTAGATTCGTCGACTTCAATTTGTTAGGCTGAATATTAAGCCAANGCTTNTAGTTCAGATAACAAGGAGCCTGAAATGAACGATCAGATCTCGATCCCAGCTGGTAACGCAAAAACAGAAGAACTTGAATTTATAAGTTTAGAAGAAGCTGCTGCTATGACTAGTGGTACTCGAGTCACTTTTATCCCTGGNNTTCAAGCCATGTATGCTGAAGCATTGAAAAATATCTGTTTCGTAAAANAAATTCCCTTGATCAGAGCGATACACCCTACGATGGGTATAGACGAATCTACCGGCCTAGACAGACAGGCCAAGCTCTACGAATTGACAAGCCAGACCAGTCTCCCAACCATGTTTCACAACGAGGAGCGCCCCCGAAATGTTTGGATAGANCAACTGGCTTTAGCTGAAGAAATTGGCGCAGAGNNCACNCCCAAGTTAATCCCCAGNNACTTTAAANAACGCATGGAAGTCATTGGTCTTTGCGCNCTNACGCTCGCCGAGGATGGTCTGGTATGGAACATGCGAAATCTAATTGACACCCCACTAGGAAGAAAATATGGATACAGCGAAAGCGCGAGTAAGGAAGCTCCCCAAAAAATCGGAGAGATAATTTCCCTGATAGACGAGCGACTCACCTCTCAAAAGGCCAAGGGTTCAAGATACCTCGTTGGCGCGACGGTTACGGCGGCTGACATTTACTGGGCGACAATGACAATGACAGTACTGCCTGTACCGAGGGAAATCATGCCAGAGACTAGGCAGAACCGAGGCATGCTGAAGTACTTCGAAGCTAACTCGAAAATTCCAGAGATCGCTGATGCTCTAACCCAACAGATATCCGACCATCAGCAATATGTTCTTTCCACCTACTGTGAGACACCCGCCGTTCTGGGGGGAGACCCAATTTGAGCTGCGTCGCTACCCACTCCAAATTCGAAAAGGACTAAAATGACAACCCTATANATGGTGAGAAGCAACCCTGTTGATGGCAAAGAGTTTGAATTCAATCGGTGGTATGAAGAAGTGCACGTGCCGGAGGTCCTTCAGATTGAAGGTTTCGANTCTGCTCAACGATTTAAACTCACTTCAGCTCAAGTACAAGAACAAAATCACCAGTACCTGGCCATTTACGCGATCAAATCTGAAGATGTAGAGGGAACTCTCAACAATCTGAGGCAAATGCGCTCTTTCAATATGAACGACTCGATTGATATGCAGTCCGTTCAGATCAGTATTTTCTCGGCACTAGGAGAAGAGAAATCGGCTTAGATAACTCAGAAACTTTCAACCAGTTCCAAGAACGCACCATCTGGATCCTTGAAACAAAAAAAGGTACTCCCGCGTTTCTCGTTGGACATCACCGTCGCGGGTTCTGAGAGGATCTCGACGCCTCTNTCTTTCTTCAGAAACTCATAATCAGCCTGAATATCTGCAGTTCGCAAAGCAAGCCTTGCTAGGCCGGGACGATATAAATTCGGGTAAGGGGGGGAGTTATCTCTCGGTTTCTCCCATTCCAGAAGATCGATCAAAACAGGCGGCGTGGAGTCCTTCAAAGCCAGTATGGCGCCATTCACACGATAATNCTCCATACCCACNGCAGCATTGACCTCAGGTGTATTGGTCTTCGGCACGACCCAGACTTCCTCAAAGCCGAGCATTTTATAAAACAACTTTGAGCGTTCGTAGCTCGAACAGTTTATGTTCACATGGACCATTCCTGTTATGTTCATCAGCACTATTCCATCAAGTTTCTTCTATACGATCGTATCCGCGTTATCGACGACCATTTCGGTGCCATTTACGTGCTTTGATTCGTCACTGAGAAGGTAAGCTACCATAGCAGCGACATCTCGAGGTTCGCCAATTCCCATCGCCTTTCTCNTTTTCTCGTCATTAGGGTCGAGTTCGATATTCATAAGGTNCTTCACCGCGTTCTGTACCATAGGAGTGTTGATACTCCCTGGATGAACCGAATTACAGCGGATCTGCAACTTCTGACGACGACAATGAACAGCAATCGCCTTTGTCATCGATCTAATACCTCCTTTTGCAGCCGAGTAGGCCAAATAATCAGGGATTCCAATTAACGCAGCAGTCGACGACATGTTTACAATCGAACCACCGCCCGACTCCTTCATTAATCGTAGTGCCGTCTGGCAACCAAAAAAGGTTCCATCTAGATGTACAGCTAAAGTTTGTCTCCAAACCTCCGTAGTCGTCGTTTCAATATCTGCTATCGGAGCTATGCCAGCATTGTTAACAAGGCCGTCAAGCCGTCCAAATCTATCCCTTATCTCTGACATTACCTCGGACCATCGATGCTCATCCGCGACATTTTGGCCCAAAAATAGATTCCCTAACCGATCCGCGACAGCCTTACCACTGTCTTCGTTAATGTCGGTCATGACCACAGTCGCGCCACTCTCTGTGAGAAACTCGGCATCAGCGTAACCAAGACCCGATGCCGCGCCAGTAACCAANATAACTTTATCCTGTAGTCCATTCATCAGATTCACCTATGCACTATACGAACCCACAAAAAGTCAGAAGATAAGTATCTTCGGTCAAAGAGCATCGGCTGGCTATCTCGAAAAGGTANTATCATTTAGATAGACTCGGAACAGGGTGAGAGGAGATCAGAAAAATGCGCNTAAGACAGATAGCATTGGTGACAACGGAACTCAGACAGACTGAAAAAGAGATCTGCGAGAAACTGGACTTAGAAGTGTGTTACCGAGATCCTGGCTTATCTCACTTCGGTCTTCGCCATGGGTTATATGCCATCGGAGATCAAATACTTGAAGTTGTCGCCCCCAAACGAGATGGCACGACAGCCGGCCGGTTTTTAGAGCGGCGAGGCGGNGATGGAGGATACATGGTGCTGCTCCAAACGGTTAGCTTGGAGAAGCACAAGACTCGCTTAGAAGAAGCTGGCCTTCGAATTGTCCACGACGGGAAAGTGGAACAAAAAGAGACTTCCATACGAGGCATACATCTCCATCCAAAGGATGTTGGGGGAGCAATTCTCTCGTTAGACGAAGCGGAACCAAAAGAGAGCTGGCTGTGGGCAGGCGAAGACTGGCAATACCATGCGACNAGCACCCTTGTTAGCAGAATCTCGGCCATAACGATGCAAGCCAATGATCCTGACAAAATGGCTGAAATGTGGTCAGCGGCTACGGGGCTTGACGCCAATGACAGAGTCATCGAACTGGATGATGCTCAAATTCGCTTCGTTCCTGCGATCGAAGGACGGGGGGACGGCCTAGCTTCAGCAGACTTGGAGACTTCAGACAGGTCGCTCGCAGGTCAAACTATTCATGTTTGCGGCTTTNATTTTTTCCTCGTTTGATTCTATCGCCAGACCATGAAAACAAATGACTCTTTGCCCATACTTCATGGTTCAAATATTTCTCCTTATGTCCGAAAGGTACGAGTCGCACTAGCCTTTAAAGCTATTGAGTACAGGGGTATCCAACAGAGCCCNTTCAACGCTTCNGATGAATTCAAAGCAAAAAGCCCGCTTTCTAAGATTCCATGCTGGGAGGATGGAGATTTAGTTCTGCCAGATTCTTCAGTGATAGTGGGATACCTAGAGCACCGTTACCCCTCCCCCTCTCTTTTCCCAGATAACCCAGAAGAAAGAGCACGCGCGCTCTGGTTTGAAGAGTATGCCGACACAAAAGTAGGTGAAACTGTAGCCGCTGTCTTCTTTCAACGAGTAGTGCGGCCTAATGTACTCAAACAAAAAACCGATTCAAAACACTTAGAACATTTACTCAATAAAGCGCTGCCAGAAGTGTGTGATTACCTAACCGCTTGCCTGGGCGAGCACGAGTATATGGCAGGAGGACAATTTTCAATCGCAGATATCGCGATCACGAGCCCCTTTGTCAATTTCGCCCTGGCGGGTGAGGCTATCGATGAATCCCGTTGGCCTAGCTTATCTAGCTACGTAGAACGTATGCACGCAACTCCTTGCTACGCGCCTATCGTCCAAGACGATCTTAATGGACCATTCCGAAAGTTTCGACCGAAGAGCGTGAGCTGACTCGTGTCAGATCGAAAATTTTCTATTCNAACCACCAATGAAATTCCGCCTCGGAAGAGCTATGCGCCGTCTTTAGATGGGAGACCCGAGCAACCGCGCCTCATCACCCTGNAATTCTCATCCCTTTTTATTTTTCTAACAATCAGTTTCTCTTCCTTCGCGTTTTCTCAGCCGAACATCGTTTTCATACTCGCTGATGATCTAGGTGTCGGTGATGTGGGAGCCTATGGCGGCAAGGTAATAGAAACGCCTCATATCGATGCCCTAGCGTCAGGTGGAGCCCTATTTTCACAAGCTTATGCCACGCATCCCGTGTGCAGCCCCTCTAGAGCAGGATTAATGTCAGGGCGATATCAGCAACGCCACGGTTGGGAGTTCAACCCCGCCGGGCGTGACCGTAATACAGGCATGGATGACTCGCAAATCACCTTNGCGGANATGCTTCANGACGCNGGNTATACCACAAGCCTGATCGGGAAATGGCACCTGGGCTATTTGCCGGCATTTCATCCTCTAAGCAGAGGGTTTGACAAGTTCTTTGGCGTGCTCGCTGGCGGTAGTATCTTTATCGATCAATCTCGCCCCGATGTTGAGTCAGTTGGGGATTGGCCGTTGGTGCGCACGGAGTCAAACGGCATTCATGATCAATATAATTTGGTGAAGATAGATGACTATTTGACCGATGCTTTTACCGAGCAAGCGGTGGANTTCATTAAGGGTGAACACGAAAAACCTTTCTTCCTTTTTTTAAGTCACACAACTCCACACACACCACTTCAAGCAACGAAAAAATACACCGCCCGTTATAAACACCTCANAGATCCAACTGCTAGGGTATACGCTGCCATGGTCGCATCTCTCGATGAAAGCGTCGGTGCAATCGTGAACACTTTATCTGAGACAAAAAGGTTAAAGGATACTTTGATCGTATTTTCAAGTGATAACGGGTGCGCGGGGTATATAGGTGTCTGCTCGAATGGAGAACTCTCTGGTTTTAAGCGGTACCACAACGAGGGCGGCATACGGATACCGTTGATTCTCCATTGGCCGAGCCAAATAAAACCTGGGAAATATCCGAAGATGGTCAGCCTGCTAGATCTCATGGCTACCTTTGCAGAGGTCGCTGGGAGTAAACATAGCACGGAGGATAGCGTTGATTTGATTCGCTTCCTCAAAAACCCAGATGGAAACCCCCACAAATATCTTTATTGGCGCTCCAGTCCAACAAGGGCTATTCGTGATGACCGATGGAAATTGCTCGAGTATGCGAAGAGCGCTCTCTCGATCGAGCAATTAGACGCAGCGCGACGGGTAAATCCGCCAAAAGATGGCTGGCCAAGACAGGCGACAGAGGGCTATTTAACAATGTTATACGACCTGGAAAATGACCCTGGCGAGACCAAGAATCTTGCCAAAAAATATCCAGAAATCGTCTCACGCCTTCAAGAAGCTTACGATAAATGGAACAAAGAGCTGCCAGAAGAATCAATTCTTCCAGCGATGCGATCTACCCTTTTCAAAATAGATGGCCAAACAGTTCAACTAATTTTTTGACAAGTTCAGGACCTGGGTATGCAGAAAAATTGACCAGGAGGTTAACAAAGGACTTTGGCATCGAGCCTTCAATTGAATTAGGGATGCTATCTTTTGCGGCTCTGCCAATGAGTGGGGTTAAAACCTTCAGGAGCGTCCTCTTCCAGCNAGCTATTTGCAGGACNACTTTCGGTCAGACGGANGCATGAGTCATGACGTCTTAAATATGAAATTGATTTGGGTCTATTCCTCTCCCCGAATCGTTTTCGGCATTATGTATATGCTTTTCACGACTTATCTCCTGAAGTTTGCAACTGATGAGCTCCTTATCGCTCCAGCTATCATGGGCAGTCTGATCGCGATCTCTCGTCTTTGGGATGGAGTATCGGACCCGCTCATCGGTTATCTATCGGATCGAACAACAGCAAAACTTGGCAGAAGGAGGTCGTGGATGTTTTTCTCAATCGTACCCATGGCCATTGGTCTGGTAATGGTTTGGTCGCCGCCGCCATTTCTCACTGGATTGCTCCTCGTCTCCTGGATGGGTATTGCGCTGATCATGTATGAAACTGCAAGCACTGCTTTCATAGTTCCCCATAACGCTCTCGGTGTCGAACTGACTCACGAGCATGACGCACGCACTCGCTTATATGGTAGCCTGCATATGATCGGCGCCATTGGCTCAATATTGGGCTTAGGCGCGCTTCAAGTAATCACCACAACAGACGAGAAGCGGTTTTTTGCTTTCATTATATCTACCGTTGCTGCTGTCTTTATTGTGCTCACTCTATTTTGGTCAACAGCAAAACTCCCGGAAAAACGATCATCTCAAGGAAGAGGCGGAACCACTATCTACCGATCTTTTTCTGACGTTTTAAAAAATAAATATGCCCGATTTTTAATCATCTTCTTCGCCATCGAAACCTTTGGCGTCGCAAGTGTCGGTTTACTTACGCCTTATGTAGCCACCTACGTAGTAGACCTCGAAACACAATTAGTTCTATTGCTGGTTGTTTACTCCGTTCCCCAATTCGCGTTCACACCTCTCTGGATATGGCTGGCCAAAAGAGTCAGCAGAAAGAAATTATGGATGGCCGCGATGTGGCTAAACGCCATCACCTTTATTGGCTGGTTTTTCGTTCTNCAGCCCGGCGAACCATCTACCTTAATCTGGATTTTAGCTTTTTTGCTTGGCACCGCAGCAGGCGTCGGCGCCGTTATGGCACCATCTATTCAAGCGGATGTAATCGATTTCGACGAATTGCTAACCTATGAGAGAAAAGAAGGGACATACCTCGCCGTATGGAATCTAACCAGGAAAACGGCAGCGTCTATCGCTGCTTTTGGCAGTGGTTTGGGGCTCCAGCTCGCTGGTTTTGAACCCAACGTCGAACAGAGCGAAAGCACCCAGTTCGTTTTGCGATCCCTAATCGCTTTGCTTCCGGCAGGCTGCTATGTCTGTGGTGCCATCTTATTTCTAAAATTCGACTTCGACAGGGAAAAACACTCAGAGACACTTCGATCAATATCCTCTAGATAAAGGTCCTGAGTGGAATGGACCACTTTGCCGCTTGATCCTGTTTTTTTTCGTATCCTTTTCGTACCACAACTAAATTAATACAATCTGGCTTACTTGGTCACCGGGTGGAGGGGCTATGGATCCAAGAGCTAAAGAACATTTGCTTACCGAAAGTGAGGCTGCTCGATTTCATCGCGACGGATTTTTTGTCGTAGAAGAGGCGCTTCCGGATTCGATCGTCGAAAGATTGCGCGAACTCACTGCCGAGGTCGTTCAAGAGGACCGAGTCCGGTTAGGAGTCAAAGACAACCGCTATCACGGAGTTATCGACTTCATAGGCCAACGGGACGAATTCCTACAGTTAGTCGACTGGTACCGAACTGTCCCCAAAGTGTGTGGATTGTTGGGCAGTGAAATTAAGCTTTATCACACAGTCGGCATGGAAACGCCGAAAGCCGAAGGATGGTCATTAGAGAACCATCACGATTGGGCAAACTGGCATACAGATACAGGCAATTTGACGAGAGATCTGGCACAAGGCGGCTTTAATCCAATGATCTCGCTAAAAGTAGGCTATGTGCTGTCTGATCTGACAGCGCCAAATATGGCAAATTTCACTTGCTTGCCAGGCAGTCAAAACTCCATCGAATATCCGGGAGCCAACCGCCAGAATATCGAGAAGGAGGCAATACAAGTACTGGCGCCGGCTGGCTCTGCTATTATTTTTGATCGACGCTTATGGCACACACCGAGCCTTAATCTCTCCTCAACCACTCGCTATATGATATTTAATGGCTATTCCTATCGATGGCTCGCAAATCGAGACGAACAACGCGTGAGGCATTTCTACCGTCGCGCGACACCGATTCAGCGTCAGCTGCTCGGTTTCTCCAATCATGGCGCATACGGCTCCTCCAATAGCTTTCCAGATGATTTGCCACTACGTGATTGGTTTGAGGACGTAAATCTTTCAAAGACTGGGTGAAATCGGCTAGAGCATTCGCGAATTCTGGCGACTCAACGGAAGGGACAAACTGATATCGATGTCGACCACGCGGCTCAAAGGAAACATTCCCGCTTATGACCAGGATCCCCATATAGGAGGTTACGCTAAGCTCGACTGGCAAAGCCTTGGCCTAATTTTTCTCTCNAGCTGGCCNCACATTCGGCCCGTTCTTAAAAGTCTATTAATTTATGCTGCTGGTGTTTTATTCATAGTAGCCGCATTCGCTGCTAGCGGTTTTATTGGCTTTGAGGTGCTATGGGACTCCGTGGCTCAGGCCAAACCACTCTCAGAGCTCCACGCAAACATCCTACTGCTCTCAACGGCTAACTTCGTCGAGCTGCCTGTACTAACAGAAGACCAACGCTACGAAATTCTTTGGCGCTTTATCGTTCTGACAGTTCTCCTAGCAACGGCCTTAACAACGCTTGGGACAGCACTTGATATCTATAAAGTAGCTATCCTTCAACGAATCAACCAAAGCCTAAGAGTAACGATGGTGAACCACATGAATCGCTTGAGCTTGAAGCGGCATTTCGGAGCAGAGGGTGATTCGGTTTATCGAGTTTTTCAAGATAGTGCCATGGTCACAGCTGTAATTGAGACCGTGGTTGTGATGCCCATTATNGCAATATTGCGTGCTTTTGGATTTTTAGCCTTAGCCTTTTTATTCAGTCCGTGGTTCGCAGTTCTATTCGCTTTGGGCTTGACGACCATAACGCTCACTTTGACGGTGCAAAACAAAAAGCTGAGGGAGGCCAGTTTCTCCACGAGACGGGTTAGNGGTCAACTATTAAATAAGGTTCAGGTATCCATTCAGGGGCTTTTACTATCCAAAGCCTTCGCTCGAGAATCTGATGCAACTTCGGAATTCCAGGCACTTTCACATTCTGCTTTCGATCACTCTCTATCTTTACGCACAAGANTCGCGGCGATGAAAGCTTTGACAACNGTAACGCTCGCAATCGTTTTGCTATCAACGGATTTTTTCGCAGCTACCTATGTTTTTTCAGNACAACCCGTTTTTGGTGCCTCTCTTCTCGTTTTTTTTGGACTCACCAGCCGTTTTTGGAGCGTCGCTGTCTATCAGGCTCGAAGAGGCAACGCCGAATCGATTCAAGTAACGCTCGAAGAATTGGTTAATTACTGGTGTCTCGCGCAGGATATGGCTGTCGGCTTGGGAAGAACGTGGGAGCTCCTCGCCCGNCCGCCNGGAGTTGAAGAACCAAAGGAACCCAAAAAAATACCAGACAGGGTNAGGCNCCTCGATCTTTGCAACATCAACTACTCTCATGACAAAAAGCTTACGCTAAAAGGAATTANCCTCAGAATCGATAACGGCAAACCACATCTGCTGGTGGGACCGTCCGGCGCTGGCAAAAGCACTTTGTTGTCATTACTGCTCAGACTGGATGACCCTGAAAAGGGTGATATNTTCCTTGATGGCGTATCTTTACGTGACGTGCGCCTTAGCGACTTGCGAACCACAATTGGGATCGTGCTTCAGGAGAGCACCGTCCTGCCCCTGACACTTCGACAAAATATAGAGTACACCGTATCTGATTCTCTCTCTGATGCAGAAATGGAGCGAATTTTGAAAATTGCTTGCTTAGAGAGCGTCGTTGACTCATTGCCAAATGGCTTGGATACAGACTTGGGGTCTGATGGAGGCCTCTTGTCTACTGGACAGAGACAGCAAGTAGCGATCGCTAGAATGATCGCAGCTGACCCCAAAGTAATTCTAATGGACGAGCCTACAGCCTCATTAGACNTAAGAACTGAAAAACGGGTGCTTAAAAATCTATTNGCATGGGCCAAAGAAAAAATCGTACTAATTGTCTCTCATCAATTGGATATCGTTCAAANTGTNAAACAAATTGGTGTGATCGAAGAGGGCCAGATAATTGCTCAGGGAGATCACCGCGAATTGCTCGAGTCTTGCGAACTCTACCGCGNTCTTTATCAAGGGAGCGATANCGATGGCGAATAAGCGGTCATTCAGTCAAGGTTTTCAGACCCCCGCAAAATCAATTATTGAACCAAATCAACATGCCACGGGAACGGCGCTAGGAAAGATCGCTCTTCGCACGCTGAGTTATATAAAGCATGCACAATCTTTAGTTTTTGGNCGTATCACGGTCGGTTGCNTCATTCTCGTTNTTTCCCTTCCTATTCCTTGGTTATTTAAAATCCTAATCGACCACGGGGTAATGGCTTTACCCGTTCTCCAAGCCGACCTTTATCCATTCTTCATGCAACCAATCTTGGATCGTTTAGTTGATCGCGAACCAATTGANNTAGTTGGTNTCGTCTGCCTTGGTCTCATNGCTATATTTGCNTTATTTGGCTATGCGACGAACACAGAACTACATGCACGACTCGCTCANGGAGCGGATGTTGCGACCCAATCAGAAAATAAAGCGAACGATGGCTTCAGTGCAGCCAGCGGGTTGGTGGGTCTTTTAGACTTCCGACTGCACGTCTTGATCTCCCAAAGAATTACTCATTTTGCCAGACAGGAAATTTTCGATAAGTTCGTTCGAATGCCTGTTGTTAATATCGTCAAGCAACGTGCGGGCGATGCTGTCTTTCGTGTTATGCATGACACGCCATCAATAGGCGTGGTTTGCATGTCGATTTTAGTACAGCCTATCTTTTACCTCCTCGGCGCGTTCCTCGGACTCTGGGTACTCTGGCTGGTATATGGATCGGCAGCACCTGAGTTGGTTTGGCTGGGAGCCTCTGCTTTCGCGGTCACACTTCTGTCCACTTTACCTTTTACAAGATTCATTCGCAGGCTTAGTCAAAGTAGTCGGAGATCGGGAAGTGATGTTCTCAACCTCACTGAAGAAGGAATCCGCAACAGAGAAGTCACTCAGAGCCTTGGAGCGGAAGAAAAAGAACAAGAAAAATTTGCAGAAGCTAGTCGATTCTCTTTTCGTCGCTCACTAATCCTGATGGCTTCTTTACGCGTCATTGAATGGCTTTCTGAGCATGTGCACCTGCTTTTTCAATCATTCGGGTACTGGTTTATTTTCAGCAATATTATAGAAGGCAAGATGACGCTGGGAGACGCGCCTGTCATTCTTCGGATGTACAGCATGCTCTATGAGACCGCAATGCAGCTAGGGCGAATTTGGGTAGATCAGCAGGATCACCTCGCGGCAGCAGAACGAGTTTTCACCGTCTTAAACAAAATCGACGAAAAACCGGAAACCTCGACAAAAAAGCGGGACCTTTCCGTGACTCATCCACCACTTGTGCGCTATCAGGACATCACTTTTGGTTACCCCGGCAACCAGCCCATTCTCAAGGAAATAAATCTGACAATCGCTGCGGGAGAGACCTTAGCCCTTGTTGGAAGAAATGGAGCTGGAAAAACGACCTTGGCTTATCTTCTACCTCAGTTTCTGGAGCCCCAGAGTGGCCGCATTTTGTTCAACGACAGTGAGCTCAAGGCATTTCGACAAGAGTCTGTGCGCAGACAAGTCACCTTCATTTTCCAAGAACACCAATTCATAGATGGCTCTGTACGAGAAAATTTGCTNCTCGGCGACCCTAGTGCCACNGATGANGANTTGGNCCAAGCCTGCCGTGAGACTGCGGCCTGGGATTTCATACAAGATCTTCCCGGGGCACTTGATCATCAAATATTCGTAGACGGAACGGGTTTATCTGTCGGCCAACAACAACGCCTCTCGATCGCTCGTGCAAATTTAGGAAAATCAAAGATGCTTATACTGGATGAACCAACAGCTTCTCTAGACTTGCCAACCGAGCTCGCCCTCAAGCCCTGGATTCAGAGTGATGAGAGGACAACTCTCATTATTTCGCACCGTTTGACCACCATAAAAATGGCTGATCGTGTGGCATTTTTAGAGGATGGTCGCATTGTAGGTTGTGCTCCTCACAAAGAACTCGTAGAGACGAACGAAGATTACGCTGAATTTATCTCGAGTTTGACGTCTTCAANTGANGACCNATAACTGTCCNACGATCNGAATATCAGACTTCCAANCCACTTNTGATCGAAAAGACGAGACAGCCNAANTAATNAGCCNACACNATNTNGCNGAACTCGTCCGTTTCGAGGCCTTCCGANTCAGATTNTTATTGGGTGAAGTCTGGTATTGAAACCAATCTGTCACCAACGAAAGAACCCATGTAAATCCTTCCCGCCTGAGGTACTGCTACAGTCGCCGCGCCCATTGGTGGTCCGCGATGCTCAAAGACTTTCTCAATTTCCAACGAATCCGGATCGACGGCTATGATGGCGAAACTCGCCCCGCAAGCTGCTTCCTGGTTACCAAAACAAGCGAGCATGTTCGACATAGAGTCCGTGTGGGTCACCACCCAAAGACGTCCATCTGTGCCCCATGCACTATTGTCTGCGTTCGCCACAGGAGCAGTGCCAACAACCTCGCCGGTATCTGCATCAACCTTCCAGAGCTCTTGCGTAAAATACATATTTGCAAATACATGNNTTTGATCCGGTGCCACCTCTATACCATTGGGCTGATTCGCTTTTGTTCCTGGCAAAGCTCTCAAGCCAGCTTCTTGGTTCCATCTCCATAAATCACCCGTATCAAGNCCTAGTAAACTNAATAATTGTTCCACCATCCCCCCGTTGTGGAACATTCGGGTATAAATCAGATCACCATTACTCAAGCCCACCACGTCATTCATGAAGGTATCTTTTGAGGGCTCAACACATCCTTGCCAGAGCAGAGAAATATTGCCGCCCTCTCCTATTACCTCGAAAAGCTCTATAGCTTCCCGACCACCATGGTTTACAACCAAGTATCTCAAACGACCGTTTGTTAATCGATGAAGGTGTGTTCCATGCGGACTGAATTTATCCAGCTCAGGAGGTTTACATTTCGGATCCCCCCATGGTGCTGTAGCTCCCGCAAGAGTAATTCCAGATTGAGGAAAAAGCGGTTTCACGTCCTCAGTCTGTGTATCAAAGAGGGACAAAGACCCCGTNGCGTCAAACATACCNCCAAAGTGCGCCAGCAATAGATGTCGACCATCCGGAAGAGCTGCTATGTCTTCAGGACTCTGCATCCCACAAACAGGTTGCATTGATCCAGATGGTTCGCATCCTTCGACAACGACATTTTCTGTCGCGCATGCCGATATCGAAAGTATCACAGCGACCAAAATAGCTTGAAGCATTTGATTTCTCCTAATTCTTCGAACGACCAAAGCCTCTGAGCTCTTATATTTTCCTTGTGCATACGGGGTATCTTCCCCATGCAGCAGCTTAATTGACAGACTGCAAGAAGTTGATTAGCTCCTGATTTACTTCCTCCGCTCTTTCTTGTTGCAACCAGTGGCCTGCACCATCGAACTTCACGCACTTTCGGAGATCCGGCAAACTAGTCTTCATGACATCGATTGCTTCTTGAGTATTCCCTGCAACTAAGTCGTGTTCGCCATAAAGATACAAAGCTGGCTGGTCCAAGGATTTACCAATGAACGGCGCTAAATGAGATGGCAATCTCTTTATATTTCTATACCAGTTAAATCCACCCGAAAAACCTGTCGNGCTGTGTTCTTTAACATAAAAGGCGAGATCCTCTTCCGTGAGCCAGATAGGGAGTTTTTCCGGGAGTATCAACTGCTCACTCATTGTTTCGTTTCTCGGAAAGTGTCCGTCCCAACCAACGGTGTGGACACCGTCTCGCACAATATCCCCGCTGAACGAATACAAAACACCAAGCATGGATTTTCTCACGTCCTTTTCAAAATCAGCTTCAGCAACGCCAGGGTCCTGGAAGAAAAGTCTGTAATATTGTCTGCCCGCTGCTGCCTGAAGCATTACATCATTCAGGTTAACTCCATTGGGAAGCGGGAATGGGGGGTTAAAAGGCACCGATAAAACTGCGACCGCTGTAAAGATATCTGGCCTCATCAAAGCCGAGTACCAAGCTACGGGACCGCCCCAATCATGGCCAACGATTATCGCCTTTGATTCACCTAGCCCAGCGACACTNCCGACAACGTCACCAACAAGATTTGATATNGAGTAAGCCTCGATGTCCTCTGGCACAGTCGTTTTTCCGTACCCACGCATATGAAGCGCAACTGCCCGATATCCTTTATCGCCAATGGCTTTCAATTGATGCCGCCATGAGTACCACGACTCAGGCCAGCCATGACAAAACACGACAAGTGGGCCAGATCCGTGTTCAGCGTAATGCACCTCTATTCCATTCGAATCTAGGACGCCATGTCGAAAATCAAAACTCATAGTCATACACCCTTCAGGTTGGTTCGAGAATTAGGATCACTGTCATGCCCTTCATAGTACAGGGACAAATGAATCAAGATTGAGATCTCTGTTTGGATCCACCAAGTGACCTGCCGGGAATGAAACTGAGATAGCCGGCAGCTCAGAATCAAGACACAGAAAATGGTTATTGTCTCTGTCTTCCAAATCAGCCAAATAATCAGGTTCAAGGGATAGGCTTTGATCATGCTCCCCCTCAAATTCTATTCGATAAAGGGAGCGTTCGGTCTCTCCCAGTTCATCACCGTTAGGCAGTCGCACTCCACCTGTCCAAGTCACTCGAATCACCTGTATCGATGAGTCGGGGCACATCGTACCTCGCCTTTCTTTAGACCAAACCTCTCTTGGCACCCGCTCGGCCAGGATGAGCTCCGGGCCAGAATCCAATGGGATTACATCTGTGTATAAGCCCTTGAAATTAAGTGGTTTCAAATCTTCACTGTCAGAGTACAAGTCTCCTACGATAGATACTCTTATCGGCGGATCTGTTTCAGCATTCCCAAACTCGCCAATNAGCAGGACAGTTCGATTTTCTCCTTCGTCATCCGCGGGACGCAATGTTACGCATATCGGGCTGTAGACTTCTCCTGAGCGGGTCTCTACCTCAAAATCGCTCTCGTTTAATGTTTCCGAATTTAGGGTGTGTGAGAAAACAACGGGCATCCCATCTTGCCCTGATGCACCCAGACACAAAAGATTGCTTCTAAACGGCAGTTTGTTGTCCAAACCAAAAAAAGCGGATAGGAGACGAGCCTCACTAGACTCGTCTGTTTCAGAAATTGGGATACCAATTATCTCTCGTTCATCTGCGCTCGCTGATA
>FUFK010039447.1_pt1 | contig 17934 bp, 12 predicted proteins | sample 1021851 | NCBI WGS metagenome assembly FUFK01 (sample SAMEA51879418, study PRJEB19060) | metagenome | reverse complement strand
CTTTATCATCAAGCTCATTATCTGATAATTCGACTAACTTTTCTAATAAATCTACGACAAATACTTTAAACTTGTCACTTTTTAAAAAAGTTAAAACGATTGGTTTTAGTAGTGCTAACATCTTTCTTAGGTAATAACGATTGTATAGGTACGATGTCAGAACACATGCCATAGACACGGGTTCCAGGGCGTATCGTAAATCCCTTTTGTTGTAGTTCTGCACATTTAAGTGCACGAACAAGCTCGTAGTCAAGCCTCATCTTTTCTTCTTGTCTCTTAGCTATTTCTTGACATTGTTTAGTCAAGTCACGGTTAAGTGGCACTGAAAAGTTTATTTGAAAGCCCCAGTTCTCTGATATAACATAACCTTCATCGTCATACGGTGAGGTGTCATTACCCATATAAAAGGGGCTAAACGTCATTGTTGATCCATTACAAGATATGGAAGAACCATATTGTTGTCTAGACGGTGCTCCATTATTTTGAAATTGCACAGCCTGATTGGTAACATTTCCTGTTGCTGCTGCCACAGGGTTGGACGAGTTATTGGTGTCTCCTTCCGCATATGCTGGTGTTATTGTGAAAATACAGAAAGCGAGGTAGTAGTAGAGTTTATTGTATAGTTTGTTGTGGTGTCCCATTGTTCTACTAATCCAGCTGATCTGCTGGTTGTTTCTAGTGTCCAAGGTAGAGTTGTGTCTGTTATGGTAAATGTAGTACCACTACCTGCTATATCAGCAGATGGTGTTACATTAGATCCATTCCAAGTTTTTACTTCAGCACCAAATACTTGACGCTGTTCTACTTCGGTTATGGTTTGTGTGGTAGTGGTCGTTGAGTTCATCGACCCTGTAGTAAACTGAGGCGTGACGGTGTTAGCATATGCACCTGCAGGTAGCAGTAGCATAGCAATAAATAATTTTTTCATGCTTTTGGTTTGTCTTGTTTTGCCATAGGACATACAGGTGGTTTGCTACTACCGTTTTTACCAGTAGTAAGACCAAATGTGGCAAGTGCTCCCGTAAAAACGCTGGCCACAAAAGTGATGTCAGAGTTACCAGATTTTTTAACCATAGGTATATCTACATAGTTCATGGTAATGATAAATCCAGACCATACTACTACACCTAGTCTAACTATAGTTCCTAAAAATTCTATTTGATGTTCTTTATCTTCTGCAACATCTTTCATTTTTTTTAAGAAACTTCTTGGCTGTCCTTTGATGACTTTTTCTTCTTCCATTTATCTATTTTACTTTGTATAAACTTTTGTAATTTTTTCTTTATGGTGTCAAAAAAGGGTTGAGCAAACGTAGTTACCGCTACGGCAGATACCGCTGCATAGCTTGCAGCCACAATTACTTCTGTAGTAGGTAGTGGTACATCTATGTTAATCATTGGTATATTTATGCTCGGTGCTGGCTGTTCTGTAGTTTCTGTAGTTTCTGGTTGTGTGCCCTCTGGCTCTCTAAGATCGCTAGGAGGCACTACCAAAGGTATATAACTAGGAACGTCAGCGGTGGGTAGCGGTATAGATATTGTTTCTATTTTTTCTACGTTAGGTAGCTTGATTCTTGGTAAGCTTTCCATGCGTCTTTTATTTGACTTGTCCAAACTGCATTACATATTGCTTGAACCTCTGCTGGTTCTGCACTTATATCCATGTCTGGAGTAAGTACATGTCTTTCAAAAGATCTTGTTAGTTCTTTGCCATCCTTTTTGATGACTGTTGCTTTGCGAACTTGTACCGTTTTGTATTGACCGACAATTTCTATCTTGTCGTATTCGAGTGATTCGGTTAATGCCATTAGGATATATCTCCGATATAAACAGGTTTAGGCTTAGTTTATAGACGTAGCTCGGTCTATCTATTTTATACCTTATAAGTTATGTGACAAACAAATGTATTAGTTGGCGACCACGACCCTCTGCCAGTCCAATAGTTTTGGTAGTTAACACCATCATCAACTCTTGGTAATACAATGTTAGCGGTATATTTTTGATATTGAAGTGATAGTCTAGTACTACCATTAGTTACATATCCTTGACCAATCAAAGTAACATTAGAATCCGCAGAAAATGGTAAATTAAATAAACTTATACTTCCATTTCCTTCAGCAGTAAATGTATAGCTAAAGTATGCGTGAACAATATTTCCAATTTTTGTGTAACAATTATAAGAACTACTTATTGTATAATCACTACCACCTTGTGTACCAACAAAAGGTGTCCAAGTTCCCTCTTCATAATCATCGAGTGCGTTAGCTGCTGCGGTGTCTCCGTTAAAGGTTATACCTCCATTATGAAGAATGCGTAGACGTTCTGTTTCTACCGCTGGACTTCCAGTATTTGCTGCTGTTGTTACTCTGCTAAATGTAAGATCATTACCAGATTTAAGGTTTTTAATTGTAAAACCAGCTTGACTTCCACCAGCATCTTGATGAAACGCTTTTAAGTAAAGACCTGCTGAAACCGCATTCGCTTGAGCATAATGTGACTCTACAGTTGCCCAAACTTTTGGCGTTGAGTTTGTGACTTCCCCTAAAGACGCACCATAGTAACCATCAGGTGATGCGTAAGAGGTATTTCTTTGTTGATATTTTTCTATCTTTAATCCAGCACCATCAAAAGTATTAGTTGGAGAGGTATTTCCGATTCCAACTTTTCCATCCGAATCTACAACTACACCCGACTCAGCATTTAAAGTATTAGCAGTACCAGAGCCAGTAATAACTCTGTTATCTGCGTTGTTGTTTATTGTTGTAGTAGGGGAGTTTGTTGCTCCGTCAGCTACGTTAAGCATAAGACGAACATTAGCTGAGTTTAATTCTTGTACATCACCAGAACCACTTGATTGCCTTCCAAGGATTCTGTCTTGTGCTATGTTTTGAATTTTACCAACAGTAACTGCATCGTTAGCTATGTGAGCAGTATCAATAGAACCGTCTGTATAATGTTCTGAATCTATAGCATCATCAGCTATCTTAGCTCCAGTAACTGCGTCTGCTGCTATCTTAGCTGTAGTTACACCACCGTCTGCTAACGCACCAGTAATATATAGTATACCGTTCATAGCAGCATGACTGGTACACTGGTAATATANAACATCAGGAGCATCGTGTTGTACTTCTACAATAACTGTACCNNTACCAGCGTTGTTTGTAACGCCAGTGTTGTATGCAGTACCGCTTGCTCCAGATGTGCTTTGTATACGTATAGGATGACCGCCTGAGCCGTTCTCAAACCTATATGTTTTACCTCTTGTAAGGTATAGAGTAGGGTTGTTGACAGTGGCATTCAACCCTTCTCCTTGAAATGTGTAGGCACTAGAACCGCTAGCACCAATCGTAAAGACATGATCCAGAGCTATCTCATCTAAACCAGCCTTATTTATTTGTGTTAATGTCATAATTATGAGTCTGTTTGATACAAAACACCTGCTATATGTGGCTGGTTGTAGTTAGTACTTCGTTGTTGTGAGTTATTCCAAGCTGCTGTAGTACCATCTTGCCTATGAAAATAAATATAGGTATTGTTAGTAGCTACTATAGGCATAAGGTTTACACCTGACATACCAGTACCTCCTGTATAAGCAAAATTACCAAAACCATGTGAGGTTCCATTACAAGTAAATGGAAGTCCACCTATGTAAAAACCGTTTCCATTATTAGGAGGTATTATGGAGTTCATATAATAATTAATAAATACCAATCCTCCCATTTTTACATATCTTCCATATATGTTGCTGTAACTTCCACCATTAACTAGACTAGGTGTCCAGTTTCCTTCTTCATAATCATGAAACTCGTTATTTGAACCAGTACCACCTAAAAAAATAGACATTATGATACCTCCGTTAAATTAAATTTATACTTCTTACCAGAACGATTATTTTTTAAGAACAAGTCTGATTCTCCTTCCTGTATTGTCCAGTCACCCCATGTACCATCAACATCATTTGAATGTCCTTCGTTTGACATGTGAAAGTCATTAACATATACGTTTGCTACTCTGTTAGTTGTAGAACCGATATTATATTGGTTATTTTGAGAGGGAGTAAAATGTCCACTACCATCAATAAACCAACGATCAGTTCCTCCATTATCTCTAAATATTATTGCATGACTATTGGAAGAGCCTCCTTGTATATAAAGGCTGCTGTTATGGTATTGAATTTTAGTTGCATCTCCTGTCCAAGTACCATTTGTAAATCTAATATCACTACCACCATTAACATTTAAAGCCCCTGCTCCACCACCTACATTAATATCTCCTGTAAATGTACCACCTGATGCAGGGATTCCACCAGTTGGAGGTGATTGATATGTAACTTGTCCTGTAGATGTGTTGTAATATAAAATGTTACCAGCAGTAGATGATGATAATCCATGCAAACTAACACCATAACTTTCGGTGCTTACTTTTTTAGAGTTATCATAATATAGTTCTACTTTTCCGTCAGCTTCAGCAACAATCTTATCTTCGCCAGTTAAGGATTGAAGATGTGTACTACCACTTCTTAAAAATAAATTACCAGTTTGATTATCAATAATAGAGTCTGTACCATCATGTAAGATAGCCATGTCTCCATTAGCAGCAGATCCAAAACGTGCTTCAGAACTGTCGTTAAAATGTATATTTTGAAAATTAGTATCTAACTCACCACCTAGCTGTGGGCTTGTGTCAGATACAACGTCAGTAGTAATGTTACCAACTGTTGTATTAAGTGCAGCTATATCTACACCGTCAACTGTTCCCGACACTGTGATATTTCCTGTTACATCAAGACCAGCACCAACGTCTAAGTTTCCAGTTACATCAACGTGTCCATCGGTATTTACAGTAAGTCTGGTTGTATTATTAGTAGTATCTCTAACTAGAAAAGATCCATCAATATTTCCTATGTAATAATCTGGGTTATCAGTTGAATCATTAAAAGCGATAATAGGTTGTTCTCTAGTAATAGCTAAGTTACCAGTCATAGTACCACCAGTTAAAGGCAGAACACCTGATAGCTTACTTACATTTATTGCTGCACTTGCATTTATATCAGCATTTACAATCGTTCCATCTACAATTTTGGCAGATGTAACTGCGTCATTAGCTAATGTAGAGGTTGTTACAGCTCCAGTTGCTAAAGCTGAAGTTCCAACGGAGTTATTTGCAAGTTTAGCCGAAGTAACTGCATTTGCTGCTATTTTAGCTGTAGTAACTGCACTGTCTGCAATTTTAGCTGTAGTCACGTTTGCATCTGTAATCTTTGCAGTCGTGACATTTGCATCTACAATTTTAGCAGTTGTAACTGATCCATTCTGTAGTATAGCTGTTGTAACTGTGTTGTTACTAGGTGTACCTATTCCGACTGTTGCTCCGATAACAGTAACGAACATACTAGCACCGTTAGCAGGGGCAGACCCAAAGATAATGTCGTTGCCAACAAGAACGAATCCCTCGCTTGGCTGGCTCGATCCAGCGTTAGGTTTTTGAATGACTCCATCGACACTAACAATAAGTTGTTGTGCACTAACTGGAGCATCTGATATAGTAAATCTGTAAGCTGTTCCATTTGCTGTTGCACTACCTCCACCTGTAGCAGATGAGCTAGATATTGTAGATATAAAGAAGTTACCAATCGCAGATGACTCTTCCCAGGCAGAGTTTTGACTAGAGTAAACCATAAGCTTACTGTTAGTTGTGTCGTACCATAAATCACCACCATCTAAAGAAGATGTAGGTGCAGAAGCTGACACTCTGTATCTGTTTGAAAATGAGTTAACTGTTGCACTGATAGCCTGTATATCGGCTGCACTAGCTAGCTGTTTGTGGAATGTATATGTGTGTAAGGTTGATGTTGTTTGTACCTGTAGTCCACTACTTGCTGGTAATGTTTGACTATGTAATGAGCTAGGAAAACCAGTTATAGTTACAGTGTTACCTGTACCAGCACCGTTTGTTATAGTTGCTACACCACTGCTGTTGACTGCAAGACCGCTTGCAAGTTGTGATATAGATACAACTGTCCCAGCATTGTTGCTTGGGTCAGGGTTAGCTGTTGGAAAGCTAGTCTCGTTTGCTATAGCTACAAAACCACCAAGAGCGTTTGTTACAGACAATACAAGATCATTTACAGCTTTTGATGTAGGTATACGTGTGTTACTGTTTGTAGTAACAGAAGTTTCTAATGTAATACCATCAAGCTGATTTAGTTCTGCTGTAGTTGCTGTAAGAGCTGTAGAACTTGCTAGGTTTGACGCAGTTGTTGACTGCATACCAGCTAGTGTTGAAAGCTCACTGTCAGCTATTTTATCAGTTGTAACAGCATTAGTTGCTATTTTATCAGTAGTCACAGCTCCAGGCGCAATCTTACCGTTTTCTACAGCAGCTGCATTAATTTTAGGAGCAGTAATAGCATTGTTATCTATTTCTTGTGTACCAACTGCATCATCAGCTAGTGTAGCTCTTGTAATAGCATTGTCTGCTATTTTAGCTGTAGTAATTGCGTCATCTGCTATCTTAGCTGTAGTAACCTGTAAGTTACCTATATGTGCAGTATCTATTGATCCATCTACATAATGTTCTGAGTCTATACTGTCGTCAGCTATCTTAGCTCCAGTCACTGCGTCTGCTGCTAATTTAGCTGTAGTTACATTACCGTCAGCTATCTTAGCTGTAGTGACTTGACTGTTACCTATGTGAGCTGTATCAATACTGCCGTCTACATAGTGTTCAGAATCAATACTATCATCTGCAATTTTAGCATTTGTAACTGCATCAGCTGCTATTTTATCTGTAGTAACAACCCCATTAGCTAATTTTGTAGTAATAATTGTACTATTAGCTAATTTTGCAGCAGTCACCGCACTGTCAGCTATGTCTGCTGTAGCAATACTGCCATCTATAATCTTAGAACTGTTTACAAATGGTTGTGCTACACCATTAATACTAGGTTGTATACCACCAAATATAGATCCTTCTAAATCTAGTGCTTTGTTTCTAGCATCCTGTGCTGTAAAGTTAGATTCAGTAGATGAGTTGTTTAAATCTGTAGCTCTTATTGTACTACCGCTTGCAAATGTAGTGTATGTACCACTAGCATCTCTTGTTCTACGCTCACAAAATACTACTGCCCCACTAGGTAGTGCAGAGTTAAATGTAATTGTATTATTATCGCTGGATAGTGTGTAGTTTATTAAATTTGTACCTGCTGAAACTGCAGGGAAGTATAATCCGTCTGTGTTGTTCACCTGTGGGTGACTAGACTGTGCAGTACTACCAGTAGACTGGCGTAGCTGTAGCACTCTAGTACCACCCGACAATGTGACATAAACATCTAGATCATCTTGGTTATTCAGTTGTATNCNGACAGGACTAAATACAGTTGTAGTTGCATTAGNNGTGGCAGGGAAAGTTTTTTTAGTTGTNACTGCCATTGATAATCAATGTTAAATACCGTGTTTTTGTAAATCCTTATAATTATATATACCTGATTTTACTGCTTGTTCTTGTCTTANTCTATTCTGTACTCTANTATATANATCTGGCATTTCGCTTTGTATAAGATTAAACGCTCTATTTCTAGCTCGTTGAAACTCTTGTCTAATTTGATGATAAAATAGTGTAGCTCTTACGTCACCACCCTCTCTTCTTAAGTTACCACCTGCTTCAAAGGCTTCAACAGCCTTAATCCAAGATGGATTGCTAACTATACGCTCTAAATTACGTCTAAATTGAACATCTTGAGACATAAACTTTTGTATCATAGATCTTTCTTTAGAAGTTAACGGTACACCTTTGTACGATGTTATTTCAGAGGGTAAATTGTAGTTAATACGTAGTAAAGCCTCCTTTACGGGGTCTTTATCTGCAAAAACTATAGCTACAGGGCTAACTAAATTGATTGCTCTTAGTAATGGGTTGGTAGGAGAAGCTACAAACGGCTTACCAGACCTATCTTTGTTAAGTATATCGTAGGTTGGATGTAGTGATTTTTTAAATAGTATATCTCTTCTAACGATTTCTTCAAAGAAGTTATTGGCTTCTACCTCGTTTGCTTGCATTGCATCACCTAAACCAGCTAATAAACCAGAATATGGTAATGATCTTCTAAATAAACCACCTAAAACCTTCTCAGCTCTAACTCCAGACATCTGACTAGCACTAAATAATGTAACTAAATCGTCTACACCTGCAAGCATGGACTTATCTACTAGAATAGAACCTATCATAAATGTACCTTTTTGGAAGGCTTCATCCATAAAGTCTTGATCTAAAGCACCCATGTTTGAACCTAGGTTAGCAAAGAAACCTATAATAGTATTCCAAGGTTCTAGAGTTCTGTAAGATACATATACGTTAGATCCTGGAATTGTAAAAGAGTTTGGTTGTATACCTGCCTGTTTCCAAAGCTGCCTAGTCTCATTATCGTAAGGTAAATCACCTGTAATGAAACCAGTCATTGCCATTATAGTTGTCAAACCAGCTATAGTATTACCTGCAGCCATACGTCCACTCATCAAAGCTCTAGCTTGGTCTACATCTTGTGGTCTAATACCATATTTTTCTAATACTTTTGGTCTAGTCTTACTTACTTCCATTATATCATGGTATTTTCTAGTAAATCTTTCTAAACCTGTATGAGCATATGTAAGACGTAGAGCATTATAACCAGTACGGACGAATGGAAAGAAGAATTGACCTAAAGGTAATGATGACATTTGCTCTAGAATCTGTAATTCTTGAGGTAAAGCTGTTGTTAAAGCTGCCTCGTCACCTGCTAAAGCTGCTGCATTATCAGTAACTACGTATTGATTGTACCTATCTTTAGTAAATATTTCATCTCTAAAAGTCTCATCAATTTTTGTTGCCATTTTATTAATGTCTGCTTGAGTAAGTGGTGTTGTAGATGATTCTATAACTGATCTAGCAGCTCTATGTCTCATTTCCATACGACCAATAACTGTTCTAGCTAAGGCATCACCAGCTCCCATTATGTTAACACTATATCTAGCAAGAGGAGAGGTATTAAAATTAACAATATTCGAGAGAATACCGTAAGCTCTTTGTTCATTTTTAGTTCCCTCACGCATCATGTGAGATTCAAGTAGTTTAAAGTTTTCTATATCTTTTTCTAAACGAAACTTACCTGCATATGACTGTGCTTTTCTATTTATACCTAGATCCCAGTTATGTCTCCAAGCTCTTAGACCTTCTGCATAGGCAGATCCTAGAGAGTTTATCATAGATGCAGCAACAAATGCTTCCTTCTGATTACCTCTAACAACAGCACCAAGATATGCCTGGAAAGGACGCATCAAAGCTACTAAGTTTGTACTAAATACAGCTTTAGATGGGGTACGTAGGTTACTAAGTAATGAGTTGTAGTATACACTAGATAGCTCTGCACTAAGCCTTGGCTTAACTCTAGTACCGTCCACCATCGTCCCTGTTACTATTCTAATAGGGTTCAATGTTGTACGTGCCTGTAGCCACTTGTGTACGTGCTCTAACCTACTAACAACACCGTCTGATAACATGTGTAGTTCATGTAGTTGATCTGCAACTTCTTCACCTTTACTCTTACGTATCTTTTTTATATAAGCAAAATAGTTTTCATTCTCTTCTACTACATCGTCATAACCAGATTTTAACCTTTTTTGCACTACTTCTTTAAGACCAGTTTTACGAGGATCCATAGCAGCTAGGTTATTAGCTGCAAAATAACCAGCTTTTTTTTGTTCTAACATGAGTACTTTCATCATGTCATAAATTTGGTCAGCTTGCCTAAACTTGTTCATACCCTTGGGTAAATCAATAGCACTTGTAGCAATAGCTTTAACCTGTTGTGCTAAAGTAGATACAAGTAGTTGAGTTGCAGCTCTAGTTATAGGATTAATGGTAATAACTTCTTCACCATCAACAGCATAAACATTATAATCACCTTTTTTACCATTTAGGTAATCAGACATACTCCTAACTATATCATCTCCACCTTCTGCTAAAGTAGCATGTAACTCACTTGTTTGTTTTAGTACTAAGTTTCTTATTTCTTTTTGAGTATACTTTATAGGAAAGTCTTTATTACCTAAAGATACTTGACCTTTAAATATACTTTCTGCTAACTCATCAGCTACTTCTTTAATTATTGTAAATAAATTTTGGTCGCCTAATGCTAAACTTTTTATAACAGTCGACTTAAATAAAGCTGTAGGTGAAGCTGCATTAAAACCACGTTTGTCCATAGCTATACTTTCAGCTATGTTCTTATTGACGTTAGTTTTCATACTATCTGTATCTGGACGCAAATCAGATTTTTGTGCATCAGAAAACTGTGCGGGGTCTACAAATGGATCTGGCTTTTGTATAATAGCATCAGCCTGTTGTTTTAGACTCATACCTGCATCTGCTATCCAAGGATCTCCCTGTGCTGCTCCTAGACGTTCTGCAGTATCATTAAGATCTGCAATCGCTAGTTGACGTTGTACATCAACAGCATAATTTTCTGGGTCAAAATTAGGGTACTTGCGTTTTAAAATAGCTAACATTTCAGGACTAGGATCTTCTCCATCTAACAAGTTTTGAAACTCATCAATGTCCCACATATCAAGATGTTCTGCATTATACTCAAAACGCTTGTCTCTGTTTGCTATACCTAAACCTCTACTTCTATTGTATGCCTCAACATTGCTAAAATTTTTGTCATCTAATTCAAACTCTGTTTCCAGTTCTTTAGCAATATCTTCGTTAGCTTTAAAATTAGCTTCTTCAACAGACATGCCATTTTTAACATTTTTACCTGCTCTATATCCGTGTTTAATAACAGCTGCTAAAAAATGACCTGCTATATTTAAACCAGAACCAGCAGCCACACTTTTAATTCTAGCTATCCATGCTGAATCTTTATCTGGGTCTACTGCAAGAGCTTCTGAAAATGGTATAAATGGTGCATACTCATTGACTAAGTTTGCTATGTTACCCATTTCAGAGCTGTTTGATATTAAGTCTGCTATAGCACCATCACTAGCTATCTTTGCACCTTTTGGTATAAATGATATAAATTTAGAACCTTTTGTACCAAAACCTGCTAGTCTAGCTTTGTTGTATAATTTTTGACTGGTTGATATTTTACCAGCTGCAGATCCTAATTTAAGAGCTGCACCTGCTTTACCTGTAGCTACTGATAGCAAACCAAACTCAACAAGACCTCTTGTAAGCTGACCTAGCCCTGATTGGTTTTCTGGTACTATATCATCTGGTATATTCCACCAAGCACCTTTTTGATAATTTTTACTAAAAGGGTTTTGTGTTTCATCAGACTTACCAAATATTTTATTAACACCTGTTTTTAGTGTATCTCCTACTAAGTCGCCAAAACTACCAACACTGTCAATAGCATCAGCAGTACCACCAACAAGGGCAGTACCAGCCTCTGATAACAGCTGTAGTGGGTTATTTGGTAAGAACCCTTGAGCCTTAGCAGCATTGCCTTGAAGCTCTGCTAATCCCTGTGCATCTAGTTGTGGAAGTGGTGCTTTTTGTTGCTGAGTATTGGTTTCCTCAGCCATGTTTGTAAAACCTTTATCATCTACTAGCTGGTCATGTATACTGTCATCATAGTTAGACAATTCAGCCAGCAATTCATTCTCATCATTCATTCTGTGCTACCTCTAAGTTAAAGAATTGTGGTGTTAGTAATAACTCCTTTTTGACAAAATCAGACCAAGCATCCATAATTGGTTTTCTACCTACTAGCGTTACACTAAACTCTGGTGATCTGGGAGATATTCGATATTTAGTTTCTTTTATAAATTTCTTTGATGTTGCGTCTAAAAATGCTATATAATTTTTCTTACCACCCATAGCTTCCATAGTTGCATACCATGCAAAATGTGAGTCTGTGTCACTAGGTAGTAAAGATCTACCCATACCCCATCCTAAATCTAAATCACTATTTAGTAATTCAATTACATCTTTACGTGCATTTAACTGTGTAGCTTGAGAGTTCCAAGTTACCCATTTAGGATTTCTCTTATTTGTATTACCATCCATAAACTCTTCTGGTTTGATAGAAAGATGATCTTCTATTTGTTTATTTATAGTAGCTGGAGTAACTGTTGGGTTTTCAATGCTAACTTGATTCATGTTAGTAACCTTAACTTTACCATCAAGACCACGTTCAAAAGCACTATATAGCTCAGAGTCATCTGATAAACTAAATCCTGTGTAGTATGTTTTAAGAGCATTATTCATTAGGTTTTTATGACTACTTTGACCATACCCACTATTCATGTTGTCACCTTTCATACCAATAGCAACCATTTGTATCATAACAAGTTTGTCATTAGTATAACCAGCAGCTTCTTTTAAAAGTTCATTAACATGATATTTAAAAACTTTACCTTGAGCACCATCAACATTATTGTCAAACTCTTCACGAGTTATGTTCATTCCAGGTTGGCTAAGAATATCTGCTATAACACCGTCACTTAAATTATCTACTGTAAAACCCATAGAAGTTAAAGTATTAGTCATATTCCAATTATCTACCTTACCTATCATGTCAAAACCTCTAGCGTTGTCATGTGCATAAGGACTAGCTAACAACCCTCTTATTTCAGAATCTAAGTTTTTTACTTCTTCAATAATTAACTGAGTTTCTTGTGGTAATGTAGTTATATCAATACCTTCATAGCCTGGAATGTACTGTTTACGAAGCATCTCACCTAAAGTAAAGACATCTCTTTTTTCTGGGTCTAGTAATGCTAGTTGCACCATAAAGGAGTTTTCGCTTGCCCATATACCATCGTCAGTTTTTTTAAATTGTAATACTTCTAGTAAGCGATCTTCTGAAAGATGTGATAGAAGTTTACCATTTTCAAATAACTGAGCACCATCTTGTGAATCAAAAATCTTCTTTTCTGCTGTTTGTAAGTCTGTTTGATTTAAAACTTTTTTTATATTAATATTAGCTGCATCATACTGTACATTGTCGTACCCAAACGAAGGATTTAGAAACTTGCTATCTCCTTGTTGACCACCAACTTGCAGTGCAAAAGGGTTTTCTTGATAACTTTGTCCACTTTTTGCATTTTGTATTTGTGCTAAAACTGAATTTGATGCTAACTCAAAATAGTATTGATCTTCATTAACANNGTCTGGTGGNTTAGGTACGTTAGGATCACCCTTAAGTNGCCTTGCTATCTNCCATACATATTTATCATTTGCAAAATCAATAGCATTGCTCAAGTTCAGCAGACTTAGTACTTAAANTGTCACCTGTTGCAAGAGTACCAGAGTATTNTTGAGTTAGTTCATTTTTACTTTTTTCAGCAAAATCTTTTANTAACTCTTTACCTTTTTCAGTTTCAAACCACATCATTTCTGTAGCTTGTTTNCCTTCATANTTANTACGTANTTCTTCTGGTAANCTAGNCCAAGTACTTTGTGTTATAACATCATACTTTTCAAGTTCATCTTGAGCTACAGCGTCACCATTAACAACATTAAGAGTTCTTTTTTTAAATGTTCTGGCTGTAGCAAGTAACTGCATACCATTATCAACCTTTTCACCTAAAGTATCTCTTAAATGATCTAGTTCTACATTGTATTGGTTAAAATCAATTTTATTTGTATCTAGTTCATACTGTAAAGTATTAATACTACTTTTTAATATAGATTTATTTTTTACGTTTTCTTTTTCTTTGTTTTGCTCTATTTTATAAGCAATATCAACCATAATCTGGTCTTTATCAAAGTTACCGCCAAATAAAGGTGAGTTAAGATTACCTTTACCTACACCTGGAACTTCAAATTCACTCTCATCAAATACTATAGTAGCTACCTGTTCTCTTAACTCTTCATCATCAATACTTGCTAGAGCGTCAATTATAACTTCTTTGATTTCCTCTCTGTTAGCAAGACCAGCAGATTTGGTAACACCTTTACTAATTTGTAATGCCCTACCATTAGTAAACAAGTCTTGTATACTTACTTTAATTAAATCTTTTTGACTTTCTGCACTACCATCAAATTGAGTTATAGCATTGTAAATATCAATGTTTTTCTTTTCTAAAGCATTAGCAGCGTTAGTTTTTACTTCTTGATCTAGTTGTAAACCTCTCCATCTACTAACTTGTTCAGTAAGACTTTTAGTTAATACTTGATCTACAACTAAATTACTTAAAGTTGTATTGTTTACTTTCGTAATATAATCTTGCAATAATTTATCTTCAACTACTTTACGATCTTCGCTTGTAGTTAATGTATTATACTCATTTACTTTTACTTCTCTACCATCAGACAAAGTTACTATTTCTTCGTTTTCAGCAATACTTGTTTGAAACCAAGGCATAAAACCTTTAGCACCTTCTTGTAAAGTTGCTTTTTGGTAGCCATAGGCAAAGTTAGTACCAAACCGTTTAGCATTTTCTAATCTAAAACGATCTTCCATTGACATGGTAAGGTTGTTAATCTCTACCTCTGTTAATGCTCTACCCTTTTCTAGTTCTAATTCTTTTAGTTTAGTTTCTATTTTTCCAAGTTGGTCTGCATCTAAAGCTGTTTTAGCTTCTGCCTCTGGATCACCACCCAAACGGGCTCTGTGATTATCAATACCTTCTTGACGTTTTCTTTTTATGTATTCTACACCTAATGTTCTAGCACCTGTGTCTAAAGCATTGCGTAGAGCTGTACTAAATTTAGATAAATTTTGTAACTCATACTGGTCTGCTTGTGATTCTAATGAAGAAAGACGTTGCATCTCAGTCACTTGGTTGGCAGCTTGCTGCCCGAACGCTTTTACAGTTTCTTTCCGTTGTTTATCCAAAGCCGTAGCTTTGCGGGCAAGATCGAGTTGCTCAGTTTTATCTACTGTGCGATTCTTATAACCTGTAAAAGTCGTACTCCTTTTGTATGACATANTTATNTTGTTNTAAGAGCTNNTTTTACACCTGACCATGTACCCACACCTGCAGANAATCCAGCTAAGTAGTGGAGTAAGGATAGATGGTTTNGGAGGTGCTTTNTGTTTGGTTGGTCTAATTGTTTTGAATGATGCGATAGGAGCAACAACTGCAGATGTTGACAAGTTGTTNACNGCTGACATATCAGAATTGTATTGGTCAAGNTTTACACCAAACTGTTTNATACCATAAGCCTTAGTAGCATCAAATACAGANGCNTCTAGTTGGGCTTGTTGCATACCATANTTACGTTCTACATCATCTACTGTTAGCATCATAGATTGACCAGCTTGTTGTCCACTAGCTAATACAGTCCCTTGAGATTGAATAGCTTTAGCTAAGTTTTCTTGACTAGCAAACATTGCCTCTGTGACCTTTTCACGCAACTCTTGTTGTGCAGATTCACTTGCTCTATTTGCTTCTATTTGATTTATTTCTCTTTGTTGATATAGAGATGATCTGGCTGCAGCATCAGCTTGTAACTGAGCTGTAAATACCTCACCTTTACGTTGGTCGTTATACGCCGAAATAGTTATATCATTTATATATTTCTGCCGTGCTATAGCATTAGAACGATTGACAGCATCGACTTGTGCTCGATGTGCTCTGTTCTGTTCCATTATACCAGTAACGGCTGTACCAACTCCAGATGCAATACCTAATGCGATTGGGGCACACATGGTTTTATAAATTGTATAAGAGGGACATTATTGTAGACATGATAATTGACAAAAGTAAAACCTAAAAGTTTAAGTAATTTTATATGGGCATCGTTCCGCATATCTGCTTGGTTACATAAATAAGGATTAAGCAAACTGTTTATCCAGCGTTTTGCTTCCTTTACAAATGTATGAGGATACTCTGTGCTGGCATCAGTACATAACATCCATATTATATTGTGCGGGGTTACACCCGCCACTCCAGCAGCCTTGCCGTTGGGAACCTTAAAAAACACGGAATATGCTGAATTGTAGTAAGACTCTATAATAGCAGCCTCTGCACATAAACCTGTGGTTTGTTCTATCTCACGTCTATCTTCATAGCGTAAGTTCAGACCTACACTTAGAGCTAACTCTGGTGTGCAAGTCTGAATATACTTACCTTCGTACATGTCGTTTGTTTGAGTAATTACCATCCCAGCTTCCTGAGATTATGGTAGTAGAAAATGGGTCTGGTACTTGTATTTGTAATGTATATTTTTCGTTTTTTCTTTGTATAGGTACTCTAACACTTCTAGCTAAATCTGCGGGTGGTTTGTCAAACACACTTGAGTTTGTAAACATACCAGACTCAAACTGTACATAATCGTCTACATCTTTAATAACATTACCACTAGCATCTACAAATTTAAATGGTGATGTAAGATGAAACTCCATAGGGCCACCTACACCTAATTCAAAGGTTATAGCAGATATACGTAGTTCGCCGTCTGTATCGTAAGCGTTATTACCTACGTTAAAGTAATATGTAGGTAGTTCAATAGTACTTGTGTACTTGTAACCTACAGCTACTTTTGCTGCACTATGTAAGTTAATATTGTTAAAAGTAACAGTATTACCACTTACTGAGTCAGCTGAACGTACTGTACCAGCAATAGAATTACCATCGCTATCATTACCAGACAATCCTACCATAACTAAATTAGTAGTATTTGCAGGTGAATAACCTATAGTAAGTACAGTTTTTTCTGGAGCTGTAGTTGTTTGAGCTGACCCAGCTACGTTTGTAGCTATAGTCATATTATCTAAATGTGCCTCAAACTGTCTTGCAGTGTGTAGTGGTGATCCTACCTCAGCCGATGTACCACCTAATACATAAGCTCTAGTTGCATCAGCATCAGCAACATACTCATGTCTACATAGTTTATAACTACCATCATGAAAAGTAACACTAAAAAAACTACCACCTGTATATAACATGTGTTGCATAGTTCCTGTTAAAGTCCAACTATACCATGCAGATTGTTGTCTTTCATTACCAGCATTATAATATTTATAGTGATATACTGTACTGTCACCTTTTTTGCCATAAGTAGTAATACCTATAGCTGCAGAGTTTGCAGATTTAGTTATATCTTTTGGTAAAAACTCTGGTACAACTCTCGTTTGTTCTAGTATGTTAGGAGGTGTAGCATCATCTAATATAGTAGCTTCAAACGCCCTAGCATACGCAGATACATTAGACGTAAATAGTACGGATGTACCAAGATCTACAGGTTGTATAGTTGCATCACATTCATAACTTGATACTTTTTTTAATCTANCNGTTTTTGNACTAAATATATCAGACTCTGTAAATAACATAAATTGACCATTATCACTAAACATCATCATACCTCTTTGTATAGGTAGNATNTGATTAATAAATGCAGGTTTTACATCAGATACNGTTATGTCTATAGGGTTGTCATCACTGGTAGATATAGCAGATACTATAAAGAAATCAAAGTATTGTCCAGGCTTACTCATTACAATCTGTTCGCCAGAAATCATACCTAATCTGTTTCTGTGAAAAAACATTTCTTGTATNGTANTACCAACAAAAGTAGGAAATGGNTTAGATGTATCATCACCTACCTCTCTGTTTTTCCAGTAGTTTTCAGTNCTNCCCTTACTAGCNNNATCTAANTTAGTAAAAGTAAATGTACCGTTACGATTATTTATCAAAGCGTGTGGCATTGTTGCGGGGTCGAGTCCCAATACCATAGGATCATTATTAGATGAAAAGTTATGAGGTCTAACACATTCGTTATAGCTACCAGCACCAGACACACCATTATTAGCTTCAAATTTTACATAGTAATCATCTGTATCTAAATCAGAAGCGTTTGATATTTGTGCTACATACCCTTCTTTATTCATAGCAGGTAGTCTACTAATATCTTGTGCTTTTTGACCTATAACACTCATGTTTTCGTTTACAGCACCACCGAGAAAGTTTACACCATCTGCAGCAGATCCATTCATAAATAAACCACT
>FUFK010752097.1_pt1 | contig 17935 bp, 13 predicted proteins | sample 1021851 | NCBI WGS metagenome assembly FUFK01 (sample SAMEA51879418, study PRJEB19060) | metagenome | reverse complement strand
AAGCCATGAATTTATTAAGGTCAATTTCTACCTCATTTCTATCCATGTCTCCACTAAAGCCACCCATCATATTGTTGTTTTGCATAATGCCCTCTATTATTTTTTAACTAGACTGCCACCAAAGTACATGCCTATTATTGCTGATACAAGGTTTGTATCTAATTGTGTTATTACCAAGCCTTGAAATGTTATCCATTGAAAAACTTCTCTACCATCGGTAAAGAATAAAAAGCCTGGTTGAAATAATGTGTATCCTACTGTTACATCTACATCCGGATAATATACTGCCACTAATTTTGGAAATATAATTATAGCAAATATAGATGATAATGCGATAATACGTCTTGTCCATTGAAACCCTACATTCTCTACATTTCTTGCAGCATCAACAGCTTGTTGTTGAAACTCAGCTCTTTGTAGTAACATCTTTTGCTCATCTTGTTTAGCTTTTATACGCTGTGACCAAAGACTTAATAAACTACTAATTAAAGTAGAACCAAGCATTGTTATAATTTCAAATGGAAACATATTATTTATCTATTGTTAAGGTTGATTCAAGTAAATCGTTTATAGAATCTAATAAATACTCTGGAATACTTTCTTGAGTAGGATTATTTTTCGTATAAGCAACCATATACGATTCTACTAAATCTTCGTACAGTGGTCTAAAGTCTTCACGTTTAAGCCAAGACTCATTACATTTTGTTCGAGCTTTACAGTCTATTCGATATGCAACATCGAGTTGTTTTTCGGTATAGAGTAACATTATTGGTCAAGGACAACCTGCTGTAGCTCAATGCTACGTCTACCTACTTGAGTAAACCATCGACTGTTTTGCATTTCTGCAGCCATTCTATCCCAATTATGTTCTCTACAAGCCTGTAGCATATTTCTAAACTTTGAAAGTCTTGAACCACCTAAGTTAAAACACATGTTGACTAAGACATGTTGTATTTTTTCAGGCAGTTTATAAAAATCTTCTTGGCTACCAAACACATGTATAGCTTCCTTATAATGCTTGTTAAAATCATCCTCGTAATACATGTCAACTACTTCTTGGGATACAGGTGTACCAACTTTCCAGTTGTATTCTGGGTCGTTAGGTTGACATAGATGACCAACTCCTAGAGTTTTATAGCCTAAACTATCCATATAAATCTCTAGGACTTCGCCCTCGTGTCGTTTGATTTCAGCTTTGCATTGTTCGATGTTCATAATTAAATTCCACTTAAATAATCACCAACAGAACCTGCTGGGTCTAATTTTTTTGCATTGTAATAAGACTGTAGATTTTCTATAAAATAAAAAATATGATCAGGATACAATCTAGGATTTGCAGATACCAAACCACCTTGATATTTTGAAACTAAACTTAGATTAGGTTTTGATCGTAAAATAATATCTTCGTAATCTACCTCAAAATTAAAAAGCTCAGCTTCGTTTTGATCCCAAATTTTTTGTAGTCTGTTTACAATTCTTGGCTCTATGTAATCTACTAATTTATCAGCTTTTAAATCAAGAACAGTAACAGGATTTATTTCACCAGCTGCTAGTCGTAATAAGTCAGGTAGTTCTCTGCGTTTTAATTCTGCTTGGATAGCACTCGCTAACTCTTGTCCTCCTAATGTTATAGGTTCATCAATTAAATCAAGAACTTTGTTATAAACATTTTTTTCTTTAAGAGTTAATTGAACTAAATCAGATAAAACAGAAGCTTCAATATCTATAATATCATCTAATTGTGTTTGTTGTATTTTATTATTAAGAATCCTATAATATAAGTTTGTAAATGGGTCTTTGGATTCTTCGTCAACTAATTTAAATCTACTTCTGTTTGCTATACCATGAACTAAATCTGATTCAGCATCAATATATCTTTGTAAACGAAAAGCATTTTGTGGGCTATTTACATCTGAACCTAATAAGTCTTCATTAAATCTAACTTTAGGTCTTAATTTAACTTCAGGGTTTAATGTAAAATCTTCTTTAATAGTGTTTTTAATCCAGTTTAAATCTTGTATATCTGCAAGGTGTCCATGTTGTTTATTAGATTCAATCATATCAAACAAGCTTTGAGGTTGTCTGATTTTTTCTTTCATAAAAGGTGTAAATGCAACACCTAAATTATCAGCTAAATCTAAATTTTTATTTATAGACATAACTATATCATCATCAATTGCATTTTGTATATAAGAACTTTTATTAGCAAGTTTAGCATCTAACTTATTAGTAATACTATTTAAAGTTGATGTATCAAGTTCAGAAGTATTTTTATAAGTAATAGGTTTGATAAGTGTAGGGGATGAAATCAAGGCTTCAATTTTATCTACCTGCTCTTTAGCAGCAGCTCTAAGAAAATCTGATGTATATCTTAATCTACTCATCTACTTCTCCTCCTTTAGCAAAGTGATGTCTTATGTCTCGTTTGTCAAACTTTAAAGAATTAAAAGTTTTAAATTGTTCAGGTTTAAATGCAATGTAAGAGTAATGGTCCATACCTGATGGAGTCGTCTCTAATGCATTACCATATTTAATACCATCAATTTTAAAGAAGTGATTCAAATAATCTTGCATGTCTTTTCCAAACTTAGCGTAAGGTAATTTATAAGTAGATAAATCTCTTGCAAAATTTTCTAAACCTATTTTTTTCATTTCATTTAAAACAGATTCGTGTTTACGCAAAGTAAACATATTATTGCTCCAAACATCTTTAGCTACACTTAACTCTTCTTTAGTTAAATCTCTTCCAACTACGTTTCTAATCCCGTCTATAACTGATTGTTTTAATTGTGGATATTTACCGTGTTGTTCAAAAAAGAAATTAGGACTCCATCCTTGAATTAATCCTTCATCTTCAATCACTAAAGGTTTTTTAATATTAATATGTCCTTTTAACATAACAGGAGCTTTTCTGCCTGCTTGTCCTTGTAACCCTCTGTCATTTGCAATCATTAAATATCTTAGCATATCTTCGCCATCGGTTTTTACATCGAAACCATATTTACTTTTTGCTCGTTCTGCAACAGTTTTTAAATAAGGTAAAGCTCTATCTATATCAATTAGTTCGTCTTCAAAGTCTATTAGTTTATTTACCTTTTGAACCATTGGAGTAAACTTACTATTTTTAACAGCTACTGTTGATGCTAAAACAAGTTCTTTAAGTTCTTCTCTAGACATTCCTTTGCCTACATATTTATCAATAAGTTCAGGACCTTTAAATACATTTTCCCAAAGTTTAGAAATAGCATGGTCTAACTGTTGTGCAGATAAACTTACTTGTCCACGTGTATCTCCTTTCATTTTTGGATAAATTGTTGGTAATAAATCTTGGAAAACTTCTTTATCATTAATAGTACGCTTAAACATAATATTGTTTGCTTGATACTGATTACCAAAATGAGCACCCATTTCTCTAGGTAAAGCAAAAGAATATAATGTATCTTTTATATCGTTATTTAATTCTGCTCTATAGACCTCGTCTTTTACTACTGAATCTTTTATAAAGTTTAAACGTGCTGCTTCTCTATCTTTTGCTGACGATAAAGTTTTGCCAAATACTGGTGAAACATCTGTTGGAATGTTTAATGTTTCTAAATCTTCTTTAAGTCTTGAATAAGAAGGTTTGCTATTTAAAAATTCTTCTAAAGCATTAAACCCATCATCTATTTCTTTTTCACTATTTACAGTTTTTAAATAAGATTGTTTAAAGTTGTCTTTTAAGTTTTGTAAAAATCCTATCCTACCACCTCGATTAAATTTTTCTCTTTCGTATTCGGTGTTGTAAGAAATAATATCACCAGCTACTTCTGCAAAACTTTGACCTTGTAAATACTTACTTCCTCTTTCATCCGGTCTATCAACTACTTGAGCAACATTATCACCAACCAAACCTCCAACATGTTTTTTAAGTCGTTCTACTATTGGTTCAATTTCATTTTTTAATATTGTTTCTAGTTTTTTAACTTCGTTATAATATTCTTCTTGAGTAATTTTTCCCCTGTTTAATTTTTTAGCTAACTCTCTGACGTTTTCTTTATAAGCATCGACCTTTTTATTTACTTCAAAAGCTCTAAATGCTTTTTGTCGTTCTGTATCAAATGGTTCTACTTTAATTCCTAATGTATTTAATACAGCTTCTGTTGGAGAAAATCTAATTTGTAAAGGGTCTCTGTTGTCTGTTAAAGCTTGTTCAATCTTTGCAGAGCTGTATGAATCCGTAACAAAAGGTAAAGGAAAATTTGGTGTAATCTTTGATAAAAAATGAGCACGTTTAATTTCAGCGTCTTTTTCATCACTTAATCCAAGACCTTTTAATTTTGTCCATGTAAAATTATCTATACCTAGATAAGGTGTAACTATTTCACCAGCTAAACCAAATGAAGGATTAAACGGTGCTGGTAAACCTTTTAAGAGTGGTTCTGCTCCAGTAGCTCCGTCAAGTGAAAAAACATCACCACCCGGAACCCAACGAGAAGCATCTAAATATAGTGGTTGTACATTTCCTTTTACTCCTCTTTTTTCTCCGATAAAAGGAGTTTTAACTTTTGTGTAAGGCATGTTAGGTACTCCCCACAAAGTATTTCTCATTCGATCATCACCTATTTCTCTTTCATATTCTTCATCGCCATAACCAAATGAGCTTCCTATTTTGTTTAATCCATAAGCTATCCCAGACCATTTCCCAACCTTCCAAGGTTTTTTAACGGTTGTTTCTGCTAATAAAGGAACAACACGATATGTATAAGATAAAAATGGTGTAGCTGTGTAACGTAAAGTATTAATAAAAGGAGAATTAATGTTATAATCAATCATCCATTTTTTTGCATCTAATGCAGCTTTGTCAACTTTTAAACCTCTACCAAGCCTGTCAAGAAATATACCCATTCTAAATACTTGATCTTCATATTGATACATGTCTTCAAGTTTACCTAAAGTATTTCTATATAAGCTTTCTCCAAGTTTAGTTTTACCAAGAGCAAAACCACCAGCTGCACCATATGCCATATTCTCGATATGTTCCATTAAGGAATCATCGTCATCAGAATTTAAGTATCCTATTATTGCTCCTGCACCGGATAATCCGTAACTTCCTGATTCTTTAATACCAAGCTTATCTAAACCTATTGCTCCGTATTTAGCCATGCGATTAGCATAATTTAAACTTGAATCGGCTGGATTAAACGCTGAAGATTTTGCATCTTCTGCAAGTTGTGTTAATCCTTTACGCAAATCACCTGTAAAATCATGGAGTTCATTTTTTACAAAACCTCCGTCAAATACACCAAATCGTTCTGCTAATATATAGAGATCATTGTGTTCTTGTCCTGCTAAAATTCGCATAGCTTGAGGAATGTAAGAATAATTAGCATCTGCAAAATCATAGAGCATTACATTACTCATTGTATTGTTCATATGTACAGCTGGGTTCCACGCAGTTTTACTACGTTTCCAAAGACTTAATGCTTGACGATATGCATCTGTAAATTTTGCACCAAGAGGATTATTTGCAGAGAAATTTTTATAGTTAGTCATAGACCATAAATCTGTATAAACTTCTCGTGGTACATAGTATCCAGCTAAATTACCATATCGTGATAAATTAGTTTGTGGTATTTTAGTGGTTGGAACCTGAACCCATGTTTCTTTTGGTGACCCTTTAAATCTAGATGCTCCTGCTTGTGATCTTGCAAATTTAGATTCTGATAAAGCAATATTAGGATTAGCTGCAATATTTCTAAACATTTCAGCCATTGTAAGATCGTTGGTCATTAATCTTCCTGTTTCTGCTATAGCAAAAGAAGCGTTTTCTATTTCGCCTAATATAGCTCTTTCATCTTTTGTGTAGTCTCTTCTAATTTTTAACTCAGGTTTTCCTATAATAACTTTTTTACTTTTACCTGACCCAGTTGTTGCTAAAATTTCAAAACCTCTAGATTTAAATGTTTTATTAAATTCTCCCATAGTAACAGTTATTTTTTGTTTAGGAGTTTCTTCTAAAATTTTAAATCCTTGAGCTTTAAAAGTTTTTTCATACTGTTTTTTTGTAACATCAAGAGTAATACCTCTTGGTCGTAAAGCATCCCCAATAATTCTAAAAACTGAAGCGTTTCTATAATTATTTTTTCCAACTTGTTCAGCTAAATGTTTTGCATAGGTTCTATGTAAATATTTACCAGCATTCTGTTTGTAGACTTCAGGACTTAATAATCCAGCATCTACCATTTTCTGACCAACATCTTTAATTAATTCTATTGCTTCTTTTGAAACTTCTTTAAGTTCTTTTGGGGTACTTCGTCTATCAACTTCTCCTGCAATAATTCTATATAATTGTTTTTGAATTTCAGGGTCTTCAATATTCTTAACTTGTCTGACTATATTAGCAAATCTTTGTGAAAATTGTTTAGTATTTGCAGAAGCCCACTGCTTAATGCTTTTTAATTCGGCTGGAATTAAATAATCATGCATAATTGCGTTACCAACAATAGAATCTAAACTTTGCTCACTTGCTCCAAGTTTAGTTTTACCAAGAGCAAAACCAGCTGCAGCTCCCATAGCACCCACTGTAAATTTTTCCATCATAGTCGCATCATCAGGAGTTAGACTAGCAGCTGTTATAGCACCACCAGCAGTAGTAGGAATAGAAATAGCATTTCTAGAAATTAAATCCCATGTCCTTTTACCTACGGTATTCGTCCAAAAATCTTTAATAGGATCAGTTAATGTTCCGTAAATATCTTTTATAGGTTGTAAAGTTTTTACTGTTTTTCCATAGCCTTCTTTAAGTTTTTGAACACTTGGCTGAGCAGCTCTTACTGCTTGTTGAATAGTTTCTGACTCTCTAACAGTTTGAGCTAATTCGCTACCTCCTATTTTTTCTCTTAAACGATCTTTATATGCTCCAAAAGCTTGACGTATAGGAATGTTTCTGTTTAATATAGGTGCTAAAAGAAAACCACTTCCTGCGAATAATCCTACGTCTGTAAAATCTTCATCTCTCATTTCTAAATCTACAATTTCAGGAGATGTTTGAGCCAACCCATATAATGACCCACCAATAGCTCCATAAACTCCTGTAGTTAAAAATTTATCTGCAAAAGTATCTGTTTTAAATAGTCCTTTTTTAATTTTTTCAGTATATCCAATTTGAAATAATTTTAAAGCAGCAGGGTCTAGTATTAGTCCTACGAAATGTCCAGCTCCATATAGTCCAGCATTTTCAGGGTCTTTTGCTGCGACTTTTTCATGAGCATTTAAAATAGATTCTAGAAAAAATTCACCTTCTTTTGTCCCAATCATTGGACCCGTAAGAACACCAGCATTTGAATACTGTGCTAGTTTTGGAAAAGGTATTCCTGTAATATTTTCTCCTTTTCTATATAATTTACTCATAGCTAGTTCGACATTTCCAATAGTCGAAGCTGCTCCAGCAAACGTACTTTGTAAAAGATTGCTAAATTTATTTCCTTGTTCTTTTTCTTTTACTGTTGCTAGTTCTTTTTGTTTTATGTTTTGTTCTTCTTGCCAACGCTTTAATAACTCATCATCTGTATTGACTGGAGTTGACGTTGATACAGGAACAAAACCAATATTACTTTCAGGCTCAAGACTATTTAATAAATTTCTAACTGCAGCTGTAGGTTCTTTATTTAATGTATCAATAATACCATTTACATTTTTTTCTTTTAAAGGAGATGTTTCAATCCTTTTATTAAAATCTGTGTTAGTATTATTTAAAGTTGGAATATAATAATTTTTATAAACATTGTTTACTTCAGTTTTATCTAAACCTGTTGCTTCTGAAAAATCATCTAGCTGATCTTCTGTTAATTCTTTTCGAGAAGTATTTGCAGTATTAATAAAATTTTCTTTTAACGATTCAACTTTATTATTTGGAGCAAAGGAATTTTCTACAAAATCTTTTGCATCGTTTAGTTTTAATTGGATACCATCAATATCTACAAGAGTTGTTTGTTCTAAATCATTAAGCTGCGTTAATTGATCTAAAAATGGTACATTAGTATTTAATTTAAATAAAGACATAATTTATTTTTTTTTAAAATTTATTCCATTCTTTTAGTTCATTATTCCAAACCCAAGGAGTAATATTAAGCTCTTCGTGGTTAGCAGGAAAAACATCACCAGCTGTTGGGGCTTGACCAGTAACTTTTCGAAAATACGCATCAACAATATGGCTATCTTCTTGTCCAATATCATTAAATGCTGTTAGTTGGTCTGGCATCATCACAGCTTCAAGTTGTTCTTTACCGTCTACAACAATCGGGGTTCCGTCTCCTAATGTTTTAACTCTAGTTAAGCTTGGTTTAACTAGTGTAACATCTTTGGCTTTAACTATAATAGGTTGATTATTATCGTTTTTAGCTAGCCCATATGATTCTTTAATTGAGTCATTTAAACCTTTAACATTATCTCTGAGTCTACCTTCTTTCCAAGCTTTTTGATATTCAAATCTTTTAAATGTTTCAAGATTAGCTCGTGTATATGATTCTAAGTCGCCACCTAAAGCATTTATAAGTTCCGGATCAATATATTCTATTCTAGGAATATCTGAATCACTAGGAAACAGGTTGCTTAGTCTTTGAGCATTAGTTTTAAGTTTATATAATTGTTGTATTTCATCGTCAAATTGTTTTAAATTTGTATAAGCTGCTTCTGAATAAGGTCTTTCATTTCGTGTTAATTCATCTATAGCTTGATTTAAAGTAATATTTTTTCTATTTTCTAGTAAAAATTTTGAGCTTGGATATTCAAGTGATATCTCTCTGAGAGTTTCGTCTGCTTTTTGAGTAGCAGCATCGGTTGGTACTGGTTCTCCTGACGGAACCCATTTTGCTTCGATTATATTTCCTCTTTTGTCTGTTGTTACTACTCTATCCAAAGTTTGTTCGTAGCCCACTAATTCACCATTTTCATTAAAACTAGCAGACTCTACAATTCTAGAAGAGGTTAGTTTTTGTTTAGGTTTAAAACTAAATTGTTTTCCTGTAAAATCAGGTAGTGCACCTATCCTATCAAGCTTAACAAATTTAGTACCGGGATATTCAATACCACCTTCAACCCAATCAGGATTATCAACCAGTGCAGATTCATCTTCATTATAAATTAATTTACCTTTCAAAAAATCTTGTGCAGCTTGTTTGTCACTAAATAAATCTTTATTTCCAGTTATCCAATTTGTAAATCTATCTATAAAATTATTTTGCCCTTCTCTCGCATTCACAAACTCTCTTTGTCTTTCAATTCTACCAGCTGTATAAGGTTCTAATAAAGGTTCTCCTCCTTGGTTTTCAATAATTGTATAGATAGATGAAGCTGTTGGCTGAACTGCCGTATAAATTGTTTCTTGACTTTTATCAGTTAAATCTTCAAAACTATCTTTTGCTGGGTCATAACCTGTACCACTAAATATAGTTTTATCAGCATTAGCAATATATTGTTTTGAAATATCTTTTATGCTTCCTGTTTTATCGTTAGGGTTGTAATATTTTCCATAATCAACAATTAATTGACTACTTGGAGCTGCTTTTAAAAAATCAGTTTTAGCTTGTGTTTTAATTAACTCAGGAGAATCTAACATGTTTTTTGTTTTAATTGAAGAGTTTTTAGTTGCTACTCCATCAACAATACTAAGAATACCTAATAAGCCCATAACCTTTTCCATAGTTCCAAGCTTACCTTCTTTTTGTCGTTCACGAATAAGAGCATCTTGCCTGTTTAGCAAGGAGTTCATGGTTTCGCCTAGCGAAGTTTTTTTATCAAAGTTGTATCCGTCTGCCATAATAATATCCTATTGTCGTGATAATAAACTAGACCCTTGTGGTAAAGCTGCTTCACTGATTCCAGCCAGTGCTTCTTCAGGTACAGCTTCAGGTCTAACATTACTTGGTTTCATGTTTTTAAATTTAGCTAACTCAGAAGCTTTTGTCTTAGCTCCTCTAAACATTTCAGCTTCTTGTTCAGGAGTCATTTGTAAATCGTCTTCTGTTTCTCCTTCATAAAGATCGTAAGGTATTTCAAATTTTTCTGCAAGTGCCATAATCATATACATGATTGGTTCCATTAAAAGTAACATTAAATCAGGATTAAATTGTCCTTGTCTAAATCCTTCAATTAAAATTGCTTGAGATAATGTTGCAATACTAACACCATTAATTAACGATTCTAATATTGCTTCTAAATTTGCAGGTTCAATTAAATCTTCATAGATACCCATTGAAGCTTCTTTAACTGACGTATATGCAGGTGGTTGTTCCCAAGGATAAGGAGTATCAGGACTATTAGTTAAAGCCTGTCCCGGCACAACGCTTTTAAAAAAGTCTACTTGCTCTAATGCTTCAGGACTTAATTGATCGCTTGGTGGGTTTTGTATTTGAGTTGATATTTGATTAATTAATGGTCTTGCCATAAGATTACCCCATTCGGTTATATGCGTTTATTACGTTTGCTCTAGCTGAGATTGGTAATGTATTACCATATACATTTGCATTTGCAAGTGTTTGTATATTAAAAGGTGAAAAGTTTTGATTTAAAACATTACTAACACTGTTTGAGTAGTCTTGCATAAATGTGTTGTTACTCATAAGCTGTGGAGCATTTAAAGGTTGTGAAGTTCCGTAAAGTGTTGGAGTGTTAATGTTACTTAGTTGTCCGTATGCAGCACTTGTATCCATTCCCCAGCCATAATCTGCTTTAGGTTTTTCAGCTAACTGACTAGCAATAAAAGTACCACCAGCGTAATATTCTGCTGGACTTGTTTCTAACATGCCTTTACCCAAGGGTACGGACTCAGAAATAAATTGACCGGGACCAGTTTCTCCAAAAGTTAATTTAACACCATCTTCTCCACCTGTAAAAGGTATTTTAAAATCTCCAACACCTTTTTTCAAGCCCCCAAACAATCCTTTAGGCTCGTTAAATTTAGCAAGATTTTCCTGAAATGATTGATCAACTGATTGATCAACTATTTGTTTTATTGATTCTCGTTCGTTAAAATTTTCTATTCCAGTTTTAATAACATCTAGTTCTCCGGAACGCCAAGAATTGTCTAATGGAACTTTACCACCTCCAATAACTGTATTAGCATTTACTTGAAAGGTTGGATTACTAGCTGCTGTATTAAGCGTAGTCGTAANACTATTACTTAAAACATTACTATTTGATATAGTGTTTAGTGCAGCTTCAGAATATGAATCTAACGCATAATCTTTCATTACATCTTTAAGTAATCCTTTATCTCGAGCTGCTTGTGCTAAACTTTCTCCAGTTAAATTTGTAGCTATTTGTTGTTTAGCTGCTTCTGATGCAACTTTTTCAGCACCTTCTTTAGCTACTTCTTCTTTAATAGTTTCTTCAGCTATTTTTTGTCCGGCACTATCTGCTCCTTTTTTACCAAACATGTCAATACCAAAAGCACCTCCTGTCATCATAACCATCGCAGCTAAAGAAATAAACTTACCTATGTCACTGCTCATAAATTTAGCAAACTTTTTAGTTAGGCTTTTAATTCCTTTACCAATTTTCTTAAATGTTTTTCTTAAAAACCCCATTATCTTCCTCCACCAAATATAGGTCCATATGGATTAGTGGTTGCTTGTGATCCAAATGTAAATTGATTTACAACACTACCAATAGCTGAAATATTTTCTGCCCAGTTTTTACCTTTATATGAAGCACCTTCATTACCTAGGGCAGCTACATATAAAGCTGTTTTTCTTTGTTCTTCATTATCAACTGTTTTAAAATCGTAATCAGCTTGATCTCTTAGTTCTTGCCATAAATTAGATAAAGCTTGGTTACTAAGATTAAAAGCATTCTGAGCATTTTGTTGATTAATAGCATTTTGTGCAGCAGTGTTAATTGTATTTGCTTGTCTTCTCCACTGAACATTAGATTGTTCAATAGCTAATGCGTTTGAAGCATTAAACTGTTGTCTTTGAAATTCTTGTTGAGAATTATATTGATCAATTTGTGTAACTAATTGTGCATTAAATTTTTCAATATCAGCACGTCTATTAGCATCTTGAGCAGCAGCTGCGTTTGCTTGTGATGTATTAAATTGATTCATAGAATCCATACGTTGAGCATTATTTAAATTTACTTGCGTAGCAAGATTTGTTAAAAATTGATTCGTTTGATTTTCACTGGTTGCGTTAAACTGTCTAGAAGCATTTTCGGCTGCTTGATCTGACAACATTTTCTGCTGATCTATTTGAGATTGTATTACTCTCATTTGTTGATCATTTGCTAAATTTTGCATATCCATTTGTAAAAAAGCTTGAGCATTTTGTACAGATAGTTTTGTTCGTTGATCCACTGTAGCTAAATCTAATTGAGCTGTAGCTACTGCATTTTGTATTGCAGCTTGTTGATTATTGTTTGCTTCGGTTAAACTAGTAGTTTGAAAAAATTTTGAATTATTAATAGCTCGTTGTTGGTCAGCATTAAACTGAGCCATGTCCATGTTAAAAACATTTTGAGCATTAAACTGTGCAGTTTGTTGTCTAAACTGAGCATTGGTTACTTCTGCTTGAGCTTCAATATTTTTTTGCTGCGATATATTAGACTGTATAGCTTGTGCATTACTTTGAGCTAACGGGATAGCTGATTGAATAATAGCATTAAATAAAGAATCTCTTCCTACAGTAGATGCTGACATACCACGTTGAGCTAACATTTGTTCTACTGATGCAACAGCAGGTCTAGCCCATGTAGGTATTTCACCGTTTTCTATACCTGATAATAAACCATCAAGCTGTGTAGAAACTAAAGCATCAACAGGTAAACCTTCTACCAATCCTCTTTCTTCTTCGGTTAAATCCATTAACCTAGCTTCTAAAGCTTCAGGATCATTTCCAATTTCAGAGATCATTTCCTCTGATAATCCAGCATTACGTAATTGTGATTTAGCTCTTGTAACTCTTGGTAAAGATGTACCAGCTACTTTAGCAGCCTGTGCTTTAGATTCAGGACTAAGAGTTCCTACCACTCGTGCTTGGACAGCTCCGGGTTCAACTTCAACCTGAACACCAGCAGCATCTCTAGTTAACTCTCTAANTTCGTCAACTTCTGCTTGAGCTTCAGGTGTTAAAGTTTCTAGTTTAGCACTTGGTCCAACCTCAACTCTATCAGCTTTAGCTGCATCAAATGTGCTAGGAGCAAACATTTCAGGCTCTTTTACTCTAACAGACGGGTCAGCTCTAGTTACATCTTGTCGAATATCAGTAGGTGCTTGTTCGGCTTCTAACTGACGTTGTTCTTCGAGCCTAGCAGCTGAAGGCATAGTAAAATCTATGTCTTCTCTAACAGCTGTTCCTTCTCGTTCACTTATTGGACCTTGCTTAGCTCCTCTAGGTAATATTCCTCGTGCTGCCTGTTCTACTTGTCGAGAAGTTCGTTCTATTCTTTTTTCTCGTTCTTTAGGATCAATTAACATTCCTGCAACACCTTCGGTATAATCAGGAGTTATATTATCAGGTTGTTCATTAGTAGTAGTAGTACCATCAAAATTAAACTGTCCTGTCGGTCCTGTATCAGTATAACCACCTCTATCTAAATCACCTTTAGGACGATTATCTTCTGTTAAAGGCTCAGTCTCACCAAATTGTTGATTTTGAATACCACCAACTTGAGCTTGTACTCTACCACCTTTAGTATAGTCTGCCCTAACTGTAGTATTACTTCTTTTTCTATTTTTATTTCTTTCTGACATTATTAAATCCTATATACCTATTTTACTTAACTTCAAAGAGTTTGTCAAGCTTTTCACTGATTTTATCTATCCTTTCCATGAGTCTAGACATATCATCTCTTAGCTCATTTTTAGTTACGTATTCTCTTGCAATCTCTTCACGAGTTTTGTTTAACAAGATGTCTTGTCTTTTAATCTCTGCAGAGTTTTGTCTAATGCCATAAACTATTGGAGCTAGGACAAGAGTTACAAAAACATTCCATATAATGTATGCTGAGATTTCCATCTTAGCCTACAGATGGTAATTCACCTAGTGGTCTCACTGGTGGGTTTGCATTGTTGTAAACGTATAAAGCTGCTAAAGCATCTACGTTTGCAGCATTTGTAATCTGTGTACACATAGCATTAGCCTTAGTTCTTACTGCAGCTCTTTGAGTTGTAATAGAACTAGGCACTGCTGTACCGCCTTCTTGTGCACGTATAACCATCCAGTCTGTAGGTTGTAAGATACCACCGGCTTGTGCGTTAATAGCATCTATGTGCCCCTGACGGATTCCTTTTTGTTTTACATCGCCTTCTGTACCTAAACCATCGGTTTCGTCTTGTGCTGTAAAAAGCACATCGTCTAAAGGTAAAGCTGTAGCTGTACCATAACTTGCAGTGACTGTACCACTTGCAAAGTTAAACGATTGGTCAGTATTATTATAATACTTACTATCTTTAAGATTTGTATTGTTAATAACAACAGTATAAATTCCTAGTGCTTCTAACTCAGATGCAGACCACATAGTAAATATATTACTAGGATAGTTTACATTTCCTATAGTTAGTGCTTTAGGTCTTGTATAGACCTGTGTTACGTTATTTGATTCTACTAAAGCCCACATATTTTACCTCGCTGTTGTTGGGATTCCTGTTGATGTTACAAATGGATTTTCTGCAAATGCCATGTAGATGTATTCTGCATTGTTGTTATTTATTTCTGCTCTAGTTGACCTTATCTTAAAACCATTAGATAAAAAATCTATATCTAAACTTATACCTGCTCCGTCATATTCAGGTCCACTTGCGTTTGCCCAAATAAATTGGTCAACCTCATTAAATGGGTCTCTTTTACTATCATTAATAGTCCAATCATAACCTGCATTGGTTATATTTTTTGTTAGTACAAAAGCAGGTTTGAAGCCTGTAAAGACGAAAGGTCCATCTGCATCTCCATTACCAGTATAACTGTCAAACTTTGAAAATCCTTGCACATCTGCAAAAACTAAAGCTATATATTCAGTACTTGCAGTGTTAGTTGGTTTGTAACCACCATCACCACCTATTGAGTAAACTGAAGATGTTGGTGCTGTATTATCCCAATCGTTAAAAGTTCCAGCAGCAGATGTAGTTATTTCAAGATATTTTGTAGCTCCCATAGCTTGGTGATAAATTCTCCATCCCGCTACATTTGAGGTCGCATCTCTATCTTTAGAGATAATCATTTTAGGAACAGCACCTAAACCATGTCCTACGGTTTTTCCTGAATTAGTCCCATCTCCTGTATAAAAAACAAGAGAAACTCCTGCTGTTGTATTGGCTTGAACTGTTGCTGATATATTTCCATCGCTATTTGTGCTGGTGCTACCACCTCCAACTTTCCACTGCCAAGCAACAAACTTTGAACCATTTTCATTAAATTTATCATCGTTAGTTCCACCAGCATTAACTGTAAACCCATCTGTGTCAAAAGATGTTAATTGACCATAAGTTGTTGCTGTACCAATCGCATTAGCATTATTAGGTTGTAAATTTCCACTTGTACCAGTTCCAATAGTTGAGTTATATAATTCGTGGTCTGTACCATTAGTGTCTCTATTCTTTGCCCATACAATATCAGGTTGTAAATTACTATTACCATCATTGGTTATACTTCTTGGAGCAGATGTATTACCAGTCCAAAGAACAGTTTGAAAGTGTGCTGATGGGTCGTCTATTGTTGTATAAGCCATATTATCCGTACTCCGATAAATTTTTTGTGCATAAGGCATAGTAGCCTGTTGGTGGTGCGTATTCAAAAGTTCCGTAACCATTGGCATCACTTGCTCCACTTGAAATTGAAATAGTTGTATAACCACCATAATTAAATTTCATATTACTATCAGCATAAGTTGCTGCACCTAAATAATAAGTTCCGTTTGAGTTTCCGCCAGTTGGTATTGCAGTTCCACCTGTTCCAGTAGAACCGCTTGTAGGAACACCACTATTAATGTAAGTGCCATTTTTAGACCAATAAACATAGCCATTATCTATATCTACAGCACAACCAATAATATCACTACTGCCATAATCAACTGCTGGGTCTGGAGCTGCTTGTGCTGGGTAAATTAATCCATTACCACCTGTACCACCATAGTAAGCTACAGATTTTGAACCACTTCTACCATAATATTTTTGATTTATTCCCCACTCTAATATATCTCCTTCATCACCCATGCCAGTTTGCAAATACATATCCGGACCACCACCTTGAGTTTCAAAATACCATTTGCCACTTGTTACTGCGATTGTTGGTATGTATGGTTGCCACCCGAAAAATTGACCATTAACTGCATATGTTGCTCCTTCACTATAAGTGCTATCACTTGTTTGACCATGTAATATGTTGATTGTGGCAAAATTATTAGTAGGTGTATCGGTTGATTGGTCTGCTGCTGCTATGTTGTTTAAAGTCCAATTATTTCCATTTCCACTAGCATCAGCACCTAAAGAACTTGAATTACTAAAATCCAAATAAAAACCATTTGTTCCATAAGAGCCTGTGTATTCTTTAGGAATCCATATAGCACTATCGTCATCAAACTCTCCAAAGTCTGTTGGAGCTAATGCTTCACCTTCAACCCAATGTATTTCAGCCATATACCCATTAAATCCTTGAGTAAAGCCTGTGGAAGCATTAACTTGACAACCTATAGCATGAACAACATTACCATCTGTACCATCGTTTTTTTTGCCCCAAATAGATTTTTCGTTTTGACTAGGTTGAGTATCTGTAGAAAAATCAGTTATTTCTTCACCGTTAACATACAGTCTCATTCTATTTCCAGCAGTAGCGTTGGCTGTGTCCCATACTGCTACAACGTGCATCCAAGCACTATAATCTCGAAAAACTGCTGTTGTTCTAAGTTCACCAACACCATCAACATCGGAGTTGTTTCTAAAGCCTAAAGGTTGTCCTCTGAAACGAATATCAAAATCACTTTGAGTATCTGATGCACCAAACATTCTTTCTTTTGGAGCAGTGGCTGAACTTTCTGTTGGAATATGTTTTACCCACATAGAAGCAGTCCATTTTAACCTGTTCCAATCTGAACCTGAAGTATCTCTAGTTATATACAAATATTCTGAGTTACCCGAGTCAAACTTCAAAGAGTTATCAATCGTATAAGTAGTATCTGTAGATATACTACCTCTATTATGTAGCCTTTGTAAAGTTTCCATGTATTAAGTTTGTGCTAAGTTTTGTACTCTTCCAATTTCTTGCCATACAGAACCGTTATATCTAAATGCTAGTATGTCTGTTTTGTTAGCTGTAGCTGTAATAGTTGGTGCTGTACTTGAAGCAAATTCAAATACTGTATTCCAAGCAACTGTTCTAGCTGTACCACCTTGAGCTATCTCAATACTAATAATAGCTCCTTCTGTTGCATTACTTGGTGCAGATATGGTTGTGTTTTCACTAGTACTATAATATGCATTAGCTGCTGCTGCAGCATCCCAAGCTGTTGCATTAGAACTTGAAGTAATAGCTACTTGAGAAATGTTTGCAGACGTTTGACAAGTTACTACACCTGAAGTGTTTAATGTTCCATCAATGTCTGTGTTGTCTAAGTTTGCAGTTCCGTCTACATCTATATCACCTGAAATGTCTAAACTTGTAGCATCGACTTCTCCGGCTACAGTTAAAACACCATCAGCAAGAGTCATTAAATCTGTATCAGAAGTATGCCCTATTGTTGTACCATTAATAATTACATTATCAACGGTAAGTGTTGTAAGCGTACCAAGACTTGTAATGTTTGATTGTGCTGCACCTGTTACGGTAGCTGCTGTTCCTGATACATTACCTGTTACATCACCTGTTACATTTGCTACCAATGTTCCTACTGCATATCCTGTAGCACTTGTATTAACTGTTGTACTAGGTTCTGTTTGTGTATCTACAAATAATCTAAAGGTATTATCAGT
>FUFK010041825.1_pt1 | contig 17941 bp, 22 predicted proteins | sample 1021851 | NCBI WGS metagenome assembly FUFK01 (sample SAMEA51879418, study PRJEB19060) | metagenome | reverse complement strand
TCCAGATAGGGCATTGCTGTATTCTATCTGTATATTCTTTGTATTCAGAAGGAAAAATCTCTGATATTACTTGAGGTTTTTCACCATTAAGAAATTTTTCTGTCCAATCATGCAAATCAGATCCACGTTGTGCTGCTTTTTTTAGTTCAAAATCTGGATCAAGCCCTGCATCGACTTGCTTTTGTCTCCATATCCCTAATCCATATGCCATAGATTTAGATACAGTTTTTGCAAGAATATTTGTAACAGATGCATATTTCAATGATGGCTTATATTCGTTTACATAATATCTATCACCATTAACAGGGTTAATTTGGATTAAAGGTAGTTGTTTCATATTTACCAACCTAAATCACTAGCTTTGAATATTTTATGTGCTGGATGCTTTGTCTGCTTTACTTCTTCTTTTTTATCAGAGTATTCAATAGTTCTATTATAGTTGATCTGTTTCCATGTACCTGCCATACAAGCCTGGTCAAGTTGTTCTACAAGAACTTTTTTCCCAAGGTTATCTAATATTTTTTCTAGTTCTCCCATTTGTAATGACCATGCAAGCCTATTTTTTGTACCTTTCTTTACACGCCAAAACGATGCGATTTTATCAGAATAAGGCTTTAATTTATCAGGAATACTGGTCTCAAAATCATACGGTAAAGGGGNGTTCTTAGGGTTTCCCTCAGACTCCCTTCCGACATCTTCCCCCAAAATACTGATTGAATTTTTTAAATTTTTTTCTTTAGAAGAAAAATTAGAAGATTCAAAGTGTACCTTGTCTTCGTTTACAGGTGTAGAAGTATTTNAATCTATATGATTAGATGTTTCTTCCGCACCGACACGGTACGCGGGTAGTCTAACTANGCTGTCAAGGTTGTCAAGACTACTTTCTAATATCATATTTATGTATTTAGATAGTGACAGGTATTCGGGCTTTTTTTCTTTTAATTTAGCCTCTGTTACTTCTGAAATAGTAACTGTAATTCGTTTCATCATAGTGATGCAATGTGATGCAAAAGTATGCAGTTTGCATCATTACGCATCACCCTGTGGAAAACAAGTTTTATTTACATATGAATATATGATCTTGACATNATCATATGTGTTAGAGATATTTAAATTATGAACANTAATAATCCTAATCTTGCAGGTGTCATCGAAATCAAAGATGTACATCAANTGCCTACAGGTTTTAAGGCAAAGTATATGGCATGGGCGAAAGTTGCCTCCATATTTAATGANAANTGTCCTGGNTGGACACATCATACAAAAATGAATGAACAGGATGGTACNCCATTATTNGANGCACCAGATGGTTCTATGTATTTTATTTTTTATTTNNAAGATCCAGAAGGTAACAAATTTTCTGANTTTATTTATCCNATNATGGGTAATAANAAANAGGCACTAAAAAGACAACAGATTGATGCNAGAGAANTNTCAGACTCTCAACGCAGAGGTTTTGTTGCACATTGTGCGTTTCAGTTTTCTTTAGGTTATGAGTTATGGGCTAAAGAAGAAATAGAAGACAATGAACCNCATCTNAAGGTTGTACCTAAAACCGANCCTAAACCAGAACCTATCAAGAAAAATCAGTACAGCAGNGAAGAGCTTGTCAGNATGATNATGAATGAANTGAACGTCAAGATGAAAGATGACGAACAGAAAAAGTTATGGGTACTGGCAAAAGCAAGTCAGTACAAAATTACAGGTAATGGATCTAAACTNCAACAAATGACAGTTTTGCAACTTAAAAACTGTCTTAAGGAGTTAGAAGATGGAAAATTCTAAAGATTATCCAAAGATCCGTATTAATGCACTGATTGATCAAAAAGCATATAAAAAAATGCAACAAGAAGTGCAGAAAAGNTANATNACTGACAAAAAAGTAACTATGTCCTCGTTAACAAACGAGATTATCCTTGCCCACTATCACATTCTTTAAATGGCTTACGAAAATTTATTTAACGGCAGATTAGTTCTGTTTACAAACAATGAAAAGAGATCTGAAAAGTCTCCTGACATGAGCGGTAGTATCGAATTTGAATTACCAGATGCACTAGCTTTTGCAGAATGGATTACTGGACAACCTGGCGAAGCTAATTATGCAGGTGACAAAGTAATAAAAGTACCTGTAAGTGCATGGAATCGTGAATCAAAAAAAGGTACAAACTTTGTATCAGGTTCTGTATCTGTAGCAAAACCACAAGATGAGGAGACAGATGAGTTACCGTTTTGATTGGCGTTTATTTCTGTATAAATTACTTACAACAAAACAGCAAAAAGCTTTTGCAAATCTAAAAACAAGACGTTACGATCCTAACTAATTTTTATTAATACGTTTGTTAATGGCTGACACTAGTTTGTTCAGCCTTATTACAAAAAACAATGCTATTGATATAAAAAAGTTTCTTATCATTCTACGCAACACCCACCAGTGTATTATTTTTGCCTGTTCTGCCTTTGCAATCGTTACATGAGCTTCTGCTAGTTCTTGTAGAGTTGCTGCAAGAATTGCATCTCTTTTTGCATTATTACGCAAAAGACTAATGCAATACCTTTTTACATAATCTACATCAGGATTGTTTTCTATTTCTCTACAACGCATTTCTGTAGATAGTTGTAGTTCTATAGGAGGCTCTTCTGCAAAAATTACAAACTTTTCTTTCATAAGTTTCTACCAGGAAACAACTGATGCTCTAGAAAATCTACAGCTTGATCATCTAGCTCATTTGAAGTTTGCTTACAAATAGAACGTAGTAGATCTACTATTAGTTGCTTTACTGCTGATGATGAAAAGAACTTTAGTAGTATTGGTTTTAATACCTTTAACATAATTTTAAATATGTCTTACTTTCCAAACATAACAGTATTTGCTAAGTTTGGCATATAGCTGCCTAATGAAGCAATGGTCATCTGCTTTCTCCTCACACTAAGGCAGTTTTTTTAATATGGAAGAACAAGAAGAAAAAGAAGGCAATGGTCTGATTGCTAATGTGGTTCAGATGATTATACTTTTTTGGAGTTTAGGGGTCATTTCTTGGTCGTACTTTAATCCAAACCCTACAAGGCAAATTGATACGACATTTGCTGCTGGATTATTAAGTGCTGTAACTGCCCAGTACGGCCTAAACATCAAGAAAAATGGTGACAAAAAAAAAGGGAATGGTAATGTTAAGATAGTTGACAATAAAGATTCTAAAGTTGGAGTTGTAAAAAAATGAAAAAACTTCTTGCAATTTTTTGTCTATTACCCACTGCTGCATTTGCAGATATAAAGCAAGAATTTGTAACTTCAGCACAAATATCAATAGACTCACCTTATGTAATTACTAATGCTGCGCCATCAAGCTACAGCATAAGTGGAAATAATATTACAACTTCTACAGGATCAGGAGATAGTGTTGTTACTAATGGAATTGGTGGATTAAATCTTGCAAGTTTTGGAAGTAATGGCGCACCAAACGCAATACATACAAATAAAACAGTAACAACTGCTGGCTCAAGTTTTTCCTTAAGTGAGTCATATCAAGCTGGTGATGGAACACAAACTGCAATTACTCCTTCTAGCGGTATTGCAAGTCTTCCTGTACTTAGTGGTCAGACTACTGTCATCTCAGGAGGTACAGCAGGTAACTTAGCTTTAACATCTGTTTCATCAGGAATTCATACCTGCACAGCTGGAGGATCAGGTACTAGCTGTATTGGGTCTACTACTGTCCGTATTACGATTGACTAGACTTTGGTTATTAGTTTTATTATTATGTCCTATAAGAACACTTGCTGTTCCTGTAGTTCCACAATTTCGTTCAGGTAGTTCTCAAACTAGCTCAACTTCTGAATCAGTTATAAATGAAACTATTACAAGTCATCAATATCGAACAGGCTATTCGTATTCCGCATCAGGACACAACATTGAATCATCAGATCTAAATGGATACATTAACCCTACAGCTACAACTCTTACAGAACAAACAGTTGGAGGGGTAAGTTTTAGTTGGACTTCACCAAACTTAGAGGCAGTTCCAAGATGGAAAATAGCAACTCCAGGATCAGCTTTTTCTCTTCAAGAAACTCTAATCACACCAGGATTAGACACAGTAACGACAATATCAAGAACAATAAACACAACAACCACAGTAGAAACTACAACCACATTTGGGCAGTAGCTTTACTTCTTTGTCCTACAAAAGTTCTAGCTAATACAACAGTTGCAAGTCCTAGCTCTAATGCTCAAGGGGTAGTCAACAACAATGCCACGATGATTACGCCATCTAGTATGCCTTCTTTTCGCATGAGTCAGGGTATTGTCTGTTCTTCTCCTAGCCTTACAATTACACCTTATGTAACCGATTCTCATACATTCTCCTTACCTAGAGAAACTGTTACTAGACAAAATATTTATGACGAGGATACTGGAGAGATAAAATATGTACAAGAAACTCCTAGATTTGAAAAAGAAAACTTTAATTTAAATTATGGTATCTCTGCACAACTAAACATTCCATTAGGAAAATCACCAGCACTTTGTCATAAAGCAACAGAAATTAATATCAAAAATCAGGAATTATTGTATAAAAAAACTAAGTTGGAAATTTCCTTACATAGGCTCAAAATATGTGCCGAGCAAGCGAGATTAGGTGTTACTTTTAAGCCTAATACTCCTAGTGCTGTTACCTGTGAAGATATTGTAGTAACAGTTCCACCAAATCAAGTTATCCCACATACACACGAACTAAAGAAGCAGTAGGCAAGCACGGTTAGACTTGCCCACCTAGACGCCCTATCCATTGCCGTGGCGAATAGGGTTCTTTTATTTTACCTTATCTTTCTTAGATTTAGTAAGAATCTTTTTAAAAACGGTCTTACTTAGTGATTTGAGTACACCCAAAAGTAATGGACTTGAGGCAGCAATGAGAGAAATAGTAGCGACATTAAGAGCAGCACTAGGACTTGGGAGTATAGAATCGACAAACGTGACGTTTTCATAAAGGGTTATACATTCAATCCCATCTTCCCCTCTTTTATGGCCTGTGACACGTTCCAATCGTTTTTCGTTACGAAAGTCTCCAACCCTCTGATCTTTTTTACTAGGACAAGGTTCTAGTTCGATATTTTTATCTTTTGGTAATTCTGGTATAGTTTGTTGCTTTGTTTCTGGTAAGGGTGGGGTTTCATTATTTGTAGGGACTTCTTCTGTAATGACCAGATTCTCAGGTGTGTAATTAAGAGGAATAAAACTAGGAAATGGTACATCGCACGTTGTATATACACCATTAGGATCATCTAATAACAGATTACGATTACCTGTATTTTTTATATCACGATGCTGATAGGTACAACCAGGAACATCAATATCTGGTGGCTTTGCTATTTCTATGTAATGTGGGCTATAAATTTCTGGTACGTTTGGAACATATATCTCAGGAATGTATATATCAGGTATTTCCAATTATTTTTTAAGAAAAGGAATAGATTGACCTGTCTGACTTGGTAAGGAGTTATCTAACATTTTTGGCATAAGTCCCTGTACTTTACCTAAAACTTTATTCATCATCTTTGTCTGGAATTGTTCTGAGGTTACATACTTGTAACCAAAGTACGCTCCACCACTCATGGAAGCTACCATTACAAATGAGACAATACTCAAAATGCTTGCGATTTTTTGAAACATGGTCAAAGAAGTTCTTAATAAAATGGTAGCACCACTTACTCTGATGGTGCTGTTGCTTCTTGTGGGGTTGATGCCTCTGTATCTGATGGCTGGTTTGATTCGGGTTCAGCTTGAGTCTCAAGGATCTGCTGTTCCAAAATCTTCATTGCACCGTTAGTTTCATGCAATGCAATCCATAACTGCTCTCTTTGTTGGGCAAGTTGTTGTAATCTTTCCTGTAAATTCATAATTTAGTAGAGTTTTTTACCAGCAGTAATAGCAGCATTAATAGCTGTAAAATCTTCAGATGTCCAGATAGATGTTGTACCATCAGTTTTTGTATAAGCTTTGATAATCTCAAGATGTTCTACGTTTCTTTGAATTTTTTCTTTAAATTCAGTATCAGTTTCATCTGATGTTTTGGCAGTACCGATAACAGTTACGCTATCGCCAGCAGCAGAGAAGATTGCTGCGATTTCATCTGCGGTTTTTTCTTCCATAATAAAAAAATTAGGTTACTTTTAGTTTACCCTGCTTCGAGGGCTGTGACTTTTGCGGATAACTCCTGTATTGCTTTTACCATTGCAAATATCATTTCATCTTCACAAACATTTTTAATACCTCTATCATCAGTTTTAACTGAGTTAGGAAATACAGTCTCAAATTCTTGGGCAATAACACCAATTTGTAAATTTGTATCTTGAACTGCAAGTTGATCTAAGTCATAAGATTGTAATTCTGTTGCAGTAATTTCAGATGCAGTTCTGTATTTAAAGTTTCTTATTTTTATTTTGTTTATTTCAGCTAATCCAATAGAAGTATCAACAATTTCTTTTTTTATTCTTTCATCAGAAGTCGTGCTCCAAGTAGTTGTATTACCTGTGTGATATACACCACCAGAACCAACAACCCTAAAGCTGTTATTTGCAGCATGAGTACCAAGTCCTTGTCCTAAAGCAATAGAACCTACTCTGCTGGCATTATCAGCATCACTAGCTTCACCAATAATTACGTTATTGTAACCATCGGTTAAAGTATCACCAGCGTCTTTACCTAAAGCGGTATTATTACTGGAGGTTGAAACATTTTTTAAAGCATTAGTACCAACTGCTGTATTACTTGCTCCAGTTGTGCACAATTTTAATGAATCAAGTCCTACGGCTGTGTTACTTACACCAGTTGTGTTTCCTCCTAATGCTTCATAACCTATTGCAGTATTAAAACTAGCTGTCGTGTTAGCATCTAACGCTAAAGCACCAACCGCTACGTTTTTTTCTCCAGTTGTATTCATTAATAAAGCAGCATAACCGAGAGCAGTGTTGTTATTTGATGTTGTATTTGAATAGAGTGCTTGAAATCCTACTGCTGTATTATTATTTGCTGTTGTTTGCGAAAATGCAGCCTGATAACCTAGAGCAGCATTGCTTCCTCCAGTTGTGTTTGCTTTTAAAGCGTTATGACCAACTCCAGTATTATTAGAAGCAGTAGTATTTGCATCTAATGCCCGTAAACCTATAGCAACATTGTTCGATCCTGTTGTATTTGCTCCTAGTGCATTACGACCCATAGCAACGTTGTAGTTACCAGTTGTGTTTGCATCTAAAGCGTTAGCTCCTACAGCAGTAAGTTGTGATCCAGTTGTGTTTGAAACCAAGCAATCTTTACCTATAGCAGTATTGTTACCACCCGTTGTATTAGCTGTTAAAGCACTTTGTCCCAAAGCAGTATTGGCTGTACCTATAGTGTTAGAACCTAAAGCAAAATAACCAAAGGCAGAATTATTATTAGCTGTTGTATTTGCATCTAACGCTCCAGAACCAACTGCTGTGTTAAAACCTCCAGTTGTGTTTGCAAATAAAGCTATATAACCTATTGCCGTATTATTATTTGCAGTGGTATTTTCTCTTAATGCTTCAGTTCCAAAAGCAGTATTTGAATGACCTGTAGTATTTTCCTCTAAAGCTCTATAACCACCAGCAGCGTTGTTTGAGGCAGTAGTATTATTTTTTAACGCTTCCTCTCCTATCGCAGTATTAGTTGCACCAGTTGTGTTATTTATCATGCTAAATCCACCAACAGCAGTATTGCTTGATGCTGTAGTGTTACTTCTTAAAGCATCTGCCCCTAAAGCTGTATTATTTGTTCCAGTTGTGTTTACTCCTAACGTATCAGAGCCTACGGCTACATTATTTGCTGCTGTAGTATTAGCATCTAAAGCGTTATGTCCAACGGCTGTATTTGAATGTCCAGTTGTGTTTGCTATTAAAGACTGATAGCCAACTGCTGTGTTGTTTGAAGCTGTTGTATTACTTTCTAAAGCATCTCTTCCGATTGCAGTATTATTACTACCAGTTGTGTTCAGCCTGAAAGTGTTAACACCCATTGAAACATTATTTGCTCCTGTTGTGTTAGTGGCTCCACAATTTAAACCAACTGCTGTATTGTTATCGCCAGTTGTGTTTTCTATTAAAACTCCAGAACCAACTGCTGTGTTGTTACTTCCCGTTGTGTTTGATTCTAAAGCATTGTGCCCAACTGCGGTATTGTCTTGTGCCGTGGTGTTATCTCTTAAAGCATCTTTACCTACAGCAGTATTATTAGAGGCTGTTGTATTGTTTGTAAGTGCCTGTTGACCTACTGCTACGTTACTTGCCCCAGAAGTATTAGCTGTTAGAGCATCTTTACCAATAGCAGTATTATTACCACCAGAAACAGAAGCATCTAAAGCACTTTCTCCAAGAACAGTGTTACCAGCAACAGAGTTTGCACCTTTACCAATATTTACAGAGTTTATAGTTCCATCAACAGCAAATGCTGGCCCACCAGCAAGCGTAAATAAATTTATATGAGCATTATTAGAGGTATTTCTAAGCTGCATAATACTTGTAGAAGTATTAGCAAAAAACTGACTAGCGTAGTTTGTAGATGGTGCTGATGATCCAGAATTATTACTTGAAATTGCTAGTAATGCGTTATTTATATCAGCCCTGACGTTTGCTCCTGTGGAGTTATCAATAACATAATCATGTTGAGCCATTGTCTAACCTAAATTTTTTATCTAAGTATATCCTACTTTAAAATTAACTACCACGCCCAAATCCTGTAGCGGTATAACTAAATGTTTTATCCTGGACAGCATTACCTGCATTTAAAAATTTTATATTAAAACCACTACCTGTAATATTTGTAATTTCAAATCTATCTGTACCACCTAAATCATTAGCAGTAATTCCAATACTAGGTAATTGTGAACCTGCTGCAACATCAGTACCACTAGCACCTGTGAAAAACGCATGGTCAAAAGTAACTGCAAGCCCAGATGATGATGTACCAGAACTTAAATTAGACTTTTGTTCTGTTCTTCTATCTAATTCTGCTGTATAGCCTAACTGATCTATCTCTATACTTTGTGCTGGGTCATCAGAATCCATTTCACATCTAAATTTAAATCCTCTACCTACATGAGTACCATTAGCAAAAGTGTTAAATGTCTTACCTGTAAAATCACTATCTTGATAACTTGAGCCATTAGAAGGTGCAGCAGTTGTAGTAGCAACTAATAATTTAGCATTGACATCAAATGCAGTAGCTGCATCGAAATCCGTCCAAGTATCAATATTTGCAGTTCTTTTATCAATTAAATCATTAGGATAAAAACCTTGTGTAACAAAATGTCTTGTTAATCTTAATGGGTGTACAGAACCTAAATCTAAAATACTTGCAAAATCATAAGAACCACCAGTAATATCTACAGCACCTAAAAAGTCAAAATCTGCAATAGCATCAAAATCTGTTACATCATCTAATGTTTCTAATGAACCTAATACAAGGCCATTTACTTCATCACTAAAAAAACAATCTACTTTAGTACCTGCAAAAGGTGGGCTGTCTGTATCTTCTCTATCTGTAAATGTAAGTAGTTTAGGTTGCGGATCAGGATTAGTTACAACAACTGATGCTTCACCAGAACTTAACCTACCGCCATCATCTCTAAATTTTAAAATATACTCACCATCAATAGCAGGTACAAGCGTTTCGCTAACAGAGCCAGGCAATCTAGGGATAATATCAACAGAATTAGTAAAAGTACCAGTACCATCTGTGAGATTACTGTGCCTTACAACTACGTTACCACCATGTACAACATCAACATCTGTTGATTGATTAAAACGCAAACGTAATAGTTGATCTGATACTGGTTCTACAAGTAAACCTGTTACATCAGCAGGTACAGCAGTTTTACCAACAGCATTAAAAGTTAATGTAGTAGGTTGTACACTAGGCTCGAAAAATGCATTATAACTATAAACTTCAAATTCATATGTACCTAATTCAGTATCAAATATTTCAAAAACAGGACTTTGTACAATTGTTGTTTTAAAGCTACCATTATTAAATTTATGTTTTACTGAATATTGTGATACACCTGCTACTGGTTGCCATGTAACAATTAACTTACTTACAGCCCTATCACCTAATACAATAATCCTTTCATCACCTGCAATGTTACTAGGTGCTGGTTTTGGTTCTATAAGATTTGTTATGACAGGTATTGTTATCGCTGCACCATCTTCTACAAATGCATATTTATCAGAATTATGGATCATCGCTGCAATTGTAAATAAATTATTGTCTTCTTTAACAGATATAACCTTAAAATCTTCTGTTTCTTTTGTTGCTCTTACTAATAACCACATTCCATTAACTTGTGGTGCAGAAGTATATGCACTAGATACTGTAATAACAGAGCCAGATATTGTAGATATTGTTTTAGTCTCAAGTGTACCATCTGTGAGTATTACTGATAACTGATCACCACTAGCTGCCTCTGTTGGTAAATCTTTTGTATTATCAACAGTTATCTGTGTAGTTGTTGCTGCTGATATTCTCCCTGATCTTCTTACTCCACTACGAACAGGGTCTTGAACAGTAATAATATCTCCAGGTCTTATTAATGAACCAGCATCTGCTGTAGTAGTAAATGCAACTGTTTCAGTTTCATTGTTCTGTGTGTAAAGATGCCACAAACCCATTCTTCTAGCCTGTGCCTGATCACTACAACCTATGGCTTCTATATTTTTTACAACAACACCATATTTAGATTGATTTGCAGAAGTATCTTCAACAGTTTCATATTCATATGTTCTAGTCTCATTCTGAAAATATTTAACATTTACTACTGTATCTTTTGTTGTTTGACTTACTCCTGTATATACAAAACCATCTTCTGTCACATTTGCATATGAAAAAAAATAACTACTTGTTGTTGGTCTGTCTTGTGAAAGAGATATTTTACCATCTTCGTAAAATAAAGTTGCTCTCATTATTGATGCAATTTTATTTAATAATGTGTAAGCTTGGTGACTACTCTGTATAACAATATTGCAACTAAATCTGGGTGATGTACCACCTTGTCCATTATCTATAAGAGTAGAGTTATATTCAGATGCAGAATAAAAAGCATATTTGTCTACTTGATCTTCAGAAACAAAATCACCAAATCCAGCCCTACTTTCCGTGATAATGTCATAAAGAACCCAAGCTGGATCATTACAATATTCTTTTGCAGTTTTAAGTGTTCCGTTGAATGATCCACTAAAAGATAAAGAACCATCAGATCTTACAGTTGCGTTATGTGGTATTTTGACTAATCTTCCGCGTACTCTATAAGTACGTCTTGGTATAGATCTAAATATTTCCGAGTCAAATCTTAATGCACTAACAGCAGTATTTACAAATGCACTTGGATCAAAAACTAGTTCAGTAATTGATGTAAGTTCAAATGAGTTTTGTAATAAATTATCTGTACTATCTGCGGTTACTCTTGTAACAGTTACTGTTAGTGGAAAATCAGAACTTTGTATATCATCTGGTAAAAATAATATATGATCTTTAAAATATGGTGATGTGCTTTTTCCAGTTATAGTACCTCCTCCAGTATGTATATTACGATCTAGTCCTGTTAAATTAGAACTTGTATTAATTTTTTTTAGTAGTGTATTGGCTTGATTTTTTACTTCTATCGTATATTGAACTGTTGTACCAGAAATATTTCCATCATCTTCAATCTTCTGTAATCTAGGAAAACCTATAGTTACTCTAATTCCTTCAGTAGATGTATCTGTAATAGTTATTGTTTGTGGACTTGCTACTGTTACAGTTACACCAACAGTTCTATCTCTTTCTGTTTCTTTTAATCCAGGTATTTTTGTTTGTGAAGATGTACCGAAACGTGGAATGAATCTTGGCCTGTTTGAATCAGCAGTACCAAAATTAAAATCAGAATCATCAGGATCTGTATTAGGTGCTGATTGTTTAAGTACCTGGGTATTATTTAAAAATACATCTTTTAGACTAGTAGTGTTGTAATTATTTGTTCCTTGTGTATGACCAGCAGCTATAGCAGATGGGAAACCTGCAATCTCTCCTTCTGCAATAACATCTACTAAAGTGACAAACTGACGAGAGCCAATCTCGCCTTCTTTCATCTCACTATCGTAATATCTTACATTAAGCTGACCCTCAACATCATTCTTCTTAAATCTAAGACTATTTGCATCAGTAATATTACTTGGAATAGTCATAATTAATCCTTAAATACAGGGGCAGTATCAGTTCCAGATGAAACTACTATAGAACCAGTAAATACTTCTCCATATATTAAAGGTATGCAAACACCACTTCGTGATACGTTTTGTATTCCACTAAATGAATAATTTACTCTCGCATCTGTTTCACTTAATCCAGTATTAACATCACCTATGTTTGGTTGTTGTTGTGGGAAAAGCATATTTGTAACACCACTTATAGCCATTGATGTACCAATAGCCGTTAATACACTACCAATAGCTGCAAAAACTGTACCACCAATTGCAGTTGCAGCAGCACCACCTCCAAAAAATGCAGCAGCGACCCAAAACCATGCACCAGATACCACAGGTATAATTCTTATATCACCCTCACTATGTACTAACAAATCATCCTCTGTTTTTACAACATCATTATTGATTGTTATACGATACATATTTTCTTGTAAGTGTTTATTTATCTCAGGATAGTTACAAACAAGATATTTATATACATCTTTCATATTTTTTACATCTGCATAACTAACGTGCCAACCAACTAATTCTGCTAATCTTCCATATACTTTTATTTTGCGTAAACCTTTTTCATCTTCTGTTCTTTCCCTATCAATAAATTTATCTCTTGTAAGCATTGGCTTATGAACTTTTGGTTTAAGTTCTATACATTCATCATCTAAAGGATTGAATATAAACCAAGATAAACCAAGAAAATCACAGTTTTTTATATCTTCTTCTGAGGCTGTTAAATCTCCGTTTGGGTGTGAATGACATATATGTAATACAGTTCCTGTTTCTTCTGCTTTTGCGTAATCTTCTGGATCTATTGTAAAACTTTTAGCCCCTTCTATAGATATATTTTTACATGGATAATATTCTTGTTTACCATCTACATCTATAACTAAACCACAACTCTCATCAGGTAATAATGTCTTAGCATGATGTAATGCTTGTTCTTGCCAAGTGTTCATGCAAACGTACCAACAGATGGAAAATCTTTTCTTGTTATTATTCTCTTAGGTGCATTACGGTTTTGCAAGTCTAATGATGATGTACATTCAAATTCTACAAAATCTTTACTTTCTACAGTTTTTCTATCAATAAAAAATGTTTGATTTTCGTATGTATTATTAGCAGGTGTACCATATGGATTTGTTCCTGATTCAAAATTAGCATTGTCTAAATAACGCAACATCGTAACTTTTCGTACAAATTTAGCACCATTTAAATCATTTTTAGGCGTAGTTAAGTTTGCTTGTGTCATCAATGCAGTAACAGTAGACAATATATTGCTAATCCTTAATGTTGGTCTTGGTCTAGATGTTCTTGTTGCTTGATATTCAAAACCATTTGCTTCTATAGGTATACGTGTGTATGTATTGCCTTGAAAAACAACATTATATGTAGTGTTCATATTGATGCCATTATGGAACCTACTAACATCACTACTTCCATGCAATGCAGCAACAAGATGTATTTCAAACAGTTCTATCTTTGCACTAGGATTTACTTTTTGTAGTTCTTCTGTAGGTATTGCCATTATGGTTCAAAAACCTCCTCAAAAGTAGCTGATATCGTTGCACGATTTGCAAAGTTAATAGTTTTGTTCCATGTTTTACAGATGAATTGTGATGCACCTGTTTTTGTTACTGATACGTTTCCAGAAGTTGTTGCACTACTTCCAGCAGTAATTACAAAAGTATTTGCATCAGTCAAAGAAACAACAGAAAATGTACCATCAGATGCAGTGCCAGAAGTAAAATCTACAGTAATAGAATCATTAGCAAATAATTGATGATCAGTAATTGTTATTGTTATTGTTGTTCCGCTTTGACTATATGTACCTGTTTTTAAGTAGTCTTCACCTGGTGGTGTAAACGTAAATGATGCCTGATCTAATGCCCTTTCATTTAAAAAATATTCTATTGTATCGCTTTCAGCTTCTGTAATATTTTCAAACTTAAGAGAATAATTTTTAGGATTTTGATGTGCTGCAATTCCTATTAATTGACGCTGCTCAAATCCATCAGCATATCGTATGCTTTTTATATTTGGTTTACTTATTTTACGCTGTCCAAATGATGGGTTGATAGCAGGGAAGGTAGCCATAGTTATGCGTTAGATAAAAGTCCTCCAGCACGTTTTTGTGCAATCAATTCAGCTTGTATAGCTTGTGCTAATACATTACCAAATTCATTTGCCTGACCAGTATCTCCTTCTACAGAAGAACCCGATGCATCTACGTTTACAACTATATTAGTAGATCCACCACCAGATGCCTCAACTCCTAAGTTACCAGAACGACCACGTTTTAGAGGTAGTATCGCTTCTGGCATACCAGCTTCACCCATAAGACCTAAATTACCAGATGCTCCGTAACGGAAAAATGTTGGCTGTGTTACAACACCACCTTTTGCGTAGGCTTGTATTTTTCCATCTTTACCGAACACACCACCAGTAGCATTTAAATCGAGACCAAGATTAAATAAATTATCTATACCTCTTAGTAAAGGCATCATAATTTTTTGCCTAATAATAATTCTGTTTATATCTGCTATTAATGATCTTGCAAAATCACTAAAATTTAACTTGCCTGTCATTGTGTATTGCACTAATGCATCTTCCATATTTTTAAAAGCTTTAACAACAACATCTTGTATTTGTTTGTTTATATCTTTAATGCTATTTACATAACTCTGCATTCCATCTTTCAAATTATCTAATAAAGTTACTTGTTTTTGTAAAGCATCTGTTTTTTTGCCTTCTATTTCTGCTTCTTCTTTTTCTTTTTCCTTTTGTAATGCCTCAAGTCTTGCTTCTAATTCAGCTATTTGTCTTTCCAAACTTGTTTTTGCACGTTTATTACTAGCAGGTGAGCTTTCTAGTGTTTTTCTTGCTCTTTCTAGCTCTCTTGTTGTTTTAGCTATAGCATTTTCTATTCCTATACCCATAAATCGTTTAAAAGCGTCTATTGCTTCTGTTATAGATCTAACAATATCAGCAAAAACAGATTGAAACTGTGAACCTATTGGAATTAGAATATCACCAAGAGAATCTTTTAGATTACTCATTTCAGTTTTTAGTCTATCCCCCGCTGCTTCTGGTGCTAACGCTAGTTTCTTTGCATTGCCCTCATATGTTGTTGTTAACCTTGTCGTAAAATTCATAAAGTCATCTAGTGTGACCTTACCCTGCTCTAATGCTTTATCTAATTCAGCAGGTGTCTTACCCATAGATTCAGCAAACAATGTAAAAGCCCCAGGCAAACGTTCACCGAGTTGTTGTCTGAGTTCTTCGGCCGATACCTTACCTTTTGAGAAGACCTGTGCAGTTGCTCGCATCGCAGATTTCATATCTTCTAACGATCCACCAGTACCTCTAATACCAGAAGCAATAGCAGTAAATGCCTTCTGTGCATCTTCTACAGATAATCCAGCACCTTTAACAGATGCTGTTAAAGATGTAAACTGACGAACAATAACGTCTTGTGGAATTGCTAAATCTTTTGATGTTTTCTTTAAGAAAGATTGTGATTTATTAAATTTATCAGTATCTCCTATAACAAGTTTTAATGCTCTTCTTTGTTTCTCAAGTGCTGCATCATATTGTGCTACTTCTGCTATAGCACCAGTAAATTGTCCAACCTGTGCGCCAACAGCACCACCAACTGCTGCACCTGCTACACCACCAAAAACACCACCTATCGCAGATCCTATAGCACCTTCTGCTCCACCAAAAACTCCAGCAGCAGCTACTGTTCCACCTATCTTTGCAATATTACCTAACCTTCCTTTACCACCCATACCTTTTCTGGCAGTGGCTTGCATTTTTCTTAACTCACGTTCTAACCTATTTGCTTCCCTTGTTGCTTCTTTGAAACGATTACTATTAAATTTAACACTAGAAGCTAGTGTTCTATAAGAATTAGCTAATGCTCTGGTATTATTTATACTTTTTACATTTGTTGTCTCAAACTTTTTGAGATCATTAACTAACTTTTTTGTATTAGTACCTGCTGAAACCGTTCCTTTACTTAAACCTTTTAAACTACTAGTAAGACCACGAATCTTATCTACACCTGTAGTTGTTACTTCTATATCTAATTGCGTCTGTTGCCTTGCCATTATTTTTTATCCTTTTGCATAATTGACAATGCTTCGTATTCCATTACTTGTATTCCTTCAAACATAGCAACAGAATCTTTAACTGTATATATTTTACACAAGTATTCCAAAGATTTATAGTTTATGCCACTTAATCCAGCCATACTGACATACCACTGTGTAGATAACTTCCAGAACATATTAACAATCTCTCTATTATCCTCCCAAACAATACAATCATAAGTACGTTTATTTTTCTTCTCGGCTGCGATTTGTTCTTCTGTTGCACCAAATGCTTTTAATGCTTCTATTGTTTCATCTATAACTTCTCCCTGCACCCAATATCTCGCAGCCTCTTTTAGTTTTTTTCAGAAGCTCCTTTCATGCTTTCGCCAAATGCTTCAATAATACCTTTAACAATAAAATGATTGTCAGTTAACGCCTCAAAGTTTTCATCATTAAATTGTATATCATTGCCATCATCATCTTTAATACCAGACCATCCAACTAATACACTTTTTACAAAGTTTTCATCATCCTCTTCCTCTACAAGTTTAGCAAAAGCTTTACGACCAATATTTTTAAATTTAGCCGTAAAGGTTTCTTTTTTAAATTTGCCTTTTTCTGGCGATTGAACAGTTACCTCCCAATCATATTCAGTAACTTTTTTGAAAACTAATGCCATAAATTAAGTCATTACAATACTTAGCTCATTATTACCTGCTGTTGTAGGTAATGCCAAGTACGGTAGGTTTAGTGCGTTTACACCACCAGTATCAGCACGAGTAACCCCTGTAATATCTGTCTGTGGAACATTAACAGTAATAATGTTACCAGCAGTAGCACCAAGAACAATAGAAGTATTACCTGTTGCAGTAGCAACAGCTTTAGCAAAATAATCTGTTGTAGCTCTAACTGGTTCTTCTATTACAGCAGTACCACCAGGCGCACGATTAGTAATCAGCACCTCTTGACTAGATGCTGTCTCTTTATATAGCACTTCATTGTTAAGTGCTAAGTCAAAAGATTCTATTCTCTGTGATGTAGCACCATGAAATGTTGCAGTTGTAATGTTTGTATCATTCACTTCTAATGCTGCTGATTGGTTAGCAACTGTAAATGTACCTGACATTGCTGTACTATCTGGAGCGTTATATATTCCAGTGAACTCAAAGTTAATCTGAGCAAACTGACCTGCTGTCATTGAGATAGTAGCTGTTCCTCTACAACCTGTGATAACGTGCCTTGTTGCACCATAAAAACAAAGAATTGTACAACTAGAAAAAGATGAACTGACAGGCGCATAAGTAACACTAGTCGAACTAGCTATAGTCTCAGAAAGCCCACAACTTTTTAGCAAAGGTGACAAAGCACTTGCAGTACCTGCTGCGCCTGATCCTGATAATTCAGCACCAAATGATACTGCTACACGTTTATTAGCAAGTAATGTGCCTTGTGTACTGTTACCTAAAAATCCTTGAAAGGTAGGTGCTTGTACGTTATCAGATTCGATTGGTGTTACTTCTATATCAGTAACTTGAATAGCATTAGAACCAGCTACAGGAGATGGATTACTCCCATAAGATGATTCAATCTTTGCTAGTAGT
>FUFK010049879.1_pt1 | contig 17942 bp, 16 predicted proteins | sample 1021851 | NCBI WGS metagenome assembly FUFK01 (sample SAMEA51879418, study PRJEB19060) | metagenome | reverse complement strand
CGTCATGATCGTCGTGATCATCGTGATCATCGTGACCCTCATGATCATCGTGACCCTCATGATCATCGTGATCATCGTGATCATCGTGATCATCGTGACCACCGTGATCGTGACCACCCTCGCCAAACTCAATGCTCGATACGACACTCATCGCCTCATAGACGTTGACCCCATCGGACTCTGCGCCCTCGATGACATCGAGGAGACCCTCCTCGAAGGAACCGCCATTCACGATGAGCACATCGGCGGTGCGCATGGCCGCAGCCTGCTGCGCCGACGCCTGGAAATCGTGCGGGTCGGCGCCGACCGGCATGATGGTGACGACCTCGAAAGCCCCGCCCGCCAGTTGGGTGACAACGTCGCCGAGGATGTTCGTGGTGACCACCACGGTGGGAAGATCACCGGATGCGGCCGTGCCGTCGTCGTCGCCGCACGCCGAGGCAAACATGGTAAGCACCAGCACTGCAGCCAGAAGCTTCATAATTCGAGACATCGTCCCCTCCGAAAATGAGAATGACTATTGGTTTCAGACAAGTGGACTGTATCCAGACGGTGTACCCGTTCCCAATCGGAATGAGAATCGTTTCCGCCTAGCCTGCGTCCGTGACCGCAACGCTCACGATTCAGGGACTCGAAGTCCGCTACGGCGACAACGTCGCCTTGACCGGCGTCGATCTCGAGCTGCCCGCCGGGAGTTCGCTCGCCGTGATCGGCCCGAACGGCTCCGGCAAATCCACCCTCCTGAACGCCATCGCCGGGATCAACCCGCCATTCGCCGGAACGATCTCCTGGGGCGGCGAGGCGCCGGCACTCGTCCTGCAATCAACCTCCGTTGATCGGAGTCTCCCCATCACGGTGCGCGACACGATCGGACTCGGCCGCTACCCCCGACTCGGGCTCCTCCGGCGCTCCAACAGCAACGACGGCGGAGCGGTCGCTCAGGCGATGGAACGACTCAACATCTCAGATCTCGCCGGCGAACAACTCCACGACCTCTCCGGCGGGCAACGACAACGGGTCCTCGTCGCTCAGGGCCTCGCTCAGCAAAGCGACCTGTTGTTGCTCGACGAGCCGGTCACCGGACTCGATGTCACCTCGCGCGGTCTCATCCTCGATGTCATTCACGACGAGGTCACCCGTGGCAACTCGGTCATCGTCACCACCCACGATCTCGACGACGCCCGCATCTGCGACCAGGTGCTTCTCGTCGACCGTCACGCCATCGCCGTCGGCCCACCGGATCACGTCCTCACCGAAGATCATCTTCTTCACGCCTTCGGTGGCCGCTTCATCAAGGTCGGCGATCGCTTGATCCTCGACGACCCCCACCACCATCATGAGCACTGACGCATCATGAAGACCGAACCCCTGGCGACCATCGACACCGAACTCGACGAGCAGATCACCAACCTGCTCCGGCAGAGTGACCAGCGATTCACCAAGGGTCGCCGGGCACTCGTCGAGGCGCTCCTCGCAGGCGGCCAGCCCATGACCATCCCGCAGGTGCTCGAGGCCGACACTCGACTCGCGCAGTCAAGCGCATACCGCAACCTCGTCGTGCTCGAGGCAGCCGGCGTGGTGACCCGCATCGTCACCAACGACGATTTCGCCCGCTACGAACTCGCCGAGCATCTCACCCATCACCACCATCACCTGATCTGCTCATCGTGCGGTGATGTCACCGACTTCGCACTCGACGACCAGGCAGAGGCCGGGCTCGACGAGGCGCTGCACAAAATCGCTTCTGCGACCGGCTTCACCGTCGAGGCCCATCGCCTCGACCTTGTCGGTGTCTGTTCCGACTGCGACTGAACGTTCCGGCTACGCCGGTTCGATGTCGCGCCGGAAGACCGGGGTGTGGTCAGCGGGGAGCGGCGCGCTCCCGAGGATGATGTCGGCGGCCTTCTCGGCGATCATCATCGTCGGGGCATAGATGTTGCCGTTCGACACGATCGGCATCACCGATGCATCGACGACCCGCAGACCTTCGGTGCCGTGCACCTTCATCGTGAAGGGATCGACGACTGCCATCGGATCTGCCTCAAGCCCCATCTTGCAGGTGCACGACGGGTGCAGTGCCGTCTCCGCATCGCGAGCGACCCAGTCCATGATCTCCTGATCGGTCTCCACCGACGGACCGGGTGAGATCTCGCCGCCGTTGAACCGGTCGAACGCCGGCTGGTTGAGGATCTTGCGGGCCGTCCGCACCGCTTCGGGCCACTCGCGCAGATCCTGCTCGGTCGTGAGGTAGTTGAACTGCACGGCCGGCTTCTGGCGCGGATCGGTCGACGTGATCTTTACCGTGCCCTTGGCATCGGAGTACATCGGCCCGACATGAACCTGGTAGCCGTGGCCGCCTTCCGGCGCCGAGCCGTCGTACCGGATGGCGATCGGCAGGAAGTGGAACATCAGGTTCGGGTAGGCCTCGTTCTCGTTCGACCGCACGAACGCACCGGCCTCGAAATGGTTCGACGACGCAGGGCCCTTGCGGAAGAGCCATGCGAGTCCGATGAACGGCCGCTTCCAGAACTTCAGGTGAGGTTGGACCGACACCGGTTCCTTGCAGGCGTACTGGATGTAGACCTCGAGGTGATCCTGCATGTTCTCGCCGACGCCGGGGAGATGCGACACGACCTCGATGCCGAGCCCTTCCAGGTGCTCACGGTCGCCGACTCCCGACAGTTGCAGTAGCTGAGGCGAGTTGAAGGCGCCGCCACAGGAGATGACTTCCTTGGCCTTGACCGTCTTCGTCGAAGCGCCCTTCATGCCGAGCCCGAATCGACCCTGACGGTACTGGACGCCGACCGCTTTGTTGCCCTCGAACAGGATCTTGTCGGCCTGCGCCCGAGTCTTGAGCGTCAGATTGCGCCGCTGCTTGAGCACGGGGTGCAGGTAGGCACGGGCGGCCGACAGGCGCCGGGCGCGATGCACGTTCTTGTCGAAGGCCGCGAAGCCCTCCTGCTGGAAGCCGTTGACGTCGTCGGTCCGGCCGTAACCAGCCTCCTCGCCGGCCTTCAACCAGGCGTCGAACAGTGGTGTCTCAGCCGGGCCGCGTTCCATCGCGAGCGGGCCATCGTTGCCGCGAAGCTCAGCGCCCTCGTACGCGTCGAGGTCAGGGCCGGCGCCGAGGCAGGTCTCCATGCGCTTGAAGTACGGGAGGCAGTGCTCGTAGCTCCACGTCTCCATGCCGGGGATGCGGCCCCACTTGTCGTAATCCATCGGGTTGCCCCGCTGGAAAATCATGCCGTTGATGCTCGACGAGCCGCCGAGCACCTTGCCGCGGGCGTGGTACACCCGGCGGCCGCTCATGCCGGGCTCCGGCTCGGACTCGTACTTCCAGTCGTAGAGACGATTGCCGATGGCAAACATCAACGCCGCCGGCATATGGATGTAGACGTCCCACTTGTAGTCGGGGCGGCCCGCCTCGAGCACGAGGACTTCGTTGTTCGGATCGGCGCTCAGGCGGTTGGCCAGTGCACAGCCGGCGGACCCGCCCCCGACGATCACATAGTCGTAGACCTTGGTGTCGCTGCTCATGCGGACTGCTCCCGACGAAAGGACGGCAGAAAACCGTCTGACTGGACGGTTACTCTACCTGGGGGTCGAGGAGCTTCGCCACCACGTCGATCACTGCGGCTCGATCCTCGGCGGACGGACGGGCCAGGCCGAAGAGATCGATCAGCCAGAGCCCGTCACCAACGATGCGAGCAAGAAGACCGAGGGCCGGGTCAAGACCATCTTCGTGCATCAGACGCTGCTGCCACGCCTCGAACACATCGGCAGCCGGACCAAGTTCGCCATCACCGGCCGCCGCCGCCGCGAACACCGCCGTGGCCGCGTCGGCCTGGTGTTCGTCGGGGCGGCGCACATATTCGAGGTACGCCTTGGCAAAAGCGCCTCGCTCCCTACCGGCTGTCAACTCGTCAAGCCCAGACGCGGCGTCGGAGAGTGTCTGCTCAAGCAAGCCGGTGACGAGTTCCTCCTTCGAGCCGAAGTGATGAAGCAGGCCACCCTTCGACACACCTGCCTCCTCAGCCACCCGTGCGAGCGTCATCGCCTGAATGCCGTCGCGACGCACGACCGTTGCGGCGGCGTCGAGCAGCTTCACGCGGGTCTTCGCCGCTCGGGCCTGCTGGGGGGCGGGACGCTCGCTCACTGGGGATCGACCCTAGCCCTGACGTAGCCTCGGCTCATGAGCCCCACGCCCGATGCCAGCTCGCTCGTCCCCACCGTCGACCTTTCGGCGCCGACGGCCACTGAACTCACCGCCGTCGATGCCGCGTGTCGAGACCACGGCTTCTTCTTGCTGGTCGGGCACGGCGCCGAGCAGCTCATCNCCGACATGTGGCGGATCACGGAAGCGTTCTTCGCGCAGGACGAAGCGGTCAAAGGGCCTGTTCGACGCACCGTGGACAACCCATTCGGCTACTGGGATCGCGAACTCACGAAGCGCAAGCGGGATCACAAAGAGGTCTTCGACTACGCCGACCCGTCAGGACCGACGGGCCACCTCAATCGTTGGCCTACAGGGCACGACGAGTTCCGAACGACGCTCATCGAGTTCTACGACACGTTCTCGCAACTCGCGACCGACACGCTCGGCGTGATCCGCGACGCGCTCAGCCTCGGCGACGAACACTCCGCCGAGGAACTCGGCTTCCTGAATGAGCGCACGTCCTCCGCCGTTCGCCTCAACCACTACCCCGTCGGCGATCCGGTGCCGGCCGATCAACGCGAGGGGCTCGCCGAACTCGGACCGACCGCCCTCGGCTACCACACCGACCCGGGTGTGCTCACCCTGCTCCTCCAGGACGACACCGGCGGACTCCAGGCAGAATCCACCACCCGCGGATGGATCGACGTGCCACCCCTGACCGACGCCATCGTCGTCAACCTCGGCGACACCATGCAGGTCTGGACCAACGATCAGTACAAGGCCGCCGTGCATCGGGTCGTGCCGATGAGCGAGCGCAGCCGCTACTCGATCCCCTACTTCTCCAACCCGCCTCGCCACGCCGTCCTTGAGCCGCTCACAGCGGTGATGGCCGCCGAGGGTGCTGACGCTCGGTACCGCTCATTCGGCTGGAAGGAGTACATCGCCGGCCGAATGGCGGACAACTTCGCCGACTACGGCGTCGAGGACATCCAGATCTCGGATTACCTCGCCGAAGCATGAGTGTTCCGGAGCGCCCGACGAGCGCCTTCGCCTCAGCCTGGAAGGACGACCTCGAGGAGTTCGACGGATTCGGCCACCAACCGGTGCGCATGGCCGGCCGGAACAACGATCGAATCACCCGACCCCAACTCGCGCTCGCCGGAGTCATCGACGAAGCGCAGCTCGCCTGAACGCACGAAGAGCAGGTCGAACTCGTCATCGTGGGTGAGAAGTTCGCCCGGCTCACGAGCCTCAACCGACTGAGTACGCACGAGGCGACCCTCGGCAAGGCCACCGGTGGCGGCAGCGATGCCGAACGGCTGAGCGATCCAGCCGTCCTGGCGCCAGGGCTCCCAGTCGCCATCGCCATCAACATGGCGAACGAACCGCTGCCCATCCCACGCCCGGTCGACCAGGCCGACGCCATTCGGCAATTCCAGGTCATGGTCACGGTGGGTGTCGTGATCGGCCGGACAGCCGATCTCCACCACCTCGAGCTCATCGCTCGACTCCAACACCCGGTGGCGGATGTGCGGCGGCTGGATCACACAGTCGCCGGGATGCATGACGAACGGTTCGCCCTGATCCTCGTAGACCACCTTGACCCAGCCCGCATTGCAGAAGATGAGCTGGAACCGGACCGCATGGTGGTGGACATAGTCGGGGACGGGGCCGCCCTCCGGGATCACGATGTGCGACGCGATGAACCGCCCACCGAGACGGCTCGGGATCAAGTCGCGGTACTGCATGCCCGCCCGGCCGACACCGGGCTCGGCATCGGCAGCCCGAGAGATCACGAGCTCTGGCACAAGATCCGGGACGATGAGCGGCCGTGGTTCGACCGTGATGATGGCGGCCTCCCTGGCGGTGGCGTCGAGCCGGACCAACCGGTCGGGTCCGTCGAGATCGGCAATCCGGGGGTCGTCGGCCGGCGAGATGGTCACGAGCCGGTACCCCTCGGCCTCGAAACGCTCGATCGCTGCGCCGAGATCGTCGACCGGGATTACCGCCCGTTCGACTCCCACAGCTACGTCCCCTGGCGCTTCTGGATGTTGGCCCATTCGTCGCGCAGCCCGACCGTGCGATGGAACATCGTCGGCACCGACGACGGATCGTCGTTGAGATCGCGGGCGAAGTAGCCGAGCCGCTCGAACTGCACGACGTCGCCCGGCGCGATATCAGCGATGGCCGGCTCGGCCTTCGCCTGCTTCATCGTCTTCGCGTCGGGATTGAGCGATGCCAACGGATCCTCGCCGTCGGCGCCGGGGTGCGGGTCGGTGAAGAGGCGTTCGTAGAGCGCGACATCGAGGTCGACGGCGTGACCGGCGGACACCCAGTGGATCGTCGCCTTGACCTTGCGGCCGTCGGGGGCCTGCCCGCCGGCGGTCTCGGGGTCATAGGTGCACAGCAGGCGGGTGACCTCACCGTNGGGGCCGGTCTCGNCCTCGGTGCANGTGATGAAGTAGCCGGCTCGAAGGCGGACCTCTCGNCCCGGNGCGAGACGGAAGAANTTCTTCGGCGGGTCGAGCATNAAGTCGTCGCGCTCGATGAACAGTCGGCCCGAGAAGGGCACCTCACGGGTGCCGGCCGCAGCGTCCTCCGGGTTGTTGATCGCCTCACGAACATCGGCCCGGCTCGTGCCGTCATCGTCGACGGGCCAGTTGGTGATCACGACCTCGATCGGGTCGAGCACGACCATGCGTCGGAGCGCGTTCGTGTTGTGGTGCGTGCGCACAAACGACTCGAGCAGCTCGATCTCGTGGGTGCCGTTGACCTTGGCGATGCCGATATGGCCGGCGAAATCACGGATCGCCTTCGCCGGATAGCCCCGACGCCGGAGCCCGCGGATGGTGGGCATGCGGGCGTCGTCCCAACCGTCGACGTGGCCCTCCTCGACGAGTTGCAGCAGTTTGCGCTTGCTCATCACCGTGTGGGTGAGGTTGAGGCGGGCGAACTCGGTCTGGCGAGGACGATCCGGACCCTGCCCCAACTGCTCGAGATACCAGTCGTAGAGCGGGCGATGACTGTCGAATTCGAGCGTGCAGAGTGAATGGGTGGTGCCCTCGATCGCATCAGACTGCCCGTGGGCCCAGTCGTAGGTGGGATACACCTTCCAGCGGTCACCGGTGCGGAAGTGGTGCTGGTTGCGAATGCGGTACATCACGGGATCACGCATCTGCATGTTCTCGTGGTTCATGTCGATCTTCGCCCGAAGCACACGTGAGCCTTCGTCGAACTCGCCAGCGGTCATGCGGGCGAAGAGGTCGAGGTTCTCCTCCACGCTGCGATCACGCCATGGGGAATCGACACCCGGCGTGGTGAAGCCGCCCCGGTTCTCCGAAATCGTCTCCGCGTCCTGGTCGTCGACGTAGGCGAGCCCCTTTTCGATCAATTCGATCGCCCAGGAATGGAGCCGCGCAAAATAGTCGGACGCGTAGACGACCTGTTCCGGCTCGAAGCCGAGCCAGCGCACATCTTCCTGGATCGCCTCAACGAACCGTTCGTCCTCGGTCTCGGGGTTCGTGTCGTCGAAGCGCAGCATCGTCGTGCCGCCGAACTCGTCGGCCACACCGAAGTTGAGGCAGATCGACTTGGCGTGCCCAATGTGCAGAAAGCCGTTCGGTTCCGGTGGAAAACGGGTCTGGACACGACCGCCGTGGGGGCCCGAAGAGCTGTGCTGCTTGAGCATCTCGCGGATGAAGTCGGTGCCCGAGTTGGAGGTCGGGCTCTCGCGGTCGTCGCCAGAGGTCGCGTTCACGTGACCAATCCAACCGGCAACTGCGGCGAGCGGCAACCGCACCCGCAACGTTGCTGCCAAACTGCAGGCCATGACGAAGACGCGGCCGCTCGACGGCATTCGGGTCATCGATTTCTCCCGAGTCCTCGCGGGGCCACTGGTCGGGCAGATCCTCGGCGATCTCGGCGCCGACGTGATCAAGATCGAACGTCCCGGCCACGGCGACGACACCCGCACCTGGGGTCCCCCGTGGAAGAACTACGCGGCCGACGATGAGCCCGAGGATCTCGAAGCCACCTATTACATGGCCATCAACCGCAACAAGCGGTCGATCGTGCTCGACCTCAAGGACGCCGACGACATCGCGTTCGCTCGCCGACTCGCCCTCACGGGCGACATCGTGCTCGACAACTTCAAACCCGGCTTCATGGCACAACTCGGGCTCGACCGAACGTCCCTTGCGGCGGACAAGCCCGACATCATCACTGCGACCGTCACCGCATTCGGCGGCGACACCGACGCCGCACACCTGCCGGGTTACGACCTCGCCGTTCAGGGCATGAGCGGCATCATGCACCTCACCGGCGAGGTCGACGGACGCGCCCTCCGCGTCGGCGTACCCATCGTCGACATGCTCACCGGCTACAACACGACCGTCGGCGTGCTCGCTGCACTCCACGAACGAGAGCAGAACGGCGTCGGTCGCCACGTCGAGGTCTCGCTGATGGACGCCGGCCTGGCCGCGCTCCTCAACCACCAAACCGGCGTGTTGATGGGTGGACAGAACCCCGGTCGCGGCGGCAACCGCCACTACTCGATCGCGCCCTACGAGAGCTACACCTGCGCCGACGGCGACATCATCGTCGCCGCCGCCAACGACAAGCTCTACGCCGGCGTGTGCCGAGTCATCGGTCGACCCGAACTCATCGACGATCCGCGCTTCGTCACCAACACGATCCGGCGCCAGAACCTGGAGGAACTCAACGAGATCCTCGAACCTGCGTTCGCGGCGAACACGCGGGCGCATTGGATCGCGAAGCTCCGCGACGAAGACGTCCCGTGCGGTCCGATCAACTCGCTCCGCGAAGCGCTCGACTGGGCGATCGATATGGGCATGGAGCCGATCTTCACCGGGAGCGACGACTATCAGGCCGTCCGGAACCCGGTTCGCATCGACGGCGAGATCATCAACGAGGGACAACGCCCGCCCCGACTCGGCGAACACACCGACGAGATCCGGGCGGAGGTCGACACCTGGGGTGACCGTTCCTGAATCGTGACGTCGAGCCCGGTGCCTGATTACGCCGAGGTCAGCACGGCCTCGGCAGCGGCCCGACCCGACAGGAACGCGCCTTCGACCTTCGGACCAGCAAACGCCTCACCGGCAAGCGCGATGACGGGATCCGATCCCCACACGACCGTCGGTTCGGGCCAGCACTCGACCGGGCCGGCGTAGCGCCACCGCTGGATCTGCACACCGTGCAGACCGTTCCGATCGGCCGCCGGGCCGAGATGGGTGGCCGCTGCGGTCAAGGCCCGCTCCAGCACGACCTCATCCGGACTCGACCACAGTTCGGCGCTGGTGGCATTCGACAGGTGGATCGTCACCGCTGGGACCGGTGAGATGCCCTTGGCCTGGTTGTCGGTGACAAAGGCGAGATCGGGGTGGTTCGGGTCGTCGTTGTGCTGCGAACCACCGTGATCGGCCAAACCGGTCGGGGCGACCGCCGGGGCGACCATGACGGCGATCGTCGGCTTGTAGTGGATGCCGGACAGCTGCTGGGCGAGTTCGATGCCGGGCAGCAATCCGCCGAACGCCATCGTGGCGAGCGCCTGTGGCACCGGAGCGGTGTGGATCACGGCATCAGCGGGCCTCGCTGCGAGTTCGTCACCGAGGTCGAGGATCCGGGTGCCGAGTTCGGGGACGATGCCGGCGTCTGCGGTGAGCCACTTGCACAGCGACGTCATGCCCTCGCTCCCCCGCCACCGTGGGTACCCATCGGCGTCGCCGAAACCGTTCGTCCACTCGACCACCGCCCCACCCTCGACAGCCGATGCGACCGTCAACGAAAAAAGGGCGCTGCGGGTCGTGAAGAACTGGGCGCCGTGATCGAACCGGGCCTGGCCTTCGGGTGTGTCCATCCGACGAGACGCCATCCGACCGCCAACACCGCGGCCCTTGTCGACAACCCGGAGGTCGTCGCGTGCAACGCCCTGCTCGAGCAGGAGACGAGCAGCGGAGAGCCCGGCGATGCCGGCGCCGATCACGAGAACGCGCATGGGAGCAGTCTCGCGGACTCGCTCAGGCAACGCGTCAGCGCGACACGCAGCAGGTCCGGCTACTCAGGAGGGCGGTGAGGTCGGCACCCGCGGTGAGACGCCGGCCTACTCCGGCCAGGGAACCCCGTAGTCCTCGAACCACCAGCGGGCCTCGCGGATGGCGTTGGGGTCGGTGCGCAGCGCCGGATCCTGGTTGAGTTGCTCGGGCGTGGGACCGACCTCGTCAGCGATCTCCCGAAGGGCCGGCTCGTCGAGGTCGTAGCACTTCACTGCGTTGAGGCCGAGCAGAAGGCGGGTCTCCTCGATCGGGATCTGCTGAAAGTCGGTCTCGAGGCGAGGCTTGGTGTTAGGCCACGAGCCCTCCGGGTGTGGGTAGTCGGTACCCCACATAAGCGCGTCGATGCCGTTGACATAGCGGCGCCGCAGTTCGACCTTGCTCATTGTCGACGCACCGATGAAGACGTTCTCGCCGACGTATTCCGACGGCAGCCGCTCGATGAGGCCCTTGGTGCGGGAGCTCATCTTCTTCACCTTCCAGTTCGTGCCACCGAACATCACGTCGGTTTTCCAGAGGAGGTCGCCGAGCCACCACGACCCGCACTCGACCGGCGCGTACTTGAAGTTCGGGTACTTGTCGAACTTCCCTGAAAGCAGGAACTGCCACAGCGGACGGTGGGTCCAGAAGGCGACCTCGAGCATGTACTGGGCCATGTTCTCGTTGTACGCCTCGGCGTCGGCCTCACCCGAATGGGTGTGCACGACAAGGCCGGTCTCATGGCAGGCCTGCCAGATCGGGTCGTACTTCTCGTGGCCGTACGACTCGGCGTCGTGCCACATCGTCGGGATCATGATCCCCTTGATGCCGGGCTTGTCGGCGAGGGCGTAGACCTCCTTCACCGACTCCTCGACACCGTGGGTGATCGGGACGAGGGCCACTCCCGCGCGGCGAGGTGGGTTCGACGCGCAGAACTCCTCAAGCCAGCGGTTATGGGCTCGGGCGCCGGCCCAGGCCAGCTTGGGGTCGGTGATGGCACCGGCATGCAGGCCTGCGCCGAACGGCGGTGCCTCCATGCCGGTCACGGCGTCGCCGTCGGCGAAGATCACCTCGCCGGCGATGCCGTCGGCATCGAGTGCCTTGTCGCGGATCTCGGGGTCATAGGCGCCCTGGAGGCCCCATTCGTTCTCCCGTTCCCACTGCTCGACGTACTCGCCGTTCATCTCCTCGACCATCGCCCGGTGTTCGTGGCGGGTCTGAAGCCATTCGTCGAACTCCGCGTGCACGGAACTCTCGAGGTAGGCGCGGTAGTCCTCGACATAGAGGCCAGCGTGGGTGTCGGAACTGACGATGATGTACGGATCGTTCGACTGGTCAACGCCTTCAAGCGGGTTCGGCATGTCTTCCCCTTCGGATCACCGTTGCCGGGACTTGCACGGTGTTCTAGTGTGACCTGCGAAGTGTTCCAGAACGACGAACTCCACGCAAGGCGGGGCCACGACCGGAATCGGCACGACGTCCGATGACCGACACCACGACCAACACCGGTCGACGGACCGGCCTCGACCAGGCCGACATGGTCGCCACCGCCCTTACCCTCGTCGAAAACGAAGGGCCAGGCGCACTCACGATGCGTCGACTCGCCGCCGAACTCGACGTCACCACCAACACCGTCTATTGGCACGTCGGGAGCCGTGACGCGTTGATCGCCGAGATCATCCGCACCTCCGCAACCCGTCTCGCCGATCGAGTGATCACCGGCGCCACGCCACGCGAGCGGGTCACCGCCGCCGCCCGCCACATCTGGGACAGCGCCCTCGAGAACCGGGCCATCACTTCGCTCGCCCACCAGACCGGCACCACGCCGCTGCTCGAACACCATCTCGAACTCGCGCTCGTCCACGAGATCGAAGCCGCAGGCCTTCGAGGCAACGACGCCGCCCTCGCCCTGCGCTCGATTCTCTCCACCGTCGGCGGCTTCCTCGTGGGCGCCCTACGAGACGAATCGTCGTCGCCTGCCGAACTCCGACCCGCCGCACTCTGGAACACCACAAGCGGCGGTGTCTCCGACGAAACGATTCGGGCCCTGTCACTCCCGACCGACCACGAGGCCGTCTTCACCACCACGCTCGACGCGGTCGTCGCCATCCACATTCCCGCCTGACGTTTTCGTCACCCTCACCACAACATGGGAGCATCCACACCATGACCGAAAGCACTGCACCACAGGCCCGCCGCGGCGAGATCGCCGGCTGGCCCAAGCTCGTCATCACCTACCCGACCGAACCGGGCCGGATCGCCAGCCTGCTCCCACCCGGACTTGAACCGACCGGCGACGACACCGTGCAGATCGGGATCTACTGCGTCCCGATCAACTCCGAACCCGAATACGGCGTGTCGATCAAGGTTCCGGCGAGCTGGCAGGGCGTGGAAGGTCAGTACAACCTCGGCATGGGCATCGACCAGGAGGCGGCCGTGCACATCAGCGCCGAGCGCAACGGTCAGCCCAAGTTCCTGTGCCACATCGACTACTTCCGACTCGGCACACTCGTCGGTGCTCGGGCCACCCACCAGGGCTACACCTTCGTCGAGTTCGAAGGTCAGGTCACCGGCGAGGGCCAGCCGTCACCGGAGTACACCGAGCACGAGTGGTGGACGAAATACGCCCGCGAGATCGGCGGTGGCGAGGGATTCGACTTCGGTCCGGTCGTCGTCGACGTGGCCACCACCATGGAGCCGATCCATGTCGAGACCGTCGAGGGCGAACTCACGCTGAAGGATTCGCCGTGGGATCCGGTCGCCCGCTACCTGCCGATGGTGGGCAATGCCTCTGCCATGCTCGTCACCCACCAGATGAAGTCTCGGGAGATCACCAACGCCGGGCCGCTCGATGCCGATAGCTTCTGGCCCCACGCCGATGTCATCGGCGGAAGTCGCTGGCCCGGCACGAACGGTGGGCCCAAGAAGGACTGACCCAACGGGTCGATCCACAACCAAGGGGACCCTCGCGTGAGCACACTCGACTGGTGGCGCACCGGCACGATCTACCAGGTGTACATCCGCTCCTTCGCCGATAGCAACGGCGACGGCACCGGCGACATCAACGGCTTGCGTTCCAAGCTGCCGTACCTCGCCGATCTCGGCATCGACGGGATCTGGATCAACCCCTGGTATCCGTCACCCCTGCTCGACGGCGGCTACGACGTGGCCGACTACCGCGACATCCACCCGTCGTACGGCACGCTCGAGGACGCCGACGCACTGATCGAGGAGGCCCACGAACTCGGGATCCGCATCCTGGTCGACCTGGTACCCAACCACTGCAGCTGGGATCACGTCTGGTTCAAGGCCGCGCTTCAGGCTGCTCCCGGCTCACCTGAGCGGGCACGCTTCCACTTCACCGAGGGCTCGGTCGCCGACGACGGCACGGTCGGTCCGCCGAACAACTGGAAATCGGTCTTCGGTGGTTCGGCCTGGACACAAGTCGACGACGGCCAGTGGTACCTCCACCTGTACGACCCGAGCCAACCCGACCTCGACTGGACCCATCCCGAGGTTCGCGAGGAGTTTCGTTCGATCCTGCGTTTCTGGCTCGATCGCGGCGCCGACGGTTTCCGCGTCGATGTCGCTCACGGTCTCGCCAAGGACATGGATTTCCCTGATCTCGCTGACCATGTCCAGATCCTGAGCAGCGCCAAACAGCCGAACCACGCGCACTGGGACCGCGACGAACTCCACGAGGTCGTCCGCGAGTGGCGCGCCGTGCTTGACGAATACGACGGCCGGATGATGGTCGCCGAGGCGTGGGTCTCCGAGGAGTCACTGCCCAAGTACCTGCGCCCCGACGAATACCACCAGTCGTTCAGCTTCGACCTGCTGATGGCCGCGTGGGACGCCGACGCCTACCGCTCGACGATCGCCAGCGTGTACGAACCCGCCAAGGCGCTCGGTGCTCCCAGCACCTGGGTGCTCTCCAACCACGACGTCATGCGGCACACGACCCGCTTCGGGCTGCCCGTCGACAAAAGCTGGCGCACCTGGCCGGTCACCGGCCCAGCCGACGCACTCGACACCGAACTCGGCGAGCGCCGAGCACGGGTCGCAGCGCTGATCACACTCGGCCTGCCCGGGGCGTCCTACCTCTACCAGGGCGAAGAACTCGGCCTTCCCGAGGTCTGGGAACTGCCCTGGGACGTGCTCGACGACCCAGTCGCCCGCCGTAGCGAAGGGACCCAAAAGGGTCGCGACGGCTGCCGGGTTCCGATTCCGTGGACCGCCGACGGCGAGTCGTACGGCTTCGGTGGCCCGGCGTGGATGCCGCAGCCCGAACGGTTCGCCGCCTATGCCGCCGATCAACAGATCGGCGTCGACGGCTCGTTCCATTCGCTCTACAAGGATGCGCTCCGCATCCGCCGCGAGCACTTTGTCGACGACGCCGAGCTGACGTGGATCGACGCCGGCGACGGCGTCCTCGCCTACTCCCGTGCGAGCGGCGTGCACTGTGTGGCCAACATGGGCGCCGAGTCCGTGCCGATGCCCGTCGGCGAGATCCTGCTCACCTCGATGCCAGGACTCACCGACGAACTGCCGTCCGATACCGCCGTCTGGTTGCGGCCGAGCTGAGGAACTCCCGTGAAGACACCGGCTGTCCTCACCACCTTCGTCGACACCTGCAAACAGGCCGTGCAGGGAGACGACGCCCGCGCCACGATCCACGCCGCAATGCAGGAATTGTTCGCCGATCCAGCCGCCTTGGCCGCCGGCATTCCGGCGTTCACCGTCGACGACATCGCCACGAGTCCGCGCGGGTTCCGACTCGGTGGGGAGGCGTTGCTCCACCAGGCCGACGACCTGAGCGTGATGGTGCTCGGCACCCTGCCGGGCGTGATCCAACCACCACACGACCATGAGATGGTTGCGATGATCGGCGTCTTCGAGGGCTGCGAGGAGCAGCGGTTCTGGGCTCGAACCAACAACGGCGTCGAAGCGGTGGCTGGACGCCTCCTCGAAGCCGGCGAGGTCATGGTCCTGGGCGAGCGGGCAATCCATGCAATCAGCGCGCCCGAGCACCAGGACGCACGAGCGATCCACGTCTACCTCGGGAACATCTCCGATGTGGATCGTTCGGTGTTCGATCCGGAGACGCTCGAGGAGCACCCCTTCGAATCCGACCGGTACGACGCATTCTGTCGCCCCGCCTAGCGGCACCTAGGGTCACCGGATGGCGATCTCGTTCCAGGTCAATCGTTCCTCCATCCGCGAGACACAGTTTGTCGATCCCGGGCACCGAGACCTGGCGCCCGGTGAGGTGCGCTTCGACATCGACTTCGTGGCGCTGACATCGAACAACGTCACCTATGCGGTGGCGGGTGATCTGCTCGACTACTGGGGTTTCTTCCCTGCGGGCCTGCCGTGGGGTCACGTGCCCGCGATGGGCTACGGCACCGTCATCGAGTCGGCGAACGGCGACGTCGAGGAAGGNGCNCGCCACTTCGGTTTCTTCCCGATGGCGGATCAACACATCGTGCTCGCCAACGGCACCGACGCTGGCCTGTTCGACATCGGTGCGCATCGGGCTCCGCACGCACCCGCGTACCGGCAGTTCGCCGATGTGGCGAAGGATCCGTCGTGGAACCCCGACCGGGAAGCACACGTGGCGCTGCTCCGGGGACTCTTCCTCACGTCATGGCTGGCCGAGGACCTGCTGTTCGACAACGACAACTTTGGTGCCGACGTCACCATCATCACGAGCGCCTCGTCGAAAACGAGCATTGCGATGGGCTGGTCGGTTCAGCAGCGAGGTGGGGTGAGTGTTGGCCTCACCTCCGAGGGCAACCGAGCATTCGTCGAACGTCTCGGCTGCTACACCGAGGTCGTCACCTACGACGAGATCGAAGAGATCGACAACAACCGCCGATCCGTCGTGGTCGACATGGCCGGCAACGGCGCGGTCCTTGCCGACGTGCACAATCACTTCGGNGGCACGCTGGCCCACTCGATGGCGATCGGCGGTAGTCATTGGGAGTCGTTCGGTCAGCAGCACACGATGGCCGGTCCGGCACCGCAGTTCTTCTTCGCTCCCGCCCAGATCGAGCAACGCACTCGCGACTGGGGCGCCGGTGAACCGATGCGGCGAATCGGTGAGGCGTTCACCGATTATGTGACGTTCGCCGACACATGGCTCGAGATCGACCACGCCACCGGCCGAGATGCCTTCGCCGGGGCGTGGCACGCCCTGGTCGACGGCGACGTGGCACCACACATCGGACTCATCCGTTCAATGAACGGATGATCACTCACCATCAGTGGGCGAGTCGGACGATCGCTTCGTGCTCGACTGCGCAAACGGGCCGACCATCGACGGTCATGCGAAGGTCAACGACGGCTCGTCCGCCGCCACGGGTCGAGAAACGGTCGACCTCCCACGATTCGATCACCACCGCGTCACCTGGAACGGCGACACCGAGATGCCGAACGCGGCTGCGCGTGTGTACCCATGCGCCGTCGACGAGTTGGGTAGCGAACACTCGATTCGCGAGTGACGGCCACACCACCGGGTGAACCAACTGCTGCTCGGCGTAGAGCTCGAGATCCTCGCCCGCGCGAGCGGCATAGCCGACCCAGCGATCGTCGAGTTCGACGACCAGCGGCTCAAGCCGTTTCCCGCTCGCCTCCGACGGCGTCTCAGCTCGGCGCTCGGGCACCAGCCGGGCGCACACGCGATCACCGACCGACGCCACGACCTCGTCGGNCCCGCCGGCAACCACGACTCGCTCGTCGGCCAGCACGGGCCCACGGAACCAGACCTCGTAGCCGCCACCGACGACCCAGGCTCGGCCCCACGCCGCCGCAACCGGACGGGTGAGATAGGCGAACACCGTGGTGCCGGCCACAACGGCACCGTCGTAACCGGCGGCGAGACCACCCTCGACCGTGTGCACCGGGTTGTCGGCATGCTCGGGAAGGTTGACCGCCGCGATCGACCAGCGAGAGAACGTCTCCATCGCCAGATCATCGCCGATCCGAGAGGCCGACGCATCCGGCTCCCACCCTCGTAGGGTCCCGGCAATGGCTGATTTCTCGTTCGACCGACATGCCTTCTGGGCCGGTTTCCGCGACGTCGTTCCGCTCGCCGTGCCCGGTATCCCGTTCGGTTTCGTTCTCGGTGTCGTGATCGCCGAATCAGGCCTCGACCGGTTCGTTGCCTGGCTGTCATCGCCGATCGTTCTCGCCGGCGCCTCCCAGTTGGCCGCCATCGAACTGCTCGCCGAGTCCGCTGGCGCCGCCGTCGTCCTCGTGACCGTCGCGTTCATCAATTCCCGCCACCTCATGTACTCAGCGGTGCTGCGGCCGACGTTCTCCAACTTCCCGAACTGGTTCAAGATCATCGGTCCCTATCTCTTGATCGACCAGGCCTTCGCCCTCGCCATCACCCAACCCGACGACACCGANGACCGGGNCCGCATGTGGCACTTTCTCGGCTCTGGCGCACTCNTCTGGCTGGTCTGGATGGTCTCTACGGGCACGGGAGTCGTCGTCGGCGACATCACCAAGCCGGAGTGGCAACTCGGCTTCGCCGTCCCCCTGCTCTTCGGNGGNCTCATGATCATCTCGATCACCAACCGAGCGGGCATCGTCGCNGCNGTCGTCGGNGCGGTCGTGGCGGTNCTCGGCGCCGACCTGCCACAGGGGTCCGGCGTCTTGCTCGCCATCGTGCTGGGCGTCGTTGCGGGCGGGTTCGCCGACACTCGCCTCGGAGCCACGCCGGAGGCGAC
>FUFK010720200.1_pt1 | contig 17944 bp, 17 predicted proteins | sample 1021851 | NCBI WGS metagenome assembly FUFK01 (sample SAMEA51879418, study PRJEB19060) | metagenome | reverse complement strand
TATCGCCCCCTCGTAATGCGCGATGAGTATTCATTTATCATGGTCGATGCGCCGCATACGCCCTAGACGATCCACAACGGCCGGAGCCCCGGCGCTGCGCCGCAAAAATCCGAAAAAAGAAGAACTAGGGGAGAAGCTGCATGTCGAGAGTCCGTGCCTGCCGGTTGCATCAGTCAACGAGCCGCTTGGCGCTCGCGCTCCTCGCCAGCGCCGCCCTCCCCGCAACGCTTGCCGCGCAGGAGGCGACCGAGGGCGCCCCGGCTTCAGCACCGCAGGAAACCGTCCAGGACATCGTCGTGACGGGCACGCGCCGCAACGATCTGACCGCAGCGGAATCCCCCACCCCGATCGACATCCTGAGTTCGGACCAGCTCCTCAACCAGGGATCTTCGGACACCAACGACATTCTTCGCAAACAGGTGCCATCGCTCAACATCCAGCGGCTGGTCAGCAATGACGGCGCGGTCTTCACCCGCCCCTTTTCGCTGCGCGGCCTTCCGCCCGATCAAACGCTCGTGCTCGTCAACGGCAAGCGCCGTCACCGCGGCGCCACCGTCCAGTTCACCAACATTCCCTATATCCGCGGCTCGCAAGGCCCGGATCTCGCCGCCATCCCGTCGATCGCGATCGGGCAATTGGAAGTGCTGCGCGACGGTGCGTCGGCTAATTACGGTTCGGACGCGATCGCGGGCGTGCTCAACTTCCGCCTGCGCGACGACCGCGAGGGCGGCACGCTGATCGCGCGCTATGGCCAATATTATGAGGGCGACGGCGCCGATTGGCTCGTCCAGGGCAATATCGGCCTGCCGTTCACCCCTCAGGGCTTCGTCAACATCAGCGGCGAATATGTGAAGACGAGAAAGACCTCGCGCGGCATCCAGCGGCCCGACGCGCAGGCGCTGATCGACGCCGGTGTCAAGGGTGTCCCCGTCCCTGCGCAGCGCTGGGGCAATCCCGATGCCGAAGCGGCGCGCATTTTCGTCAATGCAGGCGTTGAGCTTGGCGACGACATGGAATTCTACAGCTTCGGCAATTATAGCTGGAGCGCTGGCACGACGGGCTTCTTCTATCGTCATCCGGCCACCAGCTTCATCGCCACGAGCATCCCGCTCACCAACCAGCAGGGGGGACCGCGCTTCAGCTTCCGCGACAAATATCCCGGTGGCTTCACCCCTGATTTTAGTGCGACGATCCGGGATGCGGCGATCGCGGGCGGCATACGCGGCAAGATGTTCGGCGAACTCGCCTATGACATGAGCCTGTCCTACGGCACCAACAGCGCGGCCTACCGGATCAGCAACACCGTCAACCCCTCGCTCGGCCTGTCGTCGCCCACCGAATTCGACGCGGGCAAGCTTCAGCAGCGCGAACTCAACCTCAACATCGACCTGAGCTATCCGATCGAGCTCGGGCTCGCCTCGCCCGTCAATCTCGCGGGCGGACTCGAGTTCCGGCGCGAGACGTACGAGATCACGATCGGCGAGCCCGCCTCATGGGCTGTCGGTCCCTATGCCTCGGTGCTCGACCCCGACACGCCCAACCCCACCGATCGCGTGGGGCTCCCAGTGGGCGCAAGCGGCTTTCCCGGGTTCAGCCCGATCCAGGCGGGCACGTTCGCGCGCTCCAACTGGGCAACCTATGGCGCGCTCGAGGGTGATCTCACCGATTGGCTGAGCTACGGCTTTGCGGCGCGCTATGAAGATTTCTCGGACTTTGGGTCGACCTTCAACTGGAAGGTCAATGGGCGCGTCAAGTTTTCCGAAGCGATCGCGGTACGCGGCTCGATCAATACCGGATTTCGCGCTCCCACCCCCGGCCAGTCCAACGCCGCCAATGTCCAGACCAATATCGACTCGGTGACGGGGGCGCCGCTGACCGCGGGCATCTTGCCGCCGCTCAATCCCGTGGCGCGCTTCCTGGGTGCGACGCCGCTCAAGCCCGAGGACTCGTTCAACATCGCCGCCGGCCTCGTGCTGACGCCGGCCTCGCGGCTCACCTTCACGCTCGATTACTTCAATATCAAAGTGAAGGACCGCATCGCGCTCTCGGGCAATTTCACCCTGACCCAGGCGCAGCGCGACCAGCTCGAGGCGCTCGGCATCCCCGGCGGCGCCAGCTTCCAGCAGGTCAATTTCTTCACCAACTCCTTCGACAGCCGCACCCAGGGCGTCGATGCGGTGCTGACCTGGGGCTTTGACATGCTCGGCGGCAAGGCCACGCTCATGGCCAATGCCAACTATACCAGCACCAAGATCATCCGCGCCTCGACCGTGATCACCACCGATCGCGAGCGGTTGCTCGAACTCGAGGGCTTCGTCCCCAAATGGCGCGGCAATCTCGCGCTCACCTATGCGGGCGACCGGTTCGGCTTCACGGCGCGCGGCAGCTATTACGGCAAATGGACCGACTATGGCGCGATCCCCTCGGCCGACCAGACCGGCGGCGCCGAATGGCTGTTCGACGCGGAGGTCTCCTACAAGCTCAGCGACCGCTTCACGCTCGCGGCGGGCGCGGAGAATATCTTCGACAATTATCCCGATCGCGAACGGCGTGCCTCGCAGACGGCGAGCGGGATCGACTATATGCGTTTCGCACCGACCGGCTTCAACGGCGGTTTCTGGTACCTGCGCGGCACGGCCAAGTTCTAGGTCGATGCTGCAGCGCCATCGCCAAACCGATCCCGCGCCATGTCGAGGCGCGGGGTTTCCCCCGCCTCATGATCCTTCAAACCGGATCGCCAAGCGCGCCCTCCGCCACCATTGCATCGCGGATTTCGATCATCAGCTCGACGAAGCGGTCGGCGGCTTGCGATGCTGGCCTGAGCGAGGGCCGGAAGAGCATATATTCGAAGCTGATCCGGGGCATGAACGGGCGCACGACCAGCCCACGCGCCGCGAAATCGCGCGCCGTGACGGGATTGAGAATCGAGCAGCCAACCCCTTCGAGGACAAGGCCGCAGATCGCCATCGCATATTGGGTTTCGATCACCATTTGGCGTTCGACGCCGGCGTCCTCGAACGCGAGGTCGACACGGCGACGCGTGGGATCCTCGAGCGCCAGCGATATGAAGGGCTCGCCCTCGAGATCCTTCGGCGTGATCACGTCGAGGCCGGCGAGCCTGTGGCCCGGCGGAAGCACGCAGGCGCCCGCGCAACGCATGAAGCGCTCCATGGTGATGCCCGGCATGTCGCGCGCGCGCGTCGCCAGCCCGAGGTCGAACTGCTGATTGGCGATCCATTGTCGGACGGTGGACGAGCTGCGCGTCTGAAGCTGGATGGTGATCGCGGGATAGCGTTCGCGATAGGCGCGGATCACGCGCGGCAGAAAACTGACCGCGAGCGCCGGAAGCGCGGCGATCCGCAAATGGCCGGTACTCAGTTCGCGAATGTCGCGCGCGGTGCGCTTCAGCGCCTCGATGCCGAGAAAGCTGCGTTCGACCTCATGGAAGAAGAATTCGGCTTCGGGCGTCACCGTCAACACGCTGCCCTTGGCGCGCAGGAAAAGCCGGAAGCCCAGGGCATGTTCGAGCTCGGCGATGAGCTTGGACACGGCAGGCTGGGACAGGTTCATGGCCTTGGCCGCCTGCGTCACCGAGCCCGATACCATCACGGCCCGAAATGCCTCGAGCTGGCGCAAATTCATGGCAGATTGTCCCCTGTCAGGCCGGCGAGGCTAATCACAGTTTCGATACGGGGGAAATAGTGCGTACCCTCATTGTCTCGATCGCGCTCATGGCAGGCATCACGGGCTGCAGTAGCGGAACCGACGCGCCCGGGCCCAAGGCGCAACCGACTGCGCCGCGCGTCACGACCAGCCCGGCCGGGCATCGCTCAACCGTCGCGAAGATCCAGTCGCGCGGGGTCCTCAATTGCGCGATCCATACCGGCCAGATCGGCATGTCCTTCCTCGACGCGCGAGGCCAGTGGCGCGGGCTGTTCGCCGACTATTGCCGCGCGCTGGCGGCTGCGGTGCTGGGCGATCCCGACAAGGTCCGCTTTCTGCCGGTTGCTTCGAACAAGCGGTTCACCGTGGTCCAGACCGGCGAGGCCGATATCCTGTCACGGACCACGACCTGGACGCTGACGCGCGACGCCGAGCTCGGGCTCAATTTCACCGGTATTCTCTATTATGACGGGCAGAGCTTTCTCGTGCCCAAACGGCTCGGCATTCGCGGCCCGCGCGATCTCGATGGCGCGACGATCTGCATCAGCAAGGGAACCACGTCCGAACTCAATACGGCCGACTATTTTCTGCGCAACGGCCTGCGTTTCCGGCCCGTCGTCTACGAGCATCCCGAAGAAGCCAAGCTCGCTTTCTTTGCAGGTCGCTGCGACGCGATGACCACGGACGCCTATACGCTCACGACGATCCGCCTGTCCGATGCCGAGCGCCCCGAGGAGTATGAGGTGCTTCCCGAATTCCTGACCCGGGAGCCGTTGGGCCCGGTCGTGCGCAGCGACGACGAGCAATGGTTCGACATCAGCAAGTGGGTCCTGAATGTTCTGATCGCCGCCGAGGAGCAGGGCATCACCCAAGCCAATGTGACCGAGCTCAGACGCACGACGCGCGATCCCGAGATCCAGCGGATGCTAGGCGTCATTCCGGGCTTCGGGCGCGCGCTGGGCTTGCGCGAAGACTGGGCCTATCGCGCCATTCTCGGCGTCGGCAACTATGGCGAGCTCCATGCGCGCTACGTCAAGCCCCTCGGGGTGGAGCGAGGCTATAACAGGCTCTACAGGGACGGCGGACTTCTCTATCCGCTGCCGATGCGATGACCGCTCGCGTTCTACCGCCCCGGTCGCCGCATACGCGCAACTGGAAGGTGGCGTTCATTCAGAGCGGGCTTGTGGTGCTGACGCTGGCGCTGCTTGGCCTGCTTGCATCCCTCACCCAAGCCAATCTCGCCGAGCGCAATATCAATACGGGCTTCGGCTTTCTCGACGATCGCGCAGGCTTTGCGATCGGCGAGACGCTCATTGCCTATGCCCCCGCGGCGAGCTTTGGACGCGCGATCCTCGTTGGTCTGTTGAACACCATGCTCGTCTCCGGCGTCGCGATCCTGCTCTCGACGCTGCTGGGCTTCGCCATCGGCATGGCGCGGCTGTCGGGCAACTGGCTGCTGTCGCGCGCGGCGGGCGGCTATGTCGAGGTGATCCGCAACCTTCCGCTGCTGCTCCAGCTCTTCGTCTGTTACGCACTTTTCCTGTTTATGCTGCCGCGCGTCGAGGACGCGCCGGCACTGGGCGGAATCAGCCTGTCCAATCGCGGACTGATGCTGCCCGCCCTCACGGCCCCGGGCAGCATGATGGCCGGGTTTCTTCTCGGCCTCGCCGCCGGGATCGCGGGGTGGATCGGATTGCGCCGGCTGTGCCCGGCCCGGCGTTCAAGCGGAGGTTTCGCCGCGATCGCCGTGATGCCGGTCGTCTTTGTCGCCGTCGCCGGCCTGCCGCAGGTCGAGCTTGCCGCGCGCGGTCGCTACAATCTCGAGGGCGGCCTCACCTTGTCGACCGAGTTGCTGACGCTCATCGTCAGTCTCACGCTCTACACCGCCGCCTATATTGGCGAGATCGTGCGCGGGGGCCTTGCTGCGGTCCCTGCCGGGCAAAGCGAGGCGGCGACCGCGCTGGGCCTGAACGCCTGGCAGCGCTTCCGGCATGTCGTTCTTCCCCAGTCGCTGAAGGTCATCCTCCCGCCGATGACCAGCTGGCATCTCAACACGGTCAAGAACAGCTCGCTCGGCGTCGCGATCGGCTATCCCGAGATTGTCTCGGTCATCGACACCATGGTCAGCCAAACCGGCCAGGCGATCGAGGGCGTTCTCCTCATCGTGATGACCTTCCTCACGCTCTCGCTCGCGATTGCAGCGCTGACCGCCGCCTGGGCGCGGCGGCACGGCTGGTCGGTCGGGCCTTCAGCGACCGCTGGCAAGGCGTTCGGCAATGCCGAGCCCATCGATCTCGGCTCACCGATGCGCCTTGGTCGCTGGGCGCGGCGCACGCTGTTTGCGACGCCTGGTCAGGCGCTGGTCTCGGCGCTGGTGCTTGGCATTGCGGGCATCGCACTCTGGCGGCTGGCCGATTGGGTCCTGTTCGATGCGGTCTGGTCGGGCACGCCCGCCGACTGCCGTGCGGCGGGCGGTGCCTGCTGGCTGTTCCTGCGCGAAAATCACCGGCTGATCCTGTTCGGCACCTATCCGCAAGACCAACAATGGCGCGCGATCCTCGTCGTCTGCTTGTTCGCGGTCGGGTTGGTCGCCGGGTCATCCAGACGCTTCTGGCATCCGGCGCTGCTGCCCGCTCTGCTCGCCCTGCCAGTCGCGGGCTTCCTGCTCATGCGCGGTGGCTTCGGCGGCCTTGCCTATGTGCCCGTCGAAAAATGGAGCGGGCTTCCGGTAACCCTGCTGCTAGCCGCCACCGCAGTCGCCGGCGCCTTTCCGCTCGCTGTCGCGCTCGCGCTCGGACGCCGCTCGCAACTCCCCGTCATCCGCTATCTTGCGACCGGTTTCATCGAGCTCGTGCGAGGGGTTCCGCTCATTGGTGTGCTCTTCATGGCTGCGGTCATGTTCCCGCTGTTCATGCCCGCATGGCTCGACATCGACAGCTTCGTGCGCGTCCAGATCGCGCTCATCCTCTTTACCGCCGCCTATATGGCCGAGGCGATCCGCGGCGGGCTTATCGCGGTCCCCAAGGGCCAGACCGAAGCGGCAGAAGCGCTTGGCCTCAGCCGTTGGCAGGCGACCCGTCGCATCGTGCTTCCTCAAGCACTCAAGGTCAGCCTGCCGGGCATCGTCAGCACCGCGATCAGCGAGGTCAAGAACACCACGCTCGTCCTGATCGTCGGCATCTTCGACCTCTTGCAGACGACCCGGCTGTCCTATGTCGAGATCGCGTGGCGGCCCTATTTCGCCGAAGCCTATCTGTTCAGCGGCGCGATCTTCTTCGCGCTGTGCTTCCAGCTTTCGCGCATCAGCCAGCGCGTCGAGCGCCATCTTCACCGGGGTGGCCGATGACCCGTCTTCCCTTTCCAACCACGCAGGATCCACAATGAATCAACGCTCCTCCCCGTCGACCGGCGACGCCCTCCTGGCAATGCGCGATGCGACGCGAGTCGCGCATGCGGGGCCTGCGCCCCGCCTCCAAGGCGGCGCGCTCAATCCGCCGGTGCACCGGGCCTCGACGATCGTCTATGACAGCGTCGAGAAATATATGGCGCGTCATCAGGGTCTTTATGACGAGGTGATCTATGGGCTCTACGGGACCCAGACCACCTATGCCCTGTCAAACGCGATCGCGACAATCGAGGGCGGGCAGCACTGTGTGCTGACCCCTTCCGGGACCAGTGCGATTACGCTGGCGCTCAGCGCGGTTCTTGGCGCCGGCGACCATATTCTCGTCGTCGACAGCGTCTATGGCCCCACAAGACGCTTCCTCGACGAGGTGCTGACGCGGTTCGGCGTCGCGATCGACTATTTCGATCCGCTTGCCGGCGCCGCGATCGCCGACCAGTTCCGCGACAATACGCGCGCGGTCTATATGGAAGCGCCGGGCTCACAGACCTTCGAAATGATTGACGTGCCGGCAGTCACCGCGGCGGCGCGGCGGCGCGGCATCGTGACCCTGCTCGACAACACCTGGGCCACGCCGCTTTATTTCCGGCCGCTCGCCCATGGAGTCGACATTTCGATCGCGTCGGCGACCAAATATCTGTCGGGACATTCCGACGTCATGCTGGGCGCGCTCAGCACCGCATCGGACGCGCTTTACGAGACGCTCAAGGACATGGCGGCGCGCTTCGGCATCTGTGCCGCACCCGACGACTGCTATCTGGTTCACCGGGGTCTGAGAACGCTCGATGTCCGGCTCGAACGCCATCAAAGGAACGCGCGCGCGCTCATCGCCTGGCTCCAGGGCCGCGCCGAAGTGCGCAGCATTCTCTATCCTGGACTGGAGGGCGATCCCGGATATGCGATATGGCAGCGCGACTATCGGGGCGCGAGCGGATTGTTCGGCGTGCTCCTCGACCCGATGGACATGCGCGAGGCTTCGGCCTTTTTCGACCATTTCACCCTCTTCCGAATGGGATCGAGCTGGGGCGGCTATGAGAGCCTGATCGTGCCCGCCTGGCCCGCTCCGATCCGTCAGTACCGCCCGACCCCGTCAGAGGGCGCGCTGATCCGAATTCATGCCGGGCTCGAGGATCCCGACGACCTGATCGCCGATCTCGAGCGCAGCTTTGCACGGCTCGGCCGGGCGCGCGGCCGATGACCCCGCCTTTGGTGTCCGCGGCGCCTCCCGCGATCCGCTTCGAGCGCGTCAACAAATATTATGGCGACTATCGCGCGCTTGCCGATATCGACCTGTCGGTGGCGCCGGGCGAACGCATTGTGATCTGCGGCCCTTCGGGATCGGGAAAGTCGACGCTCATTCGCTGTATGAACGGGCTGGAGCTCCCGGAGGCGGGCGAGATTCGGATCGGGGGCGTGTCGATAGCGGGCAACAGTCGCGAAGCGGCCGCGGCGCGGCGCGGGACCGGCATGGTCTTTCAGCAATTCAATCTGTTTCCGCATCTGTCGGTCCTCGACAATTGCACGCTGGCACCGCGGCTGGTGCGAGGAGAGGCTCTGGAAACGGCCAACGCCCAGGCGTTCGAATTTCTCGAGCGCGTGCAGATTGCCGGGCACGCGCACAAATATCCCGGCCAGCTGTCGGGCGGTCAGCAGCAGCGCGCCGCGATCGCACGCGCATTGTGCATGTCGCCCGCAATCCTGCTCTTCGACGAACCCACATCCGCGCTCGACCCCGAGATGATCAAGGAAGTGCTCGAAGTCATGATCGATCTCGCACGTGACGGCCGGACGATGGTGTGCGTCACCCATGAAATGGGATTTGCCCGCGAAGTCGCCGACCGCGTAATTTTCATGGATGCGGGGGTGATCCTGGAGGACCGCTCACCCGCCGCATTCTTCGCGCAGCCCGAACATCCGCGCGCGCGCGCATTCCTCGGTCAATTGCTGCACTGAGATCAGGTCTACATCTTGTTCATGTCATGACCTGGCGGGTGCTCCACCGGCTTGGCCTTGCCATCGGGCTTCGGCGCGGGCTTGGAACGGGGTTGCGGCGCCGGCTCGGGCCGTTGGTGCGCTGGATGGCCACCGGTTGCCCCGACGGCATTGTCCGGCGGAACCGCGACGTTTTCCGGAGCCGGATGGTTGGTAGTGCCCAGGTCTTCGACCACGTCGTTGGCCACGGTGCGAGCGGTGTCCGGCGCCTGCTGGCTAGCGGGGTCGTTGTTGCAGGCCGCGAGTAGGACCAGCCCCGCTGTACCGCACATGCCTTTCCAGTTTCGTTGCCGCATTATCCTCTCCTCTTTTGGGTATCCGTCACAGGCCTATGGCGGCCCCGCTTCTTCAAAAAGCGAGATGCCACAGCCCGCCATGCATGAAGGTGCCGCCCAGAAATCCCTGGATCGCGACCGCGATCGTCAGCGACGAGAGCAGCCACCAGTAAAGCCGGCGCGGCGCTTTGGACCGCCGCGGAGGGCGCGTTGCGATCCATGCGAGCAGCACCGTGGCGGCGGCGATCAGGGTCCCAAGCCAACGATGCAGCGTGAGCACCGGATTGCGGTCGTACAAATAGAAACCGCCTGCGAACCAGCCGAGAAGGGTCGCGACGAGCGCGCCGACGGCCCCGACCACGAGCATGGTCCGGGCAGCATCGTGCCAGCGCGATGTCTGCCGCCACAGCCCGAACAGCTCGACGAGAAATGCGCCAACGATCATCGCGATCGGAAAATGGACCGCGACGCTGTGGAGCCGGCCCAGCCAGCTCGTCAGGCGTTCGCCAAAGCTCTTGTCGCGCCCTTCGGCCGCCGCCATGCCGTGATCCTCCATGGCGTCGCCCGCCATGGCACCGTCTTCCATGGCGGGCATGGCCCCGGCATTATCGGCTTCCGGACCGGCGCCCAGCGCCGCATGATTCTCGTGCGCGATGGCCGGGGCTGCGGGTACGAGCGCCAGGATCATCATCGCCATCATCATCTTGCTCAGCCGGGCGCGATTCATGTTCATCCTCCTTGCCCACCGCTCATGAAACGCAGGGCCGCGGCCTCTCCCTCGCCTGCATGCGGCATGGCTCATTGCGCAGAGGGTCAGGCGAACCGCGGGCCTGCGTGCGCTGCACTTCGTCCTGCGAGGGACTGGGCGACATGAGCCGTTTGACAGAGTGGGCGCCCGACTTGCCCATGCTCGCGCGCAGGGAGCTGATATGGCCGACAAGGACGTGGTGCTCGTGACGGGAAGCAGCGGTTTCATCGCGCGGGTCCACCAGATCCGCCGGAACCGGCCCATGCGCTCGATTTCGATGTTGAAAGCGACGAAGGCGTCGCCGGGGCGTTGGCCGAGGTCATCAGCCTCAGCATTCATCGCCGGCGCGTTGGTGGTCCCGCTCAGCCTGCCACGCGGCCGCCCGAACGGCCGCACACTATGCGAGCTGGGACCGATACCTCGCCTGGGGCCTATGCGATGACGCCGCACGCCGCCGACGGACTCGCCAGAGGCTGGTCGGGCCACCTCTATATCGGCAAGGGCTTCGCGGTCGTCGACGGCACGATCGGGGAGAATGCGCCGCATAGCCATCTGGCGATCCAGATGAGCATCGGCATCGACGGGCCCGTGACGATTGCTGACGAAGCCGCGAGCATGCTGGTCGCCGGCGGGGTGCTGATCGCGTCCAATGTGCGGCACCGTATCGCCCCGCTCGGCCGTCGCGTCCGATCGCTCTATGTCGAACCCCAGTCGCGGCTGGGCAATCTGCTTGCCGCCAGGCTTGCCGGGCGCCAGCTGGATCGGGCGGATCGCGCATTCGAGGAGGCGCTGCGCCAGTGGCTGCCAGGCGAAACCCTGCTCGACACCGACCCCGACGCGCCGGGCGCAACCGATCCGCGCGCGGTCCGGCTCATGCAACTGATCGCGGATGGCGACCCTAAGGAAGGGCCCGCCCGGTGGGCGCAGCGCCTCGCTGTGTCCCCGAGCCGGCTGCGCACGCTGAGCATCGAAGCCTTTGGGGTTCCCCCGATCCGTCTGCGTCAATGGATTCATCTGAAGAGGGCCGCGCGAGCGCTGGCGGCGGGCGCCAATCTGGCGGGCGCGGCGGCCGAGAGCGGCTATGCCGACCAGGCGCATTTCACGCGCCAGCTCAACCGCTGGTTCGGCGTCTCGCCCGGGCGCGGCCTTGCAGGGCTCGTCATCGTCGTCGACGATTGACTGGCGTTGCGTTCAATACCGGTCCTGCCGCGCCTGCCAGACCATGCTCCTGTTTTCACGGGAGATGTACCATGCGATCCGTTCTCGCCTTCGCCTATGCGCCGCTGTTCTTCTTCACCTATGCGGGCGCGGCCGCGTGGCTGCTTGGCTCGGGCCAGTCACCCTGGTGGCTGCTGCCCCTGCTCGTTGCCGCGATCGGGACATCTTGCCTTGCCGAGCGGATTCTTCCCTACGAGCCCGTCTGGAACCGTGATCATGGCGACACGCTGCGCGATATCGCGCACGCGCTGGTCAACGAGGGCGCCAATATCGTGTCGATCCTCGCCATTCCGACAATCGCCGCATTGCTGCCCGCGACGGGCCTTTGGCCTGTCGCCCAGCCCTATGTCGTGCAACTTGGACTCGCGATCCTGATCGCCGATTTCGGGATCACGCTTGCGCACTATGCGAGCCACAAATCGCCATGGCTGTGGCGCCTGCATGCGCCGCATCATTCGGTCGAGCGGATGTACGGCTTCAACGGACTCATGAAGCACCCGCTTCATCAGGCGATTGAAATGCTGGTCGGCCTATCGCCGTTGCTCCTCATGGGGCTGCCGCAACATGTCGCCTGGGGGCTCGCAGCCGCGGTCTCGGTCCAGCTGATGCTGCAGCATTCCAATGTCGACATGCGGATCGGCATCCTGCGTTATGTCTGGGCGATCGCACCCGCGCACCGTTTTCACCATATCCGCTCAGCGGCACAGGGCGATGTCAACTTCGGCCTCTTCACCTCCTTCTGGGATGTGATGCTCGGCACCGCGCGCTTCTCAGGCGTCCCGATCCGCGCGGGCGATATCGGGATAGCGGGCCGTCCCGATTATCCGCGCGGCTATGCAGCCCAGCTGGCGGAACCGTTTGCCGGACGATGACAGGCGCGGCTGCGCAACGGCCGCGTCACCGAAGCTGCACGATGTCGCGCCGGCCCACAAAGGTCTTGCGTGTTCGACGATGCCGCCTTGCCGAGGGATCAGCACTCGGGATGCGTATTCCAGACCGTCGGCATCTGGCCGTCGTTGAAACCGGCCATCTGCACTTCGCATGAAAATGACTTCCCCATATTCCTGCTGCCCTGCGACTGCGGGCCAACTGGCGAAGCCGGGCTTGACCTTAACATGATGTCAAGGTCGATAGAGGGATCGACTCGAAACGAGGAGACGATCTCGACCATGGAGAATGGCATGGAAACTCTGGACGCCAATACGCTGTTGTTCTCGGTCAAGGGCATGACGTGCGGGTCCTGCGCGGCGCATATCGAACGCGCCGTCCGTGAAGTCCCGGGAGTCGTGGACGTGATTGTCGACCGCCCGACGAACCAGGTTCGCATCAAGACGAGCTCCGACACCGGCCAAGCCGATGTCTTTGTCCGCGCCATCGCGCTTGCCGGCTATGTCGCGCAGCGGGTCGCCCCCTGACGATCATGACGCTCCGACTGCTCTCGTCGCTGCTTGCCGCGTTCGCGCTGTTCCTGTCACCGCTTGCGGGGACAGGCGGCGCGACTGCGGCGACGCCGCACCTGGCTTTCGGAAGCATCGAACAAGGCCATTGCCTGAACGCCACGAGCGCGCCCGACACGCACCGGCCGATGACCGCGATGACGTGCGTCAGCGCCTGCGCGCCGCTCTATGCAATNCCCGCCGAGCCCGGCACTCCGCTTGCTGCCGCGGAAAAGTCCCCTGAATCGCGGGAACCCCGCCCGCTTGCAGGCATCCATCCCGAGGCGCGCGCGCCCCCGCCCCGCCCAGCTCCGGAAATGTGAACCCCACAATTTCTCGGAGAAATACGATGTTGATGATTCTGACAGCAGCCGCAATGGCGGCCGCCAATCCCGCAGCCGCGGCGTCGCCGCAATCCGCCCCCGCGCATCAGATGCATGCCGGCATGGCCGACATGAAGGGCGCCATGCCCTGCCATGCCCGGATGATGGGCAACGGCAAGGCGAAGCCTCGCGGCGCGATGGGCTGCTGCGACAAGAAAATGTCCGGCGAGGCCAAGGCACCGGCCGCCCCCGCCGGCAAGTGACTCTTGCGCCGGGGGCGGCCCCGACACCGCTCCCGGCCCTTTCCTGATCATCGAGCACCAGTCTCGCCGCCCGGCAGCGGGCGGCGCGTGCTGGCGCGCAAAGGACAGACACCAACATGAACCACCCTATCGAACGGCGGGCGCTGTTGCGCACCGGCGCATACGGCGCTGCGGGGTTCTCGCTCGCCGGCCTTCTCCCCGCCTGGGCGCAGAGCAACACGCCCGGAATCCGCGCCACCTTGCCGACGCTGACAGGCGAGGACATCCACCTCAAGATTGCGCGGAGCCGCTATATGGTCGGCGGCCGCGCGGGCAATGCGATCACGCTCAATGGCGTGCTACCCGCGCCGCTGGTTCGCCTGAAAGAGGGACAGAATGTCCGCCTTCATGTCGAGAATAGCCTCGACGAGGACAGTTCGATCCACTGGCACGGGCTGATCCTGCCCTTCCAGATGGACGGCGTACCCGGGGTCAGTTTTCCCGGTATCAAGCCGCATTCGCTCTTTACCTATCAGTTCCCGGTCAAGCAGAATGGCACCTATTGGTATCACAGCCATTCCGGGCTCCAGGAGCAGCTCGGCCATTATGGCCCGATCGTCATCGATCCCGCGGGCGCCGATCCCGTCGGCTACGACCGCGAGCATGTCATCGTGCTCTCCGACTGGAGTTTTCTCGATCCGCACCGGCTCTTCACGCGGCTGAAGCAGGAAGGCGGCTATTTCAACCGCCAGAAGCAGACGCTCGCGGGCATGATCGCAGGCGGACCCGAGGAAAAGCTCAGCCCTTCCGAACGCGCCAAATGGGGCAAGATGCGGATGGACCCCGCCGACATCGCCGACGTGTCTGCCACGACCTATACCTATCTCATCAACGGCCATGGGCCGCAGGAGAACTGGACCGGCCTGTTCCGTCCGGGCGAGCGCGTCCGGCTGCGCGTCATCAACGCCTCGTCCATGTCGATCTTCAACATCCGCATCCCGGGCTTGCGCTTGTCGGTCGTCCAGTCCGACGGCCAGAATGTGCGGCCGGTTACCGTCGACGAGTTCCAGATCGGTACCGCCGAGACCTATGACGTGGTCGTGCAGCCCAATGACGATCGCGCTTACACGATCGTCGCTGAATCGCTCGACCGGTCGGGCATGGGCCGCGCGACGCTGGCGCCGCGTCCAGGCATGGCGGCGACGGTCCCGCCTTTGCGCGAACGGCCGACGCTCACGATGAAGGATATGGGCATGGGCGGCATGGATCATGGCGCGCACGGTGCCGCGGCGGGCGCCGCCACGGGCGCGATGGACCATGGCGCGATGAGCATGCGCGACAAATCGAAGGTTCCCGAAAGCGTATCGGTCGGCGTCGGCATGGACGCGATCGCGTTCTCGCCTGTCGACCGGACCGGGGATCCCGGGGTCGGGCTCGACAATGTCGGCCATAAGGTTCTCACCTATCGCGACCTCGTCGCGCTCGACCCCAATCCCGATCCGCGTCCGCCCGCGCGCACCATCGAGGTGCATCTGACGGGCAATATGGAACGCTTCATGTGGTCGTTCGATGGCAAGAAGTTCAGCGAAGGCGTCGAGCCGATCCGCTTCGAACGCAACGAGCGCGCGCGTGTCGTGCTGATCAATCATACGATGATGACGCACCCTATCCATCTGCACGGTCATTTCTTCGAAGTCGTGAACGGTCAGAAGGGGCGTCAGCCCCTCAAACACACGATCAACGTGCTCCCCGGCGGCAAGGCGAGCTTCGACCTGACCGCCGACGCCCCCGGCGACTGGGCGTTCCACTGCCATCTGCTGCTCCACATGCATGCCGGGATGTTCCGCGTCGTCACTGTTCGTCCGCACGAGGGAGAGGCCGCATGAAGACCTATCTTGCAGCCATCATGCTGACGACGCTGCCCGCTCCGGCGCTCTACGCGCAGCAGCAGGATGCTCATGCGGGGCACGCAATGCCGGTGCAGGCCGACGCGGCCGACCCGCATGCGGGGCATGCCTCGCCTGCCGGGCCCGATGCAGCAAAGCCCGCAAATCCGCATGCGGCGCATCGCGCGCCGGCCGATCAGCAAGCGACGGACCCCCATGCCGGCCATGTCATGAACGAGGCTGCGCCCGTCCGTTCCGACCCACCGGTCACGGGTCCCTCCGATGCGGCACGCAGCGGCCCGGCGCATGCCGCCGACGCCTATTTCGGCGCGGACGAAATGGCCCGGTCGCGACGGATGCTTCTCAAGGAGAATGGCGGGCTGACCAGCGCACAATTCCTGCTCGACCGGCTCGAGACATCGATGCGCAACGGGGCCAACGGCTATGGCTGGGATGCGCAATTCTGGTCTGGCGGCGACATCAACCGGATCTGGCTCAAATCCGAAGGCGAAGGCACCCTGGGCGAAGGTGGCCCGGAAGATGTCGAGGTCCAGGCGCTCTATAGCCACGCGCTCGATCCCTGGTTCAATCTGCAAGCGGGTATCCGGCATGATTTCCGCGCAGGCCCCGAACGGACGAACCTGGTGCTCGGCATCCAGGGCCTGGCACCCTATTGGTTCGAGGTCGACGGGTCGCTCTTCCTTTCGGACAAGGGCGAGGTCACCGCGCGCTTCGAGGCCGAATATGATCAGCGGATCACGCAGAAACTGATCCTGCAACCGGCGATCGAGTTCGAGCTGTCCGCGCAGGACATTCCCGAGCTCGGGATTGGTTCGGGGCTGAGCTCGGCCGAAGCCGGGCTCAGGCTGCGTTACCAGTTCATCCCCGAATTCGCGCCCTATGCGGGCGTTCAATATGAACGGCGCTTCGGCACCACCGCCGATTTCGCGCGCGCCGCAGGCGAGAAGGCGGGAGGCTGGAGCTTTCTGGTCGGCCTCAGAAGCTGGTTCTGATTCAACGCAAAAGGACTCCTCACATGAGATCGACTATATTTCGCCTTGCCCTCGCAGCACTGACTGCCACGATCATGACGCCGAGCGCTGCGTACGCCGCGAGCCAGATGACCGTGTATCGAGATCCGGGCTGCGGCTGTTGCGGGATCTGGGCAAAACAGGTGGCGCAACAGCTCGGGCGCAAGCACATTATCATCGACAACCCAACGCGTGCCGCGCTCGTCAAGCGGCTCGGCGTTCCCGATGCGCTTGGGTCCTGCCACACTGCGATCATTGATGGTGTCGTGATCGAGGGGCATGTTCCCGCTGCAGACATCAAGCGCTTCCTTGCCCAGCGCCCCAAGGGCATGAGCGGGATCGCGGTCGGTGGCATGCCGCTCGGCTCGCCAGGCATGGAAGTTCCAGGACGCAAGCCCCAGCGCTTCGACGTGATGGCCTTCGGGCCTTCGGGACAGAAGCGCTTCGGCAGGCATTGACGCGCGGGAACCGGGATGGCCGCTGCGCCATCCCGGTTCCTTTGCCCTTTCCATCCTATCACGCTCTATCACGACCCAGACGACAGATTGAGAATCCGGGCAATGCCGCCCGACGGGAGCCAATATGCGCAGCGAAATACGGAATCGAGTTGAAGAGCTCTTGCCCTATGGCGCTGCCTTTGCCTTGATCATGGCCATGGTTGCCGCAGCTGCGGCACTTGGCGATCGCGAGATCATATTGCCCGAGATCGCCGCGATGGCGGTGGCGTTATGGGTCTGGCGCGAGCAATCCTGGATGCGGCACCCCGAAAAGATCTTCATCTGGCCATCGCTCACGGCAGTTATGGGCTTTGGCATCAACCTTCTCGCGCTGCCCTTCGCGGCCAAGCTCGTCCTCGTCCTTGTTGCCATGCTCGGCTTCTTCGCGCTCCTGCGCTACAGTCTGGCGCCCGCGCTCGCCACGGGCTTTCTGCCGATCGTCACAAATGCCACCCATCCGTCCTTTCTCGTCTCGATCGGCGTCACCACCTTTGTCCTGATGGCGGGCGTATTCCTGTTCAGGGTGCGCTCCCCCGCCGATCGCCACGCGCCCCTCGCGCATCGGGCAATGCTTGCCTATCTGGGGATCACGCTCGCATCGATCGGGCTCGCCGCCGTCGCCGGATATCCGCATCTCGGCGTGATTCCTCCGGTTGCGGTGGTGATCTACGAGTCGCTTCATATGAAGATGTACGCGCCCCGGATGGCGCTCAGGCAGATCGCGGTGCTGACACTGGCCGCGTCCATCGGCGTCGCGCTCATCGCCCTGTTCGAGTCCTGGCTGGTGATCGCGTTGCTCGACCTTCTGCTGATGACCGCGCTCCTGCGCCTGTTCGGCATGCGCGTGCCGGCGGTTTATGCCTTTCCGTTTCTGCCCTTTGTCTTCCCGACCGAGGCCTTGCGACTGTTGCCGCTGGCGACCGCGTTGGTGTCCGCCTTCTCGCTGGGGCTCGTGCTCGCCTGTCGCCGCTGGCTGACGGAACGAGCGTCAGCGGTCGCGGTTGCCTGATCGTCGATCGACGCTGGTCGTATGGGCCGGCGCGAATGCCGGCCCATCTGGGGTCATTGTTTCCGGATCGCGGTCACGGTGGCGCCGCCATCGCCAACCGCGAGCTCGAAGCTGACCTTATCTCCCGGCTTCAGGCCCGCCAGCAGTCCGGGATCGGCCGCGAAGGCCATCGTCATTGCCGGCCAATTGACCTTTGGAATGGGGCCATGATCCACCCGCCC